>MDSY01051178.1_pt1 | contig 13762 bp, 7 predicted proteins | sample 811131 | NCBI WGS metagenome assembly MDSY01 (sample SAMN05326643, study PRJNA326480) | marine metagenome | isolation source: seawater | place: Atlantic Ocean: South West | collected 2010 | reverse complement strand
GGTTTTCATGCAGTATTTTCACGGCCTCTGCCATCTTTTCTGCATCCGCACCTGGCGAAGATCCAAAGTTCGAATAGCTAAGTAGTGCAATCCGTGGATTTACCTGGAATTTCTTGATTGTTTTCGCCACATTAACAGTGATTTCAGCCAATTCTTCGGCTGTTGGATTTAGATTGATAGTGGTGTCTGCCAGAAATAAAGGTCCCCTCTTAGTATTTAGGATATACATACCAGAAATCACCTTGACATCTTTTTGCATACCGACTGAACTTAAAGCTGGTTTTATGCAAGATCGATAACCCCTCGTAACCCCAGTAATCATAGCGTCGGCATCACCCTCACTAACCATCATGGATCCGAAATAGTTTCGTTCTCTCATGATTTGAATGGCTTCAAATTCCGTAAAGCCTTTTCTTTTCCTCATTTCAAAAAAGGATTGGCCATAAAGCTCTCTCCGCTCGACCTCTTCATCTCCTTTTGGATCTACAATTTCAACTTCAGGAAGCTCAATTGAGTATTCCTCCATTAGCTCCAAGATCTTAGACTTTCTTCCTAGTAGAACAGGAATTGCAATTCCTTCTTCGTAGGCAATTTGGGCTGCTTTTAAAATTTTGATATTGTCTCCTTCTGTAAAAACAACTTTTTTGGGGCTATTTTGCGCCTTCAACGTGATATCTCTCAGTAGTTTATTGTCCAACCCAAGTCTTTTTTTGAGTTGGTGCTCATATTTTTCCCAATCCGTTATTGGTTCTTTTGCAACTTTTGAATCCATGGCAGCCTTCGCTACTGCGGGTGCAACCTTATAGATCAATCTTGGGTCAAGCGGTTTCGGAATAATTTGTTCCTTTCCAAATGATATAGATTTTTCACCATAGGCTTCAATAACTTCTTCAGGGATGGTTTCTTTTGCAAGTTCTGCGATGGCATGAACAGCCGCTAGCTTCATCTCTTCATTGATTGTCGTTGCGCGGACATCTAAAGCTCCTCTGAAAATGAAAGGGAATCCTAATACATTATTTACCTGATTGGGATGGTCGGAACGACCTGTAGCCATAATAATGTCTTTCCTTGCTGCAGTCGCTTGTTTGTAAGGAATTTCTGGTTCTGGATTTGCTAAAGCAAAAACAATCGGGTTTTTTGCCATATCAGCGATCATCTCCTTTGACACCAGGCCTGCCCTTGAGAGGCCTAAAAACACATCTGCTTTTTTAAAGGCATCCCTAAAATCTATATCGGCTTTATGGACTGCATATGGAGCTTTCATTTTATCTAATCCTTCTCTCCCTTTCCAAATAAGACCTTTGGAGTCATACATAAATATATTTTCAAGCTTTACTCCCAGTGAGCGATATAATTTCACACATGAGAGGGCAGAGGCTCCTGCACCTGAAACGACGACTTTTACTTTGTCTATTTTCTTTTTTGCGATATCTAAAGCATTTAACAATGCGGCAGATGAAATGATTGCAGTTCCATGTTGGTCATCATGCATGATTGGGATATTGAGCTCCTCTTTCAATCTTGTTTCAATTTCAAATGCCTCTGGTGCTTTGATGTCTTCTAAATTTATTCCTCCAAAAGTCGGTGCGATTGCTTTGACGGTTTGAATAAAAAGTTCGGGGTCTTTTGCATCTATTTCAATATCAAACACATCAATATCCGCGAAAATTTTAAACAACAAACCTTTCCCTTCCATAACGGGTTTTGAGGCTTCTGGGCCAATATCTCCCAACCCAAGAACCGCTGTCCCGTTAGAAATTACGGCTACTAAATTGGCTTTACTAGTGTATTTGTATACATCGTCTTTATTTTCCGCTATGCGCAAGCATGGCTCTGCTACACCCGGTGAATAGGCGAGTGAGAGGTCTCTTTGAGACGCATGCGGTTTGGTTGGAATGACTTCAATTTTCCCAGGCTTTCCTGAGGAGTGATAATCTAGTGCTTCTTGTTTTCTTACTTTGGACATCTTAGCTTGTTAAGGGGGCCAAATATACTAAATACGAGGCTTAAAACACCCAAGAATTTCAGATGAACGCTTTTTGACTAGAGACCTAGTAGTATTTCTTTAGGGTCTTTCGAGCCAAAGATCATTTTGTCCGGATTTTCAAGCATTTCCTTAACCTTTACAAGAAAGCTAACAGATTCCTTTCCATCAATGATTCTATGGTCATAAGAAAGAGCGAGATACATGATTGGTCTGATCTCAACCTGACCACCTATGGCAACAGGTCTTTCAATAATATTATGCATTCCTAATATAGCTGATTGTGGAGGATTTATAATGGGCGTCGATAGCATTGATCCAAAAACACCCCCGTTGGTTATTGTGAATGTACCTCCGGTCATTTCATCAGGTGTAATTTTTCCGTCTCTCGCTTTTATTGCCAGTCTTTTTATTTCTCGTTCTATTTCGGCAAGACTCATGCTCTCAGCGTTCCGCACGACGGGAACCATTAGTCCTTTGGGAGATGACACTGCAATACCTATATCCGCATATTCATGAAGTATAATTTCCTTTCCATCAACTTGTGCATTTACAGAAGGATAAAGTTGCAAAGCTTCGGTCACGGCTTTTGTGAAAAAGGACATGAATCCAAGATTCACCTCGTGTTTCTTGGCAAAAGCTTCTTTGTATTTCTTTCTCAGATCCATGATTGGTTTCATGTCTATTTCGTTGAAAGTTGTCAGCATTGCCGTTTCATTTTTTACGGAAACCAGGCGCTCTGCAATTTTTCGTCTAAGCATTGAAAGTTTTTCTCTCGAAACCTCTCTGCTTCCTGACCAACTGTCGGTTAATGGCATTTCAATTCCTTTTGACAATGCACTTAGAACATCGCTCTTTAAAATCCTCCCGTCTTTTCCTGTTCCTGAAACTTGTCCGGCTTGAACATTATTTTCAGACATCATTTTAGCTGCTGCTGGGCTAGGAACACCTGTAGCATAAGTGCTTTTTTTAGCTTCTGTTTTAGGCGCCTCTTTCTCGACAACCGGTGCTTCTATCACTTCTTTTTTGACTTCAGTGGGTGTTGCGTTTTCCGGAGCCTTTGCTGCAGTGTCAATGACACAAACGACTTGCCCTACTTTGACCACATCTCCTTCTTCGGCTTTGAATTGAATGGTTCCACTTTCTTCCGCAGGTAACTCAAGTGTGGCTTTGTCCGAATCAACCTCTGCGATAGCTTGGTCTTTTTCAACATAATCTCCCTCGTTTACGAGCCAAGCTGCAATCTCAACCTCTGAAATTGACTCACCTGGACTAGGAACTTTCATTTCTAACAAACTCATTTCTTATTAATTTTTTTGATGAACTTTTGTCTTAGCAAAAGAAAATAGCTCTTTGAATAATCTTGCCAATCTCTTTTCGTGTAATTTTTTTGAACCCTCAGCTGAAGCGGCAGATGCAGGTCTAGAAACACCTATAATAGGTAGTTTCCTATTTTGCATTGCGACATATTGCCATGCGCCCATATTCTCGGGCTCTTCCTGTGCCCAAATGATGTTCTTCGCTTTGTATTTGGAGCGTATTTTGTCTACCTGTTTTTGTGGCCAAGGATAAAGCTGTTCTATTCTGACGAAAACCATGTTTTTAACACCAAGCTCTTCTGCTTTAATTTTCATTTCATAATAAAACTTACCTGTACATAAAACTAGTGTGTCGATGTTTTTGGATTGAACGTCTACATCATCTAAAACTTCTTGGAATCCTCCTTTGGCAAGTGCCTCCATTTTGGAGGTTGCCATAGGGTGTCTGAGCAACATTTTTGGTGTAAAAATGACCAAAGGTTTTCTGAATTCTCTTTTAAGCTGTCTTCTAAGTAAATGGAAATGATTGGCTGGTGTTGAGGTGTTCACAATCTGCATGTTTTGGTCTGCACACTGCTGTAAGAATCTTTCCATTCGACCACTTGAATGTTCTGCTCCTTGCCCCTCGTATCCATGAGGTAATAGCATTACTAAGCCTGATTGGGTCGCCCATTTGTCTTCGCCTGCTGAAATAAATTGATCAACTACGATTTGAGCCCCATTAAAGAAGTCTCCAAATTGTGCTTCCCAAATGGTTAAACCTTTCGGACATGCTAATGAATATCCATACTCAAATCCTAGTACTCCATATTCGCTAAGGAGGGAGTTGTAGATGGTGAATTTAGCCTGTGATTTATCAAGTAGATTTAAGGTTTCAACTTCCTCTTCTGTATCTTCTGTCTTCACAACGGCATGTCTATGGGAGAATGTCCCTCTTTCCACGTCTTGTCCAGATATTCTAATTGGGTGACCTTCAGTAAGAAGTGATGCGTATGCGAGCATTTCAGCACTTCCCCAGTCGAGCGTATCACTGCTAAATGCCTTCAGTCGATCTTTAAATATTTTACCTATTTTTCTATAATATTTGTTGCCTTCAGGAAGGGTAGAAAGTTTAATTCCAAGTTCTTGTAAGGCTTTGATATTTACTTTCGTTTCAGGAGATGCGTCAAAATCTTTTCCATTACAGTGGCGATAACCTTCCCATATTTCACTTAAAAAGTCATGTACCAATGCCTTCTCTGATTTACTCGCTAAATCAAATTCGGCTTCTAAATAGGCATTGTAAGCCCCTTCGATTTTCTTTGCTTCAGTCTTATTTAAAATACCATCGGCTTCTAGTTGGCTGAAGTAAATATCCTTTGGGTTTGGATGCTTGGCAATGAGATTGTATAGCTTCGGTTGTGTAAATTTTGGTTCGTCTCCTTCGTTATGTCCGAATTTCCTATAACACAGTAGGTCGATGAAAATATCTCTATGAAATTGTTGTCGGTATTCCATCGCAATTTCAACGGCTGTTAATACTGCTTCCACGTCGTCTCCATTCACATGAAAAACAGGGCTTAATGTTGTTTTAGCAATGTCTGTGCAGTAAGTTGAAGACCGACCATCAAGATAATTTGTAGTGAATCCCACCTGATTGTTGACTACAATGTGAATTGTCCCTCCAGTCCTATAACCATTGAGCTCAGCCATTTGAATGGTTTCATATACGATTCCTTGGCCTGCAATGGCGGCGTCACCATGAATAAGCACTGGACAAACTTTTTGCTCGTCCTGGTATATGTGGTCAATTTTTGCTCTAGCAATTCCTTCAACTACACCATTGACTGCCTCGAGATGAGATGGGTTAGGTGCCAAAGTTACACCAACTTTTTTTCCGCTATCTAGCGTTATATTTGAGGTAAAGCCTTGGTGGTATTTAACATCTCCGTCAAATGTGGTTTCAAAGTCAAATTCTTTTCCTTCGAATTCTGCAAAAATATCTTTTGGTCTTTTTTTGAAGATATTAGTGAGCGTATTTAGACGCCCACGATGCGCCATGCCCATTATGAAATTTTCAACACCCAGCTCAGAGCCTTTGGTAATCATCGTTTGAAGCGCAGGAATTAAGGATTCACCACCTTCGATAGAAAACCTTTTTTGACCAACGAATTTTTTGCCTAAAAATGATTCAAATACATGTGTGTGGATCAGTGACTCAAAGAGCTTAAGCTTGCGTTCTTTGTTAAATACCGGTCGGTTTTTGATTTCAATTTTATTTCTAAACCATTCAGTTCTAATCGGTCCTCGAAGATACATGAACTCAATACCAATGGATTGGCAGTAAGTTAATTCCAGATGATCTATAATGTCTTTTAGCGAAGCAGGGCCAATGTTTACATCTTCACCAGCTTGAAATATAGTATCAAGATCTGATTGGGATAGTCCGAAGTTTTCAATAGAGAGGTTTGGCGCATATTTTCTTCTCTCTCGGACGGGATTTGTTTTTGTAAAGAGATGGCCTCTTGTTCTATAGCCGTTAATGAGGTTTAAAACTTTAAATTCTTTTTGAAAATTTTCAGGTATTTCATCTCTTGATTCGAAATTTGTTTGCGCAAATTCAAAACCTTCAAAGAATTTTCTCCATCCTATGTCAACACTTTCTGGGTCGCTGAGGTATTGCTTGTATAAGTAATCAATGGCATTGGGGTCTGCATTGCCTATATATGATGTTTTATCCATTAAAATCAGAGTATTTACTGCATAACAAAGTTATGAATTTCCTCATTCTGAGCACAATGAAGTAGGAATAAATTGCATTTCGAAAGTAAAAACTAAAATTAGGCACAAAAAAAAGGGCCGGCAGGCCCTTTTTCATTGAATTGAAATGTAATTATTTTTTAATGAATTGTCTCACGGTAGTTCCTTCAGAGGATTCCATGCGAACATTATAAACACCGCTTGCAAAATCTTCTAGATTTACAACAGTCATTTTATTCGTGTTTAAAGACGTTTCAAATATAATTTTACCTGTGATGTCCGAAATTTTGATTTGCTCATAATCGCTTGATGCATTTGTTGCATCAATTATTATTTGATTTTGAGCAGGGTTTGGATAGATTAAAACATCACGCTTGCTAAATAAATCTATACCCGTGGTTCCGCCACCTGTATTTTCAACAGTAATCGCTTCACTTCCTCCGAAGTCAGCTGCGCTAATGGTGTAGATGGTTGTGTTTCCATTATTTTTCAATTGAAGGTTACCATCTGTTCCTCCCCACTGTGAAGCACCCATGCCATCACCATAATAATCATAAACAGTAAAGGTGTAGCAGTCGGCACTCGGTAAGCTAACATCCCAATTGTATTGTGTGAGGTTATCCAAAGCATTTGTAGGATCTGCTGTAGGGTTTTCTTCACCTGTAGCAAAGTTTCCTGCAACATTTTCATTCCCCTCAGACCAAACGACAGTACCGCCGCTGTTTGTTACTTCCATGTAGGTTTCTGGAGCATAATCGTCCGTTAGGAGTGATACTTTCAAGATGTTGTTGGTTTGAAGGTCACAGTCTGTTGGTGTTGGACCAGGTCCTGTTCCCGAACACGGGTCGTAGGAACCATTTAGGGTAGTAACATTCGAATTTGTCGGATCTAACCATGGTTTTAGTCTTTCATTATTAGCAGTCCCGTTTGAGGTCCAGTGGTAAGACATTTTTCCATAAAGGTCAGGAGAGGTTTGGTTTGTACAAAATGAGCTGCCTCCCGTAAGCGTTCCTATAATCAAACCGCTGTTGTTGAATAATGGTGATCCCGACGATCCACCCTCTGTAACACCATGTCCATTTGAATTTGAGGACCAAGACATTTGCCAATGAGAACCGCCTGCAGATCCCCAAGACGTACTTTGAGTAGTTCCGTTGAAAGTTGAAATTTTCTTTATGTCACCCGCTGGGTGGTGAATTCCTGCTCCACCTTGCGTTGATGAAGTTGCCGCTTTCCAGCCATTCCAGTAACCACTAAAACTGGACGATTTAAGCGTGTTTACCACGGAGGTTTCGTTGTTATTGTTGCCCAACTTAACCAACATAAAGTCAGAACCTGAATTTCCTCCTCCATCATCAGAGTCCGCGATTCTTATGCATCCTGTAACGTAATGGTCGTCCAAAGAACCTGCAGAGTTTGGATTGTTGCAGTTGGGTGATTCATAACGAAAATAAAAACGCCAGTTGTTCATGTTGTTTGCACTTGTGTTTACACCACAATGAAGGGCTGTAAGAAAATAAGGTTTACAATCTTGTGCTGTATTGTTTATTAATGAACCGGTGCACCATCCAGCACTATTTCCTTCAACGATGTAGATTCTAGCAACACCATCTTTTTCATCTTGCCACGAATCTCCAACAGGTGAACAGTTAATATTTACCTCACATGGGTCAGATTCATTTATTTTCGTTGCATTTGGGTTTCCAGTTGAACGATAATTGTATATGACTCTGTCAATTGTAATGTCACTGGCTTGGGTGTTAGCAGGCTCATTTAAAATAAGTATCAAGTCGTCTCCAAAACACAAAGCTGCATTTTGCATTTTGTGTGACATGACGTCTTCTGCAGTCATAGGTTTGTGAACGATGAATCCGTCTGTGTTTCTGATTTCAAAAGTTGTTTGACCATACAGTTCAAACTTAGAAAACAGAAAACTCAAGGCTTCAGCACCTGTCGCTTTAACACGCAGATTCCATGTTCTTGAGCCATCATTGTTTATTTTCCATTCGCCCGAAAAAATCGGATTTATATTTGAAGGGATGCTTCTTCCAATTCGATAAAGCTCTCCATTCTTCTCACGTTCGTCATCTTCTAACATGATTTGCGTTAGGTCAGGGGTCTCCAAGTACATTGATGGAATCGTTTTAATATTGTCAAAGGGTTTTGAAATAAGGGTCTTTCGTTGCGCGCTCAGATTGAGTGAGACCAAGGCACATAATAAAAGTGTAAAAAAGTTTTTCATAGGTTTGTTTTAGGTTTTAGACGTCGATGGTTTAGGATTTCCTTTTGTCGACATAGTTTTGTTAATTTTACCAAACAAATATAAGTTTTGTAATCCAATTTTAAAAATGACTAAAATTTGCCTTGTTGAAGATGAAGAAAGTTTGGTAGAATTGATAAAATTCAACCTTGAAATGGAGGGTTACCAGGTTGATGTTTATAAAAATGGGCGAAAAGCAATTTCAGATGTCCAGAATATCATTAAAAGTGATCTCGTCGTCCTTGATGTAATGCTTCCTGAAAATAGCGGCTTTGATGTTTGCAAGGAGATTAGGAGATACAGTCAAATTCCTATTTTATTTCTTTCTGCGAAAGGAATTGCAGCAGACAGAATTCACGGCTTGCGATTAGGGGCCAATGATTATCTTCCAAAACCTTTTGATTTGGAAGAGCTTATATTGAGAATACAAAACCTGTTGCCTTCAGAAAATGCTCTAAAAGAAGGGGATGAGACGTTCGTTATTGGGAACAAATCTGTAGATTTTTCTAGCTATGAATTGTCAGATTTAACAACAGGTGAAAAGCATGTTTTTTCTAAAAGAGAGATAGAATTGCTCAAGCTATTTCGAGACTCTGAAGGTGCAGTTGTCTCGAGAGACGAAATCTTAGATAAGCTTTGGGGCAAAGAAAATTTTCCTACATCAAGAACCATTGATAATTACATTTTGACCTTTCGAAAGATTTTTGAGATCAACCCGAAATCGCCTACATACTTTCATTCTATTCGTGGGGTAGGATATAAATTCACACTTTAGATTTTTATGAAATTTCTTTATCTCTTTCTTTTTGCACCTTTCTTGCTCTTTTCCCAAGTAAATGGATTGATTCAGGGTCAAAATGGATCAAGTCTAAAACCTATCTATGGCGCAAAAATAAAACTTCTTGGGGCAAAGACAGGTGTGATTTCTGGCGAGGATGGTCAATTTGAATTTATTTTACCAAAAACCCTACCAGATACAATCGTTATTAGTGCTCGGGGCTACTTTTCAGATACGATAAAAGTGACTAAAGATGACCGCTTTACGGCCTTCAATATTGTTCTTTATTCTGAGTATTTACTACCAGAAGTGATTGTTAACTTCAGGAAAAAGTCGACTTCGATTTCTCGGTTGAAAGTTTTGCATGTTGAAGAACTTACTTCTGCAGAACTCAGAAAAGCAGCTTGCTGTAACTTGTCTGAATCGTTCGAAACCAATGCTTCCGTAGATGTAAACATGACTGATGCTGTGTCAGGTGCGAAAAAAATTCAGATGATGGGACTTGAGGGAATCTATACCCAGATTCAATTTGAGAACATCCCATATTTAAGAGGTTTAGAAAGCTCCTTTGGTTTAGAAACAATACCTGGATCTTGGATTGAGTCTATTCAGATTACAAAAGGTACTGGTAATGTAGTAAATGGTTATGAATCGATGGCGGGTCTCATCAATCTTGAATTTGAAAAACCGAATGAAATGGATCGGCTTTTTATTAATGCTTATCAAAACAGGTTGGGTCGCAGTGAGCTTAGTTTTCATTCGGGTGTAGAGCTCTCAGAAAAGTGGTCCACCGGGATTTTTGGTTTTGTCACCTCCCAATGGAATTCAATCGATGAAAATAACGATGGTTTCCGTGATCTTCCTATTGGTAATGGCTTCGCTCTTCACAATCGGTATGCTTTTCATGGCGAGAAAATGGAGACAAAATTTGGGATCAATGCGCACCAGGATCAGAAGCTTGGTGGTCAGATGGAGACAAAGGTCGATAATCAGGTTGATGGCTATGGCGTTATGTTGAACAATACACACTTTGATTTCTTTACAAAGACTGGTATTTTCGGAAAAAAGCCAAGTCAATCTTTGGGAATCATTAGCAACTGGAAATACCAACGCCTAGATGGTTATTTTGGCAGCCGTAATTTTTCCGGTCTAGAGAAACGTGCCTATCTAAATATGATTTATGATGATTATATAAAAACGACAGATCATAGAATTAAAATCGGGGCAAGCTATACTTATATTGATATCAGTCAGATGGCTGATTCTCTTTCCAATGATAGAATAGAACATATTCCTGGTAGTTTTGCAGAATATACTTTTACAGGTTCACGTGTCACTTCAGTTATTGGTGCGCGTTATGACTATCATTTACTTTTTGGAGGGCAGTTTGTTCCAAGGGCGCATTTGAAATATAAGCTTTCGGAAAGAACGGATCTGCGATTGACATCTGGTAAGGGTTGGCGTGTGCCAAATTATATGATTGACAATGTTTCTTTATTAGCAAATTCTTTCGCCTGGATTCCTGCAGATGATACGCGTCCTGAAGTTTCTTGGAATGCTGGTGGCTCAATCTACCAAGAGTTTAAGTTATTTAAAAAAGCAGCGAGTCTTACGGTTGATTTTTATAGAACATGGTTTGAAAATCAACTTGTTGTTGACCGTGAAAATGATGTTATTCGTTTTATCAATCAGCAAAAGGAGTCTGTTTCAAACAGTCTTCAAGCAGAACTGTCTCTAGAGCCTGTTAAAAACTTTACGGTGAGAATGGCTTATAAATATTTAGATGTTAAAGCGCGATATGGAGAGTCCTTGCAGTCTAAAGTAATGATTCCAAAACACAGAGGGTTTTTAAATGCCGCCTACTTAACCCGAAATAAGAGGTGGGACTTCGATCTTACCTTATCTATTTTTGGCAAAGCTAGATTGGCTCAGTCGCCTAATCCTGATGCTGATGAATACAGCAGAGTGTTTCCAAAGCTTAACTCTCAAATAACATACAGATATAAGACCTGGGAATTCTATTTAGGAGGAGAAAACTTAACCAATTTCAGACAAGAGAATCCTATTATTGAAGCAGAGAATCCTTTTGGTTCAAATTTTGATGCAACACGTGCGTGGGGACCTGTAATCGGTTATAATTTGTACTTTGGCATCCGGTTTGCAATACACAAGAAAAAAAGTTAGCAATTACTTAATAACCATAAAATGAAAAATATCTTTAATCTCTTCCCGAAAGCAATCGTTATAACTGTTTTTTTGATGTGCTCCTATCAGGGGAATGCTCAGAACACTAAAACAGTTAAGTTTCATACCTCTGCGCAGTGCGGAATGTGTAAAAATTTTATAGAGGAGTCTTTGAGTTTCGTGCCAGGTGTGCAGTTTGTAGAATTAAATTTGGAAAACATGTTTCTTACAGTTAAGTATAAAACAAAAAAGCTTGATGAAGTTGCAGTGAAAAATATGGTAGCAGAGATCGGTTATTCTGCGGGTGATGTAAAGGCAAATCAGAAAGCAATGAATGACTTGCCGAAGTGTTGTCAACCAGGTGCACACCTATAGGTTTTTTTCATTTCTTTCAAGTAAAAATGTTTACCTTTGCCTCCTAGTTAAAAGCAATGAGTGATTCAATCCAGCACGAATGTGGCATCGCCCTTATTCGTTTAAAAAAACCAATTCAGTATTATATTGACAACTACGGTTCTGCCTTTTATGGTGTGAACAAGCTGCACCTCCTTATGGAAAAGCAGCATAACCGTGGACAAGATGGAGCGGGAGTTGCAAACATCAAGCTGGATATGCAGCCAGGAGAAAGGTATATCTCTAGAGTCCGCTCTGTACAAAAGGCTCCCATTCAAGATATTTTCGACCAAATAAATACAAAGTTCAAAAATCTATATGAGTCAGATCCTGATTCTATTCAAGATGTAGATTTCTTAAAAAGAAATGTAGGTTTTACTGGTGAGCTTTTTTTAGGCCACCTGCGGTATGGGACTTTTGGAAGAAACTCAAAGGAGAGCTGTCATCCATTTTTAAGACAAAACAATTGGATCACTAGAAATCTTGTTGTTGCAGGTAATTTCAACCTTACCAATGTGGATGAATTGTTTGAGGTTTTATTGAAGGTTGGTCAGCACCCAAAAGAAAAATCAGATACGGTAACCGTTCTTGAAAAAATAGGTCATTTTTTAGATGTTGAAAATGACGAGCTCTTTAACAAGTATAAAGAAGAAGGATTTTCGAATAAAGAGGTTTATGCAAAGATTGCAGATGAAATAGGGATTGAGAAAATTCTTAAAAAAGCAAGTGAAGATTGGGATGGTGGGTACACCATGGCAGGCTTGTTGGGGCATGGTGATGCCTTTGTCTTGCGCGACCCTTCAGGTATACGTCCTGCATTTTGGTTTGAAAATGATGAGGTTTGTGTGGTTGCTTCCGAGCGTCCTGCGTTACAGACAGCCTTTAACCTGCAGGTAGAAGATGTTAAAGAATTGAGCCCCGGGCATGCCCTTATTATTAAGAAAAACGGTCAAGTAAAAGAGGAGCTGATCAATGCACCTTTAGAACCAAGGAAATGTTCTTTCGAGCGCATTTACTTTTCAAGAGGTTCGGACAAAGACATCTACACAGAAAGAAAAGCACTAGGTAAGCTTATTGTGCCTCCGGTTTTGGAGACCATTAACCACGATTTAGACAACACCGTATTCTCATTTATTCCAAATACAGCGGAGATTTCTTTTTACGGATTGGTAAAAGGGTTAGACCAGCATTTGAACGAAAAGAAAATTGCACAAATTCAGGCTTTAGGTTCGAATCCAACAGAGGAGGAAATTCAAAAAATCATTCGCCAGCGTGCGCGGATCGAGAAAATTGCCATTAAAGATGCGAAGCTCAGAACTTTCATCACACAAGATGATTCAAGGGACGATTTGGTTTCTCATATTTACGACATTACTTATGGTGGTATTCGGGCAGACAAAGACAATCTTGTAGTCATTGACGACAGTATAGTTCGTGGAACGACCCTTAGAAAAAGTATCTTCAAGATCCTAGACCGCCTGCGTCCGAAAAAGATTGTCATCGTTTCCTCAGCACCTCAAATCCGCTACCCTGATTGTTATGGTATTGACATGGCGAAGCTTGGTGATTTTATTGCTTTTAATGCGGCGATTGCCTTGATCAGAGAGCGTAATTTAGAAAACATCATTGATGAGGTTTATCACAAATGTTTGTCACAGGTTGATCTTCCAAAAGAAGAGGTTGTTAATTTCGTTAAAGAAATTTATTCGCCATTCAAACCTGAAGAGATCTCAGCAAAAATATCTGAATTATTGACGCCAAAAGACATGAAAGCACCTGTTGAGATTGTGTTTCAATCGATTGAGAACTTGCATAAAGCGTGTCCGAATAACCTTGGGGATTGGTACTTCACTGGAAACTATCCAACACCAGGAGGGAATAAGGTCGTAAACAAAGCTTTTATCAACTGGAAGGAAGACCGAAACGAAAGGGCTTATTAGTCAGTGTTGATTTAATCACATTCGATTTTCTGACCTTCTTCGTCCCAGCATTTTTTGCTGATAAGGACACCGTCCGTGATATTCGCCTCAGAAATCAGCCGACCGTTAAAGTGCCAAGTTCTTTCTAAGCCATCTTGCTTTCCATTTATAAAATTCCCCTCATAT
>MDSY01008764.1_pt1 | contig 13763 bp, 11 predicted proteins | sample 811131 | NCBI WGS metagenome assembly MDSY01 (sample SAMN05326643, study PRJNA326480) | marine metagenome | isolation source: seawater | place: Atlantic Ocean: South West | collected 2010 | reverse complement strand
TGCGGGGGGCTATGCCGACACACCTGGGAACGAACCCACGCAATCACGTTAAACACTACTACTCCTGTTCCTCCCTGGAAAATTTTTATTATTACACCAAGGTATATCTTATTTAAGAGTGAGATATTGACCAAGCAAGTAATAAATAAAGATGCATGGAAAATAAATCATCACGTTACCTTAAAACGAAAATTGTTTGAATACTTGGCCGTGATGTCCAAGAACGGAAACGGGGATTTACCGGGTCACTTTACTTCTCAGCGTGTTGACGGTGACCGACCTTGTGTGCCAAAACGCGACCCATGGCTATTTTTGCGAAGCTTTTTCTTGAAAAATCGTAATAAATTTCGTCGATTATTTTAAATAGGTAGGGGATGACCCTTATGATTATAATTTTTATTTTATATTGTAATATAATATGTAAATATAATACATATATATGATATTAATAATCTTATTATTACATATGTTTATTATTTATTTTTTATAATATATAATAATTATTGCAAGTAAGTTTCGTAAGAACTTATTAACACAACATATTCTAAAAAAGGCTAAGAGAACCGTGAATAGCCGGCAGACCAGACAGACACTCAAAAACCCACGCGCCAACATGACAGGTATCGCAGTCGGCCTCACAAAAGGACACGGCGTCTCTCGACGCAAGCTTGCCACCCGCCCTGCTCAACGCAAAGGGGTGCGTCCAATTGATTTCGCGCCGTTTTGAACCACGCGACGCTTTGCAAGTCGCCTGTTCTTTTTCTTATTTTCTTATTCCGGGAATTCACGCCCTCGCTCGCAGAAGCTTGGCAAGCGCGTCAAGATGATTCGCGATCTAGTGCGCGATGTTGCTGGCAGCGCGCCCTATGAGAAGCGGCTCATGGAGCTCTTGAAGGTCGGGCGAGACAAACGCGCTCTCAAACTTGCGAAAAGAAAGGTAAGAAGGGCTTCTAGGGTTTTGTTACAATCGTCCCGGCTTTATCGAGCCGTACAATCGAGATTTTGCATGCGAAAGTTGCACTTATTTTTATCGGCCGTTCATGTTCATATCATAACTGGCCATTAATTGTTCCAACCGATCATTATGAGCTGAGCTGAGTCGTTCGTTTTCCCGAAAATTGACCCACCCTATTACCCTCACCTCAGCTTGGCACACATCTCAGGGGCAAGAAAAAACGCGAAGAGATGGGCAATCTCCTCCGCAAGATGTCACGCAAGGCAGTGCCGACGACAGCTTAGATATCGCTCCCTGAACGTGTCAATAAGATGCAATTCCTTTGAACCTGTTCTCAGAATGATCCTTTTCCTTGCCTGGGTGTTTTCTCACTTATCGAAAAAGTCCTTGGCAACAACTCCAGAGAGGTAATTTTATTTTGCATACTCGAGGCGGCAGTGTGTGGATAGGATTCAGGATTACAACGAGATTTAGCTCCGAAATTCAGGGGATGACCAGTTGCGACACTGGCAGGCACAACCGCCATCCACCCGTATTTCATATTGTTCGAAGAGGTTTCACAAAGATCTCATTGGTTTGCTTCCTGACAATATATGTGTCTTGACTTGTTCTATGAGTCCGTGGTCGAGGTTTGTTCAACAAGCAAAACGCTCTTCAGTGACAGAAACTTACCCTGACTAGCACAAATGAGCATCTTCCGTTCTGCGTGGTAAGTATTGTGATGTCCAGAGGTCAAGACTGCCCTGGGCATTGCCGTCAAAAAGTTTGGCTCTGCAATACCTTTTCAAACTCGTTCGGGCATCCTGTAGAAGACCTCTGAACGTTCGCTTCCCTGTCCGCGTCAGATCACGCCTTAGTGCTAATGTTCCAGCGTACTGAGAGCTTATGCGATCACCGTGATCAGCCCACAGAACCTTATGAGCTCCCTTGCATCGATTTCGGAAATCAATATCAATACCTGTCATCGTGCGCATCTGTTCCTGGAGAACAGAACGTGCAATTATACTCTGGACAAGGTTTGTGCGATCAAGGCAGTCCTTGCAATTTACTCGAAAAATACCGTTTTGTAGTTTCGTCTCACATCCAGATACCTCTAAGTCTGATGCCAGCATAAATTGACCAAGATCTGAGACTTCAGCCTTCGTCCATGAAGTCAAACTCTCCGGTGCAACTGTGTTGCGATCACTTGTCTCTCTGTGAAGGTCAAAATGAAAATATTGCACGGAAGAATTTGGCTGATTTGGGAGAGCGGAAACCGATCGGCGGAATGCGTGCTTCAGCATTCCCTCTTCTCCTTGAGACGAAAGAAGGTCGATTACCTTTATACGACCATAATTCGATATCAAATTTGCGAAATGTCTCTGGGTGACAGAAAAGTTTCCCTCACTTTCAAAAATGATTTTTGGATTCCATGAAAGATCTCTTAGTGGCTGTGACCATCTCAGAGGAACTGAGCCCCTCACCATGACAAAGGATGATAAAGTCACGTGCTTCACATCATACTTCACATGCAGGATTTGCTCTGATTCAACGAAGTTCGCGACTTCTCCTTCTCCATTTGAACCACGACAATGATGCCGGATTCCGAATCGAGAAATTGATGTACGAGCTAGAATGGAGAGCGAGTTTCCTTTAGCGTCTTGAAAGCTATCAAAGCTACCGCAGATGAGAGGCAATAGTAATACGCGAACAGAAGGTCCCATATAGTCATCTGGCGAAGCTATGTTATCCAGCATCTCTCCAGCATATCGGTTCCAGCAAAAACTTTTGTCTGCAAGAGACCACTGATCATCTTGTCGGTGGCGTGAAATCACAGTCACAGAATCATCGTCCTTGAAACCGTCATTCAGACCATACGGATGTGTCTCACCACCAGATTTGGAACGGCTGACCACCTCGCATTCCGCACTGTTCCGAAAAGGATCCTTGTGTAATAAGGTCGCTCTGATTGAGCACCGAGGGCGGCACAAAAGATACTGAGACTGACAGTTACGCGACATATCATGGCCATGAACAAAGTAGAGATGTTTGGTGTTTGCCACAAGTGAAGCACGGAGAAGATGCAGATATCGAGCTTCGTCCCTTTTGTGCTGTTTCGACATTGCATGAAATGAACCAGGTGCCGAACACCTAATGATCCCAAAATTAGTTGCCTTGAAGACAGCGCGTCCTAGAATGCGTTCAACAAAGCAGCAAGATGTCAGCACGACAAGGTAATATCCTGATAGGAGACGGACTACTCCAGCACATCCGTACACGGCTCTGTTCTGCTTCACAATACTTTTGGCAACGCAACCTACAAGATCTTACTTTCAGAACAGTGCATGACATTTACAGTTAAATTTAGACAAGCAAGGTATAATATCAACGCACTCTGTGCCTTCTGCCTGCTAGTGACGAGGAAGCGACCGACTCCTTCACGCAGCACCAGCAAAGAGTCGTCGTCACTGCTGTCAGAATCTGGGAAAAATGACACATGGCAGGGGCTCTCATTGAGCCGGTATACTTTTGGGTGTTCCGGGAGTTTACTTTCAGCAGCGTCACCTGCTCTTCTCTCGCTGCATTCCGTGTCGATGTCTACGGTCAGTGGAGCAACGCGGCATAACCCGATTTTCATCGCCTCTGGCAACTCTCAAGAGGAGCGTGAAACGTTGCTCCGTTCTTGACTACCGCGCGGATGATATGGTATGGTAAATAAAAGGACGCTGTTAGCCACGACAAGAAAGGCCAACTAATACAAGGCAAGGGCTGTAATAAATAATACCTTCGTACTCGTATCATAATAATAAAATATGCGTTCGTTCGTTCGAAGGCACCTTCGTAATGAATAGAATCGTTCATCGCGACAATTCACGAGAATTGACTGGTTTTTGGTTTGAAGTACCTGCTTTATTTGTGCCTTCGAGCGAGGTGAAAGTGAACCACGCTCGGACAAATTTCAGACGCGTGACGCAATCAAGAAAAAATGCTCGTTTCGTTTCGTCTAATAATATAATAAATAAATAAATATATATATATGCATGATATACGATGCGAGAAATAATAACTTATGATTCGTATCCGTTACAAGGTGTATCGGCATAGCCGCCGTGCATGCACGGACTTATATATTAATTTAAACATGATGAGACTGATGAGGGTATACGTACGTACCGTCGTAACTACATACGTACGTTTATTTATTGGTTGCTGGTCGGATGGTATATATGATATGTGAATTAATTGAGTTATATTCACATAAATGTCGATATGTGTTTCGGTCTGAAAAACCAAAACAATGTTCAAAGTTTTAAATATTATGTAAATTTTTATTTATGTGCCATTTAATATTACCTCTTGTCAATTAAACGCATGTGTTGAAAGTTGATCGAGTCATGATCGACGACATGGAGGCGTTAGACGACCTGTCTGACTCAAGTGTCGACGGAAATACACCAACACCGATATTCGTCCTTGACAAAGATGCGCTAGGACAGATCGCTAGGTTCTTAAAGCCGTCCGATGTGTTTTCATTGTCACTGACGTGTAAGTATTTTTCTGAAAACGGCAAATTCATAATGGGAACGATGAGGCCGTCGTGTCAGAAACTAACACCGTCGCGGCCGAAAACGACCACTACGACGCCTTCAGAAACGCGCCGCGGCGATCATCCAACAATTCTATCGGCGAAAGAAGTTTCATGAGGACTATAAGTTAGTGAACGTCTCTCGCCATGAGTTAACCGGTAAAATAACGCTGGTGTACGATGATCGTTACTGATAATCATACATATGGTATGCAAATGATATATTATATATAGCGAATCCCCTAAATCATAATCATGCATGTATGTATAACTAGTCAGTTTATTTGCTGATAGCTTCACGTGTAAGACCGCAAGCTATGACGAAACTAATATACCATTATCATCCATTATCGCTATAACGCCGGTCGGTTGCAAATACTGACATGCGCCACGCGCCAAACTTCAAAACAAATATCATTATTATTAGATAAAATAAGTTTTAATAATCAGTAGTGATGATAGATCGGTGTATTAAAAAAATATAAAAAATACCTTCGCGAAGGTACATAATAAGATAATAAGATTTTAATAATTTTACGTAATTTGAAATACAGCTGAAAATTATGTCAGGGGAGAACATATAATAATATCATATGTTTAAAAATACGAAAGTATCAGTTTGAATCCGTATCTATTCTACAGAAATATCGTCGTATTTACGGTTACTACCAGAGCATTGTCCCTAACGTAACCTCCAGAATTACGTATGACTTTAACAGGCAAAGGGTTAGGCGACGCTTCGGCTTCCATAATCATGCATGTATATATGTATATTATTATATACCTTAGGTATTAAATGATGCCGTCGTTCGTATAATATTACGTAATGTGTGTATGTTACACACATCTCGTTACATACACATACTTTCTTCTCATATGTGATTTAAAAGTTGACGATCGACCAGAAACGTGAATTGCATATGCATGCATGATAAATATATATAAATATTGCATGGATATTGCCCTTAAATGCTTGCTTTTATTCATTATTATTCGTAAAAAGATCTTAAAATGGAGAGCTCCTTTATTTTCTGCTGAGCTCGAGTGGACCGAGGCGTGCTGAGCTGTCAACGACACGACGCGAAAATGCGCCCAAGTGCTCTCGCCAAAGGTCCGCGCCACGATTCCGGATTCCGTTTGGCATAGCCGGCTTCCGTTGGGCACAGCCGGATTCCGTTGGGCACAGCCGGATTCCGTTGGGCACAGCCGGATCCTGTTGGGCACTCGCCGTTGGTGCCGGAATGGGCCCATAACCTCCCGTTTCCCACGAACTGTTTATTTTGGATGAAAGTGAGGAAGACTATCAACCAAAATACGGTGGCACAACAGTGTGTCCCCTTCTTCTTGGAAAACTGCAACACGCAGTGAACACCGTTGACATGACACTCGCAATAGCGCGCAGGCATGTATTTTCGCGTCCTTGCGCTGATTCCAGACGACAAGAAAACCCCCGGCTCCGTCCAGGTGGGGTGTTTCAATCTGCTCGTCAAACGCATAGCTCGGCCTCGGACCGTCGGCTCTGCGTAAGGCTCTACGCAAGCCGCGATCCTATTCCTAGAAAGGCATATTTCACCAATCGCAAACATACATTAACTCTATCATCACGTACGTTTCGGCATATTGTTGCGAACGCAGCGACTCCGCTGAAGCAAACATTCGATACCGAAACGGGAGGTTACAGTCGTGACTTTCTTCTCGTGCGAGTTGCCGTGTTCTTGAGGTAACGCCAATTTGAGCGTCGTTTGATAGTTTACACTTACTCAACGATTGTGCAGCATTCTCATTGGATACGCATGTTACTACCTGACCCGTAACAGTTTGACCTTCACCGCACCTGCTATGGTTGCTTCGCCTGCACTTGGCTTGGATATCACCTCAATTGGAGTAATTACCTCAATTTTCCCTTTGTGTTATGGATGCAGCAAGTTTGTAAGTGGAGTTGTTGGCGATGTCCTATCCTCCAGTGTCATGCTAGGAGGAGGTTTGATCGCTACGGGAATGGTGCGTTCCAACGCCCCAATAAGCTTTTCTTATTATCTTTTGATTTCTGGGTCTTCCAACTTTTTTATCAGGTTAACATAGCATTCGGAGCAAGTTCAACTTTACCACTGTTTTGTTTTCTCTGGGCAGTCAATGGTGCGGACGCCTTTTTTTCCCGAATTACATTGTTTTAAAATAACAACTGTTACTTAATATATTGCGAACACATGTTGCCAGGCATCCTCCAAGGTTTCGGGGCTCCAAGTTGTGCGAAAATACTTACCTCTTGGTTTGCTGCCAAGGAACGAGGGACATACTGGGTGAGTATTCGGGACTTCAGGCTAAACTCATTATTATCAATTAGCACGATCTGGCTGCAGGGTATGTGGAACATCGCACACAACCTCGGAGGATTCGCTGCCCCAATACTTGCAGGCACTGCAGCTCGCACACTTGGTTGGAGCGTGAGTGTTGTATATTGTAGAGATGCTCTAGATTCCTAGCTGACAATCGTTTTCCCGTTGGGAAGTGGGGCTTATGGGCCCCAGGAATCATCGCCCTTTTTGTTGGATCTCTGATCATGTTGACATTGAAAGACTCGCCTGAAGCAAGAGGTTTCTCGCCAGTTGAGCTCACAACAGGTATTTCATTGAAAAACTTCCTTTTATGATGCTGACATATGTTGTGTCAGTCACGAATTCTCAACCTGCTCATTATGATTCCGGAAAGAAAATTACGTCCGAAGAATCGGTGTGAAAACCAACCGTCTTGCCCGCAAATGTACTTCGCGCAATAATCTTTCTTTACGACAAAGGGGGGAAATACAAGCTTACTGGATAATTTATTTCGGAATGTCCTTTCAAATCCATTCATCTGGTTGTGACTTTTGTTCATTTTGCTTGAGTCTGAATGTCATCCAAGATCTTATGCACACAGGGGACTTGCTTTCACGTATTTCTGCGTCTATGTCGTCAGACAGGTAGAACTGGCCCCATGTATAACTGAAGTATTTTTTGCAAAGTGCATGCCTCCTAAAAACTATGAAATCTCAGGGCATTACTTCCTGGTCTGTGTTCTATCTCATCAAAGAAAAAGGGGTCATAGACGCAGGCGCTGCCGCAGTACGACAATTAACTGCAAAACTGCCCGAATTTTCGTTCAGAAGTTTTTTTGTGATAGGTTAGGGTCTCTGGTTTGGAGCTTGGTGGACTGCTCGGTAGCCTCATCGCAGGTCGAATCAGTGACTGGTATATTGCGACCTCGCCCGGAGGCGCCGTCGGGAAACGAATCCAAGTTGTCATGGCTTATCTGATCGGAGTCGCCGCTATGTTGATCGCCTTTAAGGCAGTGCCAAGTGGTAAAATATTTTTTTCGCATTGATCATACGAACACACCGGTTCTCCGCTTATTTGCTGTGGTCAAATTTGCAGGGCTACCCCTCCTGCAAGGCATCATTGTCTTTATGATTGGATTCTTTTTATATGGACCGCAAATGCTCATCGGTGCGGTTTGAAATAAGATCGGTGAAGACATCATGTTTTAACCTCATCTTGTGATGAGCAGGCCTCTGCGGCGCAGAAATTGTTGGACGCAAGTCTGTTGGAGCAAGTGAAGGATTTTTGGGCTGGATTGCATATTTAGTAAGTATTTTCATTTCCCGGCGTCGCTCTATTCTAACTCTGCTTCGCAGGGAGCCGCAAATGCTGGGGTTCCCCTTTCCCTGTTGGTGCAACAGTATGGTTGGAATGCTTTCTTTTCTGCTTTACTTTTGGCCTGTGCTGCTGCCATGTTGCTGCTCGCCCCAATAACCAGTGCACAAAGCTACGTTCAACGAAGCATGAACAAGTAAAATATCTGCGTCAACGTTTTGATGCTGCGACACCCGTCAAAGTAACGATTCATGACAAGTTCGATTTCTTTTGGAAGCGAATTTGAAAGAGTTCCCTCTCAGAATTTAGCCATAAAAATAAATTTAGTCGAGCCAGCTATGTTTTTTTTTTGGCACACATGCACGAAACCTGTTCTCTACAACTTGCTGCCAAGTCACAGCTCACCCGCATACATGGGAATTCCAGATGATCGCACTGCAATGTCAGTGGGGTGCTCGATTACCGAGTCAATCAAGCCATAATCCTTTGCCTCAAAGGCTGACATGAAAAAGTCGCGGTCAGTGTCTTCCATCACCTGTTGAGTTTAATTTGATAAGCATTTAAAAAAACTGCAAAGAGCGTAAACTTGGCATAGTGGTTTCCTACAGTGTCTAGCGGTTTTCCAGTAAATTCGGCGAGATATCCATTGAGAGTCGACTTATGATGCTGTGGGTCCAGTCAACTTTGTGAGCGCCAAAATGTTGCATGGGACATTATCAGAACTTTCTCACCATGATTTCATTGGCTTGAATCTCGATGTCTGCAGCTTGACCTTGGGCTCCACCTAATGGCTGATGAATCATGATCCGGCTGTTTGGCAGGCTGTATCGCTTTCCCTGAAAGGTATCCGAAAGGTCATGAGAAGCCAGAAGAAATAAATACTGGTGTGTTGTCTTTCACCTTTTGACCAGAGGCAAGCAGGAATGCGCCGTTGGGAAGGGAACAAGGACCGTGGATATTTGGACGATTATATTCGTTTCAAGTCAGGTAGAAGCAGATTGAGCACTCACCCATAGATGCAGCAAGACCGACACACACAGTGGAAACATCTGGGCGAACATGGCGCATGGTGTCGAACACAGCCATCCCGGCAGTGACAGAACCACCGGGGGAGTTGACGTATATGGTGATATCCTGGAAATAGATGTGTTAAGCACATCACAACGTCTTCTGATGAGCTAGTTTTCCCTGCCTTTTTCGGATCAATCGCGTCAAGCCAAAGGAGCTGTGCAACAATCAAGTTGCAGCTGTCATCATCGACAGCACCACCAAGCCTGATGATCCTCTGTTTCGTCGTTCGCAAAGATGAAGAACGCGAACCCAAAATAAAACACAATTAAGCATACTCGCCTGATTCATTAGTTGGCTAGCGACACCTTGGAAACGCTCCATGACGACAGGAGAGGGGCCTTTGCCTTGCTGCGCAGTGAAGTGATGCCTGAAATTGAAAACTGTCGTGTGAGTCCGCAGTGCCCACGCATGCAAGGGTAACCAAATGATGCCGGGACTGTCCAGGGCTGGGGAGTATGATGATCTGTGGAAGAGCGGATCTGACCTGGAAGCACTCGTTGGTTGCGGGTTTTCATCCAAAGCTTTCGCACGCGTGAGAAGCCCAGCAGTGCTCGATCTGAGACGAGACGGGTTTTGAAATAAAAGGTTAGGGTTTCCACACAACCGGAAACATCGATCATTGCCGCCACTGAAATGGGCCTACACAGTTATTCAGGTCGCAGTGTGGTACCTCGATTCGAAGTGTCTACTTTCTCGGCGAAGCCCTCTTACTGCCCCTCGAAAAGGAGAGCGAAAGTGAGGAGTCGAAATGGAAAGTGACATATTCCGTGGAAGTTCTCGAACACAAGAGCGGTCGATGGGAGTTATCGTCCGTAAATATGTGGCTTTTAACGGAGCCGATATATGCCGAGATTGTGATCACTGCAAGCACTCGCAGAACCCAGTGGTCGCACTTTTCGCGATTGTTTGGACCCGAAGTCTCTGGATTTCGTCGCAGTCACGTTAACATAAATTGCCTGCATATGCACATAAATAAATTTCTCGATCATCGAATCCTGCATCACAATAAATAAAGTTATTAAACTACATGTAATATATGATATCTTTATTATTATTCTATTCGAACGAACGAAATAAACCTTACGAAGCGAAGGTATTACTTATTCTATATTTATATATTATGCTATTGCTTTATTTATTACGTAGCACATCAGCTTTATTTGTGGCCAGAAATCGCCAATACCTTCGTAATAAATAATCGCCCACGCCTTACCTGAAACTCTCACCGGAATTTGCACAAAAAATACTTTAGTGCCAAATTCCGGTCAGTGAGTTTCTGGTCAGATTTAACTAACTCTTAAAGATATCAATATTTAATATATTCATCGTAAAAGGTTTGTTATAAGGCCATGGGTGACGTAATTATTTAAAAACCAACCTTTTTGAAAATCAGACTGTTTGCTGAGGGAATTACTCTCGAACACTCGCGGAGAAATGCAGCCCACGTGTTTGCTCTGCACAAAATAAAACCCTGGTTTTCCCGTTGCCCTCGAACCGCGCTTCAAAGTTGTCGAGCGAATTTTGAAAATTCGTTTTGAAGGCACAAGGATCCGCCATCGTGTTTGGTCCCCCGGGGCGCGCGGACTGCTCGATGGCGAGGGCATGAATCGCAAATCCGCTCGACAACTTTGTCGGACTCCTCGAAAGCTGTCCGAGGATGTACAAAAATCTGGTGAAGGTCAAGGCTCGAAAAAGTTATTTCTCCGCGAGTGTGCACGAACACTCCCGTGAGCAAATAGTTTGATTTCCAAAACACCGGTTTATTTAGTTTAATTATTAATTCATATAATTATATATAATTATTACCTTCGAAGGTAATAAATATAGCACTATGGTTAAATTCAATTAAATAATTACGTCACCCCTGTCCTTAATACCTCGAACGAAGCCTTACCTTCGGGTAATAAAGATGGTGCGGGGTAATAATTTATTGGATCTAGGGTGGCCAACACATGGCTGGCTTGACTTGGGGACTATCTCTTTCTATGATCGATTGTCTCCGGGCTTGTCTCACGAAAATACCACTTATTTTCGAGTAAGTCATTGCACACCTCCTCGTCATGCTAAGGTGGTTGACATCCAAACGACCCGTGCCAAAATCTAAAGCGTGGAACAGTTTCCACGAACACAGACGTGCGTGGCTAGATGTGAATTTCGATGTAGGAGGAAGATGAGTGGATGTTTTGCTGTTTGCGTAAGGCGGTTCAATCTCAAACCGAACATACTGGAGTTTAGTTAATATGGTGCTTTTTTACTTTTTATGATGCCCTCATCGATCTTTGGCCCAAGGGAGTGAAAGGTGAACGAAGTTTTGTTGCAACTAAGTGTTCGACGAAATTTATCCGGAGGGTACAAAAGCTTGCCTTGGAATGAGCAGTGAATCACAGAGACCTGCCTAGGAGAGGGCAATGCGAAAGTAGGCAGCATGTATAAAAAAACTTGGCATGAGCCAGAAATAACATCGAGGAACTCCTAAGAAAGTTCGCTTTCGCACACGTCCCGGGCTGGTTGCCCATGAAGAGCTCTAAACTTGTGGTGAAGGTTTGATGCCGGGATGAAAGTTCCCAATATCCTCGGGATAGATCAAATCGAACAATCTAACACTTCGTCCGGCATGCTCAGTTTTGAATCGAGCCCACTTTAGCATATCTTCGGCGCAAAAAAAAAGTCATGCCCAGTCTACTTGCCGTTTGCAATGTTCGTAGACAGCCAGTCAAGACCTTCGTAAAGCCCCTCGCCGGAGGTGGCGCAGGTGGATTGGATAAACCAATGACGCTGTCGAATCGAGTGCAAACCAAGCTTGTCTGTGATTTCTGCGGCGGTCATTGCATTTGGAAGGTCTTGTTTGTTGGCAAAAACGAGGAGCACCGCATCACGAAGCTCATCTTCGTTGAGCATGCGGGGAAGTTCGTCCCTTGCTTCTGAGACACGGTCGCGATCGTTGCTATCTACTACAAATATCAGACCCTGCGTGTTCTGAAAGTAGTGTCTCCACAGAGGGCGAATCTGCAAGCAACAAGAGAGGAAGATTAGACTGGGTGCAAGCGTTTGATATGTTACAGATTAGTTCCATGGGTCATCTGCTCATCTATGAAATGATGCACAGTTGGAATGGTTCTACCTTGTCTTGGCCACCGACGTCCCACACAGTAAACGAAATGTTCTTGTACTCGACAGTCTCAACATTAAAGCCTGAGTATTTGCAAGGTTTCCGTTCAGCGCAATGCAGTTGTGTTTTGTTGTGTTCTGCTCGTTGCAGACCGGAAAGCGGGAAGAGCAACGTAGCGGGGAAATTTTGGATTTGCAGAAAACAAATAAATCGTACCGATTGTGGGGATAGTAGTCACAATTTCGCCGAGCTTTAGCTTGTAAAGGATAGTAGTCTTGCCGGCTGCGTCGAGGCCGACCTATGCGTGGAAAATGGGTGGGAATTTTCACCGTTTGGACCCGCGGCACCAAAGGAAAGGGTGTAGCGCCAAAAAAAGCTCGATAGGTGATGCCATGAAGACTGCCCGAATGTGCTAATCTAGATTGGGTACGATAACGCTCGAGTTTGCCAAAGGAGGTCGCCAAGGCTTTCAGCGAACATCGCCGGGACAGGGCGCTGAAGTTTCCCGCAAGGATCCGAAAGCTGCCCGGAGAGACAAGAAGGCGCGGCGCGGACTCACCATCAGAATTCGCATCTCCTTCTTCGAGAACAAACGCGCAAATAACTTGGTGAAGGTGAGCCCCATCTTAAACGCGACTTCCTTCCTTGCGCTTTATCAATGTGCCCTTAGATCGAGATCGTTGGTTGCTTGGTCAAAGTTATTTCCGGAGAATTCGGCAGTCTTCCTTATCACATCTTCGTTCTTTGGGTATTCCAAGTAAGGTAATAAGGTAATAATAATATATTCCAGCAGCACACATATATCTATATTCAAAAATGATGATTTGCACGTAAAATATCGTAAAATCTTGTTTAATATTATTACAGTACCTTCTTCGCTCGTTCGAACGAAGGTTAAAATAAAGTTGAATGTAATAATATAATATAATAATCTTAATAATAATCTTCATCTTATTATTATTCTATCTTATTTAATATATAAGATCTTATGATAAACGAAGAAGGGAAAAACTCTTTATACTTGCTTATTTAATCTTATTTATGTGTCTATTCCGACATCACAAATAAATATAATATACAACTACTTGTACATACAAGTAAGTAATAATAATAAATAATAATACATCATATATATATCATATCATATTATTACATATATGTAATATTATTAAGATCTTACGAAGATATATCATACGTGACCAATTCCGCGAGTCGATGAAGAAAAACCGCCAAAAACCTGCCGTAGGATTTAATCCATTACACGGCTAGGAAGAAAGCTGCGCAAAACCTCTAACTCCATTTAATACGAATATGTCACTGTGACGAATGCATTTGCCGTTGAGTTTGAAGTTTTGCGCAGCTCGGTTGTTCCAGGAGATCCAGAAACATATTCTGTAACGTTGCTCATACAACAGTATTGAAGGAAACAAGCAG
>MDSY01117674.1_pt1 | contig 13770 bp, 12 predicted proteins | sample 811131 | NCBI WGS metagenome assembly MDSY01 (sample SAMN05326643, study PRJNA326480) | marine metagenome | isolation source: seawater | place: Atlantic Ocean: South West | collected 2010 | reverse complement strand
TCCAGATAGACTAGGCGCCTTTGTGGTAATTCCCGATATATGGATCAACAAAAAAAAATTATTAAATAAAAAGTCTCTTGATTTATGGTCATATTCAACTTCTAGTTTACCTAATAGTTTTTTGTCTAAAATGATCGGTAGAAAACTAATATTTGTACCAGCGTTTATTTATTCAAGTTTAAATCATTTTTTTTCCATTCTTAAATTAAATGAACTAAAAAAAATTTATTTTTTAAGGGCGTACACAAGAGATTCAAAAAATATTATTGATAGATTTAAACCGTTACTAGAGTTTAAAAAAAGTGAAATCATTGAAGCAGAAGAAATATTAAAAAGAAATAAGATAGATATTTCAAAAAAAATAGTTTGTATTAATGTAAGAGATTCTTTTTATTTAAATAAAATTTTACCAAACAATCTCAATTATTATCACGATCGTCGAGATGCAGATATTAATAATTATATTAAAGTAATTAAATATTTGATTTCTAAAAATTATTTAGTTGTAAGAACAGGAAAATTTATGAAAGAAAAATTAGCTTTTCAAAATGAAAATTTTTTAGATTATCCTTTCTGTAATTTTAAAACTGATTTATTAGACATTTATTTTGGCTATAAATGTCATATGGTTATATCAACAGGATCAGGATGGGACGGTATTCCTTATGTGTTTAGAAAACCAATTTTATATACTAATTTTTCTAGTCATAGTAAATTTCAGCTTAGCTCATATAGACATATGTCAATTTTTAAACTTGTTAAAAATAATAAAAAAGAATATTTAAAAGTTAACGAACTGCTGGAAAATGACTTAAAATTAATTACAAATATTTATCAACCAAACAAAACAGTATTTACTAATTTTGAATATATTGAAAATACAGAAGATGAACTATTGGATGCAACTAAGGAATTTGAAAAATATATTAAAAATAATTTTAATACTGATGAAGAACAAAATAAATATAATTTAAAATTTCTCTCCAATTTTGACACGTTAAAAGTCAATGATGTTTATGGAGAGCCAGCCCACAGTATGCTGCTAAAAGGTAAAATTTGCTCCAGTTTTTTAAAGAAATATGATGATATTTTATTTTAAATTTAATATATATAGATCATTAATTTATGAAATTAAATAACTCACTTTTTTTTGAATTTAAGAAGCAATTATTAGAGAAAATAGCAAGTGTACCTTTAGATGAAATTAAATATTTATTCAATCTAGTAAAAAAAGTTAAGGTCAAAAAAAAAAAAATTTTAATATTTGGTAATGGTGCTGGACAATCAATTGCCAATCATTTTTCAGTAGATTTAACAAAAAATGCAAATATAAGATGTATGTCTTTTAGTGAAGGAAACCATCTTACCTGTTATTCAAACGATTATTCTTTTGAAATGTGGATAATAAAAACCATTGAAAAATATTATGATAATGGAGATCTTGTAATATTAATAAGCGCATCAGGTAAATCAAAAAATATACTTGATACAGTAAAATTCTGTAATAAGAATAAAATTGAATATATTACCCTTTCTGGTTTTGGTAAAAACACACCTTTAAATCGTAATTCAAAAAAAAAATATTTTTGTAAATTCAAAATCTTTTAATATTATAGAAATTACCCACCTATATATATTAATTCAAATTGTTGATTTGATTAAAGGCAAATTAGAATACTCCAATAAAATTTAAAAAATTTTAATCAATGATAAATAGATTAATAAAAAATTGTTTAAATATTTTTGGTTATAATTTAAGAAAAATTAAAAAAAAAGATTTTGATTTAAGTTTTGATCAAATATTAAAGAAAAATTTACCTAGAAATCCAGTAATATTTGATATTGGTGCAAACAAGGGACAATCAATAGAAAAATATTTAAAACTCTTTGAGAAACCAATAATTCATTGTTTTGAACCTATAGATGAAGAGATAGGTTTGCTTAAGGAAAAATATAAAAATTATGATAATATTTATTTAAATAATTATGCTTTAGGTGAAAAAATAGAAGAAAAAAATTTTAATATTGCTGTAAAATCAGATAAATCATCTTTTAATAATTTTAGTTTAAATACGGAATGGTTAAAAGTTAGAAGTGAACAAAGTAATACAACACAAGAACAATATGTGAAAAAAATTGTAAAAGTAAGGGTATCAACATTAGATAACTATGTTAAAAATAAAAACATTGAAAAGATTGATTTTGTTAAGATAGATACACAAGGATATGAAGATAAAATTCTAGAAGGTAGTTTAGAAACTATTAAAAATGGGCTGATTAACATAATCCAAACAGAAATAATGTTTGATAACAATTATCAAAAATCTTTCAATTTTATTGATATTGAAAAATATATTGTTCCTCACAATTTTAGATTAGTGGGTATAGATTTAGTTCATGACAATTTATTTTCGGGCTTAGGCTTCTCAGGCGATATTATGTATTTTAACAAAAATAAAATTAAATTTTAAAATGAAAACACTTGATTTTGTAGTTGTAATCCCAGCAAGACTAAAATCTTACCGTTTACCAAATAAACCTTTAGTTAAAATCCTAGGCAAAGAAATGATACTTAGGACGATTGATAGATGTAAGCTAGAAGTAGATAAAAAATTTATTTATGTTGCAACAGATAGCATAAAATTAAAAAATTTTTTAAAAAAAAATAATTTTTTAAATGTAATTTTAACCTCAAATAAAAATAAAACTGGTACAGATAGAATTTTCGATTTTTCTAAGACCATTAAAGCAAAAAGATATATAAACGTACAAGGGGACGAACCTATAGTAAATCCTAAGGATATTAGAAAAATAATTGAAATTTCAAAAAAAAATAATAACTTTGTTTATAATGGATATGCTAAAGTAATTAACGACAAATTTTCTATCAGCAAAAATATTCCAAAACTAGCTTTGGATAAAAATAAAAATTTACTTTACATGTCAAGGTCAGAAATACCTTCTAGCTTCAGAACTAAAAATAAATATTTTCTAAAACAAATTTGTATTTATTCTTTTCCTAGAAAAATTCTTCAGAAAGTTTTTAAATATAATACCAAAAGTAACTTGGAAAGTTTTGAGGATATTGAAATTTTGAGATTTCTTGAGGCTGGATATAAAGTAAAAATGATAAAATTGTCAGGTAAATCAATGGCTGTTGATGTGCCCGACGATATTAAAAAAGTAGAAGCAATTTTGAGAAGAAATGAAAAATTTTCTTAAAATTTTCCACTCATTTACTGATCGTGAAAAAAGAGATATTTATATAAATACTTCATTAATGTTTCTTGTTTCAATATTAGAGGCTTTTAGTATTGGTCTAATATTTCCAATATCACAATTAATTTTTAATGATGACAAAGTTTTTTTAAAATTGCTATTTTTTGATAATAAAAATGAAAATATTTTATTTTTAATTTTTCTTTTTATTTTTATAATAATACTAAAAAATATTTTTTTTAGTTTTGTTCATTACAGAATCAGTGTTTTTTCAGAAAATATTAGAAATAATTTAGCACGATTTATTTTTAATAAATATATTTTCACAGATTATTTAGAATATCTTAAATTAAAACCAGGAGAAACTATTAGAAATCTATCATCCTATCCTTCTATTTATCAACAGTATATTTTTACTGGAATAAGTTTAATCCAAGAAATATTTATAGTATTTTTGATTACTACAATATTGCTTGTTACAAGTTTTAATGCAACCATTCTAGGCTTAATATCTATTCTATTTATTGTAATATTTTCTAAATTTATTTTTAAAAAAAGATTAAAAAATATTGGTATGACTTTAGCTGAAAATACAGCTAAGTACTCTAAATATATTCATTTTTCAATGAGCTGCATTAAAGATATTAAACTATTTCAAAGTGAAAATGAATTTGAAAAAAGATTTAACAATTTTTTTGAAAAATATTCTAAAGCATCTGCATTAAATCAATTTTTAAATTCTTTACCAAAATTTTTAGCCGAAATATATCTAACAATTATTATGGGTATATTGTTTTTATATATTCACTTATCTGGTTTGAATATTGAAAATTATCTATCGACCATGACAGTCTTTGCTGTGGCGGCATTGAGATTGCTCCCGTCAGGATCCAAAATTATAATAAATAATAACACCATATCTTTTCTAAACCCAATGATTTCAGATATTTTAGATTTATTCAAAAAACAAAATAATGATAAAATTAAAACAGTCGTTGAAGATATAATAACAAAAAATTTAAAAGATACTTATGATGAAAAAAATTATTTTGAAGTAAAGGATTTAAATTTCCATTTTTTAAATGGAAAAAATAAAATTGAGACCAAATTAATTAATTTAAGTTTTAAAATTCAAAAAAATTCTATTTTTGGAATTATTGGAAAAAGTGGAAGTGGTAAAAGTACATTATTAAATATTATATGTGGATTGATAAATCCAATCAGTGGGGCAATATTATATAAAAATCAAGATATTAGAAATTTAAAGGATAGTTGGAAAAAAAAAATAGGTTATGTTCCCCAAGAAGTAAAAATTTTTGATGATACACTTTTAAATAATATTACAATGTATAATAGGGAATTTTTGAAGAATGATAAAATAAATATTTATTTAGATATTTTAAATTTGAAAGAATTTGTAGATACATTACCAGAAGGATTGCAAACAATTTTAGGATCTGAAGGTATTGAATTATCTGTAGGACAAAAACAAAGAATTGGTTTATTGCGAGCTATTATTAGAGACCCCGAAATATTAATATTAGATGAAACTACAAGTTCTTTAGATAAAAAAACAGAAGATTTAATATTATCCTTTATCAATAAAATCAAAAAAAACAAAACTATAATTTTTATTTCTCATGATCAAAATTTATCAAATATTTATGATGAAAAAATTAATCTTGATTACCAATAATAATGAAATTTATTTTAGGTATTGCAAATTTTAATTCTAAATATGGTTTAACTAATGATCTAAAAAAAAAGGATATTAATAATATAATAAGAAGTTCACTGAGACACAAAATTTTTGAAATTGATACAGCAAATGATTATAAAATTTCAAATAAGATTTTAAAAAATTTAAGCTCGAAGAGTAATTTTTTAATAAATACTAAAATTCCTTTAATTAGAGAAAAAAATTATATTAAAGTAATAGATCAAAAAATTTCTAAATTTAAAAAAGATATCAAACATACTCGTATTAACACTTTATTTTTTCATGATAGAAGACAAATTTTTGAAAAAAATATTGAAAAAATAATTAATTATGTAATTTATTTAAAAAAAAATAAAATAATTAAAAAATATGGTTTTTCTGTATATAATATTGGCGAACTAGAAGAGATTTTATTACTTTCCAATCCTGATGTAATCCAAGTACCTGGTAATATATTTGATAATAGATTTTTAAATAATAAAATTTTAAATTTACTCAAAAAAAAAAAAATTGAAATACAAGTAAGATCTATTTTTTTACAAGGGACTGTATTAAAACGTACATATTCATTATATGACAAAAAGTCAGAGATTATCTTAAATAGGTATTGGAAAACAATGGATAACTTTAACTATGATGTGCTTGATTATAATATAAATTTTTTAAAAAAATTTATAAAGGTTGATAAATTTATATTAAGTTTTGACGATGATAAGCAATTATCGTCATTCTTTTTTTCTATAAAAAAAAAATTAAATAAAAGCTTTAGAAAAATAAATTTTAACGTAGATTATAAAAAACTAATTAATCCCTATTTATGGAAAAAAAAATAATCGTTATTATTCAGGCAAGAATTACATCTTCTAGATATCCTGGTAAGGTATTAAAGATGATGTATAAAGATATGACTGTTCTAGATTTTATGTATAAGAGGCTGTCTAACTCAAAAAAAATAAAAGATATCATTTTTGCAATTCCAAAGAATAAAAAAAATAATGCTTTAAAAAGCCATATAAAATCGAAAAATTATTTATATTACGAGGGAAGTGAGACCAATGTATTAAATAGAATTTTTTTAGCAGCTAAAAAATTTAATACAAATCATGTTATTAGACTAACAGCAGATTGTCCCCTTATTGATGGAGAAACACTTGATGAACATATAGATTATTATTTTAAATCTAATGGCTCATATATAACCAACCAGATCCAACGTACTTATCCTGATGGATATGACATAGAAATTATATCATACGATTTACTTAAAAATTTAAATAAAATCACTAAGTTGAAAGAAGATAAAGAGCATGTGACCACTTATTTGAAAAGAAATATTAAAAATATTGATACGTACCATTTTAAAAAAGACTTATCTCATATCAGGCTCACTCTTGATTATAAAAACGATTTATTTTTTTTAAAGAAATTAATTAATAATTTTAATAAAATAGATTTTACATTACAAGAAATAGAACATTTTTGTAAGAATCGTTCCCTGAAACTAAAAAATGCATTGTTCAGTAAAAAAAACTTTGGTCAAGATGTGTGGTCAGAAGCTAAGAAGATTATGCCCCCTGGATCAATGTTGCTTTCAAAAAATCCTGACATGTTTTTAAAAGAAAAAAGTCCAGCATATTTTAATAAAGCAAAAGGATGTTATATTTGGGGCTTGGATAATCAAAGATATATAGATTTTTGTTATATGGGTGTTGGTACAAATGTTCTGGGTTATGCTAATCAAAAAGTTGATAATAAAGTAAAAAATATGATTGATAATGGAACATGCTCATCTTTAAATTCTAAAGAAGACCTGGACCTTGCAAAAAAAATTATTCTTTTGCACCCTTGGTTTGACGCTGTTCGTTTTGGTAGGGGTGGTGGGGAAACAAACTCTATAGCTATTCGACTAGCCAGATCATTTACAAAAAAAAATAAAATTGCAATATGTGGTTATCATGGTTGGCATGATTGGTACTTATCAGCAAATTATAAATCTAATAGTTTAGAAAATTTCTTGTTTAAAGATGTTGGAATAAGTGGAGTTCCAAAACAAGGTAAAAACCAGTCGTATATTTTTCCTTTCAATGATGTAAAAAATTTCTATAATTTAATGAAAAAACATAAATTTTGTGCAATCATTATGGAAGTTGAAAGAAACATTAAACCAAAATTAAATTTTTTAAGATCAATTAGAAAATACTGCACAGAAAATAATATAGTTCTAATTTTTGATGAATGTTCTTCTGGTTTTAGAGAAGTTTTAGGAGGTATTCATAAAAAGTACAAAGTTTATCCTGACTTGGCTATGTTTAGTAAATCAATCGGAAATGGATATCCAATTACCGTTTTAGCAGGAAAATCGAAAATTATAAACGAAAGTTACAAAACTTTTATAAGCAGTACTTATTGGTCTGAAAGAATAGGACCTACAGCAGCTTTAGCCACAATAGAGGAAATGGAAAGAATTAAATCATGGCAGATAATTGTAAAAAAAGGTAAATATTTAAGAAACAAAATAGCAAAACTTTCAAAAAAACATAAGATTAAACTTAAATTAAATGAATCTTTTTCAATAATTAATTTTAAAATTGAGGGAAAATATAATCAAATTATTTATAAAAATTTTATCTCTCAAGAAATGCTTAAAAAAAAAATTATATGTAATGATACAATTTATGTATCAGTATCTCATACAAAAAAAATAATAAACAAATACCTCAATGAGTTAGATAAAGTATTTAAAAAAATGAATTTATATGAAAAAAATGAAGAATTATTTGTAAAATTAGAACAAGATTTATCTAATGCAGAATTTTTTAAGAGACTTAACTAATGAATAATTTCTATGTAGGATCAAAAAAAATTGGAGAAAATCATCCAACTTATTTTATAGCAGACATTGCTGCTAATCATGATGGAGATCTCAATAAAGCAATTGATTTGATATATTCCTGTGCAAAAGCTGGTGCTAATGCTGCTAAGTTTCAGCATTTTAGTGCAGATACAATTGTAAGCGATAATGGTTTTAGAGATTTAGATAAAAAATATTTATCTCATCAGGGTAAATGGAAAAAAAGTGTATTTGAAGTTTATAAAGATGCCAGTATAGACATAAACTGGTCTCTTAAACTCAAGCAAGCCTGCAATGATGCTAAAATCGATTTTTTAAGCACTCCTTACTCTTTCTATTTAGCGGATCATTTAAACAAGTATGTTCCAGCTTATAAAATTGGTTCAGGGGATATAAATTGGATTGATTTTATTGCATATGTTGCAAGAAAAAAAAAACCTGTTTTGTTAGCAACAGGTGCAAGTACACTCAATGAAGTAGAGGAAACAGTAAAACAAATTTACAAAATTAATAAAAAGCTAGTATTGATGCAATGTAATACAAATTACACAGGTAATAATGAAAATCTTAAATACATAAATCTAAACGTTTTAAAAACATATAAAAAAAAATTTCCTAAAATATTACTAGGTCTTAGTGATCATACATTTGGCCATGCCTCTGTTTTAGGTGCAATAAGCTTGGGTGCAAGAGTAATTGAAAAACACTATACATTAAATAATAGCAGCTCAGGACCTGATCATTATTTTTCAATGAACCCAGCAAATTGGAGTGATATGATAAATATTTCCAGAGAGTTAGAAAGTTGTTTGGGCTTAAAGACAAAAAAAGTAGAATTTAATGAAAGGGAAACAGTTATAATTCAAAGAAGATCCGCACATGCAAAAATAAATATAAATAAAAATCAAAAAATTTTAAAAAAGGATATAGAATTTCTACGTCCAAGCCCAAAAAAATCTTTCAAACCCAGTGAATTGAATAAATTAGTCAATAAAAAATCTAAAAAATTTATTCAAAAGGGAAAAACTATTTTTTATAAAGATGTATTTTAATAAAAAAAATTATGTAGTTGTAATACCAAGTTACAATGAGATTAAGACTCTTCCAAAAATAATTGAAGGAATTATAAAAAAAAATATACAAGTTATTGTTATTGATGATAACTCCAATGATAATTCATTCAATATGATAAAAAAATATAACATTATAATTATTAGAAACAAAATTCGTTTAGGATACGAGAAAAGTTTAAATAAAGGGTTCAAGCATGCAAACAATAAAAATTATAAATATCTTTTGACATTTGATGCTGATGGCCAACACAATATTAATGACATAGAAAGAATATTTAAAAAGTTGGTAAATAAAAAAAATATCATTGTTATTGGGGAAAGAAATAAAAAACAAAGAATATTCGAAAATATTTTTGAAGTTTATACGAGAATATTTTTTAATATCAGAGACCCTTTATCTGGCTTAAAAGCGATAAATTTAGAAAAAATAAAGCTATATCATAAAAATATACCATTTAATAATTGTGGAACGCAACTTTTATTGCAATGTTTAATAAAAAAACTAAAGATAGGGTCAATTAACATAACAATTAAAAAAAGATACGGAAAACCAAAATATGGAAACATTTTGACTTCTAATCTCAAAATTTTCTTTTCATTAATAAATTTTATCCATAACCAAATAAAAATATGAAAATAAATTCTTTAAATAATAAAAATATTTTAATCACAGGTGGCACTGGCTCATTTGGTAATAAATTTGTTGAATTAACTTTAAAATATCAAAAACCAAATAAATTAGTAATTTTCTCTCGAGATGAAATGAAACAATGGGAAATGGCAAAAAAATTTGGAAAGGATAATAGAGTTCGTTTTTTTTTAGGCGATGTGAGGGATAAAGAAAGATTAAACAGAGCTCTTGATAAAATAGATTTTGTAGTACATGCAGCAGCCACTAAAATTGTTCCAACTGCTGAATATAATCCTTTTGAAGCAGTAAAAACAAACATCCTTGGTTGTATGAATTTGATTGATGCAGCAATCGATAGAAATATTTCTAAAGTTGTTGCATTATCAACAGATAAAGCGTCAAACCCAATAAATTTATATGGAGCTACAAAACTTGCTGCAGATAAACTTTTTTCAGCATCAAATGCTTACAGTGGTTATCATAATACAAAATTTTCTGTAGTAAGATATGGAAATGTTATGGGGTCAAGAGGGTCAATTATACCATTTTTTCATCAACAAAGTAAAAAAAATATATTTACACTTACCGACGAAAGAATGACTAGATTTATGATGACCTTAGAACAAGCTGTTAAACTTGTTTGGAAATCCTTAGACGACATGAAAGGAGGAGAAATGTATGTAGTTAAAGCTCCATCTATGAAAATTATCGATATTATAAAAAGTTTTTCTTCAAAACCAAAAATAAAAATTATTGGGATCAGGCCAGGAGAAAAAATACATGAACAAATGATTTCACTTGAGGAAAGTCCTTATACATATGAATATGATGAGTATTTTAAAATTTTACCTCAAGTTAGTGATAATTATAAAAAATATAAAGTTACAAAAAAAAATCTTGTTAAAAAAAATTTTTTTTATAGATCAGATATTAATAAGACATGGATGGAAAAGACTAAATTGCAAAAATGGATAAAAAAAAATTATCTGTAAACTGATGTCACTATGTTTTTTCGTAAAAGATCATCAAGATTTAGATCACTTAACCCCCATAATTAATTACTTAAAAAATAGTTATAAAATTTTAATACTACTAGAGAATAAAAATTTAATTGACGATAAGAGGCTAAAATTAATTGAGAAATATTCCAAAATTCATCTAATTAAAAATGAAAATTTATTTTTTAAATATTTTAAAACTAAAATTTTCAATAGTAATATTCCTTTTAAAATAGCATTTATTATAACCATTATTTTATCCAAAATAAAAATTTTTAGATTTTTATTCAGTAATCATATTTTAATTAAAAAAAAAATTAGTGCTGTAGTATATGATCATCGTCCGCCACATGAGTGTAATTTTATTTTTCTTTGTAAAATATTAAAAATTAAAATTTTTTCATTTCCTCATGGATACAATATTTTTACAGATAAAATTGATTTTGTAGAAAACCAAAAAAATCGTAATATTTTTGATAACTATATGGTTCAAGTAGAATTTCAAAAAAAAAATTTAATTTCACTAGGTATATCAGATGAAAAAATTAAAATTTTGGGATCTCCAAGATTTGAAAAAAATTGGTTAGTAGATCTGGAAAAGATCTACCAAGGTTTATCGAATTTTTTCAATGATAAAAAACCTGTAATTAGCATTTTTTTAGGTCACTGGAAGTATGGCATTAACAGAGTAGAAACAATTAAGATGATAAATACAATAATTTCTCTTAATAAATACAATTTAATATTAAACTTACATACTAGAGGTACAAGTAAATTAAACTTGGATGAAATAAATTATATTCAAAATAAAGAAAATATTTTTATTAATGATAACAATTATCACTCAAGTCAGATAATTAATTTTTCGGATATAGTAATTGGTGTTGGAACCAGCGTATTGCTGGAATGTATCACAAGAGGAAAATTTTTTTATTACCTCGGATATTTGCAATCATATCAAACTGTTTTTAACAAAATGAATAATCATCAACTAGTTAAATCTACCGATGAATTGATAAAAAAACTTGATAACATGAGAAACAAATCAATTATTGATTTAAATCATGAAAGTGCTTTTTATAATAAATATATTATGAGTAATTTCTTAGATTTAAAAAAACAACATATAAATTTTTTTAAAAAAAAGATAAATAATCTTGATGAATAATAAAATTTTTTTAAGAAATTTGAGAAATATAGATATCAATAAAAATTATTTGAGATGGTTTAAAAATTATAAAATTGCAAAGTATATTCATTCTTCAAATAATTTTTCTACACTTGAAGATCTAAAGCACTATTTTTTACAAAAAAGAGAATTAAAAAAAATACTTTTCTTAGCAATTTTAAATCATAAAAAAAAACATATTGGAAATATTAAATTTGAACCAATACAAGCGAATATAAAAAAAATCTATATGGGAATTATGATTGGAGATAAAAATTACATAAATAAAGGAATAAGCAAAAAAGTTTTTGAAAAAGTAAAAAATAAATTTTATAAAAAATTTAAAATAAGTAAATATTATGCAACAGTTGATATTTCAAACAAAATAGCTGTTAACGCTTACCTAAATAATAATTTTAAAATAATTAAGAAATCAAAAAAAGAGATTGAGTTAGTAAAGTACCTATGGAAATAAATTATAAAATTATTCAAATAAAAAAAGAAATACTCAACACAGATCAAATATTTTATAAAATTAATAAAATTAATAAAATTATAAATATTTTTGATAAATTTAACATACCAATCAATAAATCTATTTTTCAAAGGTTGTTCCAATTATTAATTACACAAGACTTTAACCAAAAACTTATTAATTTTTTTAAAAAAGGAACAAAAGTCTCTCATCCTCTACCAGAGGAATGGATAAAGATTTTAAGAAAAAATGGTGTAAATGTTTCGATATTTTCAAATTTTTTATTTCACCTATATAAATTAAAAATTTTGATGAAATCATTTCACATTCTATTCACATGTCTAGATTTAGACAAAAATCATAACGAAACTAATTTTAACTATTTATCAAATCTTAATAGTAATGTTTTTAAAAATATTGATAACTCAAATAATCTTTTTATGTGGTTTAAAAATTATTTTAATGATGGTGAGGTAAATTTTTTTCATGATAATAAAAAAATAAAAAATATAAATATTTCTAACCATAACTTAATTTATAAAAGGTTAATTGCTTTAAATAATGTTTATCTATTTCCAAAATTGATATTTGAGTATTTTGTTATTTTTTTTAAAATTTTATTTACAAATTCAATTTTATTTTTTTTATTAGACGAGATAGTGAAATTAAAAATTGCCTTAAAGAAAAAAAATAATTTACCTAATAAAATTTTATTTGATCATTCTGAGTCTGTTTTTAAACCTTTGTGGACATATTATTTTGAGAGTATAAATATTAAAAATATAGTTTATTTTTATTCTACAAATAGTGTACCTATTGTTTATGACAAAGATAAAATAGAAAAAATTTTTGATTACATAACTTATGGTTGGGAGTTAATGAGCTGGAAAAATTATTTTGTTTGGGATGACTATCAAAAAGATTTTTTTGCAAATTTTTTTAATTTGGAAAAATTATATTTCAAATCAACAGGCCCTATTCCATTTGGAGGAAAATCATTTAAATTTAAGAGTAAAAAAAAAATAATTTCAATATTTGATGTAAGTCCATATTCAAATATTAATTATGAAAAACTTTGCCTTCCTGAGAAATATTATAACTTTAAAAATATAAAAAAATTTTATGAAACAATAATTAAATTTAATACCAACTATCATTTGGTCTTTAAAATCAAGAGAATTAATAAATATACTGATCTGAACTACGTACGATATATTCAATTTTTAAAAAAAGAAGGTTTTGATATTTTAGATGATATTTGTCCATTTAGCCTTATTAAATCATCTAGTAAAGTTATATCATTACCTTTTTCCTCACCATCTATTATAGCAAAGCACTGTAATGTAGACTCAATATTTTTTGATCCTACCAGCAAATTAACATTTTTAAATGATTATAAATTTGTAAATCATGGTGTACAAATTTTAGATAATAATGAAATTGAAAATTGGTTATAAAATTTATGAATGAAATAAAAAATCTAAAACTTAATAGAAAAGTGATATCATACTTTATAGTGGAAGTAGCGTTTGTATTCAAGCAACAGTAAGTGGCTTAATACCTATTATTTTAAAAAACAATAAAAGCGATTTCTCATTCGATCCATTATACAAATTAAACAAATTTATTGTGAAT
>MDSY01097222.1_pt1 | contig 13771 bp, 15 predicted proteins | sample 811131 | NCBI WGS metagenome assembly MDSY01 (sample SAMN05326643, study PRJNA326480) | marine metagenome | isolation source: seawater | place: Atlantic Ocean: South West | collected 2010 | reverse complement strand
TTGAAGAAGCTCCTGTTGAAGAAGCTCCTGTTGAAGAAGCTCCTGTTGAAGAAGCTCCTGTTGAAGAAGCTCCTGCCGAAGAAGAATCTGAAGTAAAAGATTCTTCAGATGATGAAAGTAAATAAGATAGAAAAAAATAATCTTATCTGTATTGCCTCAATAGGAAAGCCTAGAGGACTAAAAGGAGAGTTTTTTTTAAATTCATTCTGCAATCCTAAAGAAAATATTCTTAATTATTCAAATTTTATTATCCAAGATAATAAAATTGAGAATTTTAAAATAGAATATATCAAAAAAAATAATGCAAAATTCTTTGCCAAAATAGCAGGCATAAATGATGTCGATAAAATTAAAGAAGTCACCAACCTAAATCTTTATATAAACAAAAAGGATCTTCCAGATTTAGATATTGGCGAAGTCTATTGGCATCAATTAATAGGTTTAAAAGTTATTGATATAAACTCAAATGATATATTAGGAAACGTTAAAGACTTAAATAATTTTGGATCAAATGATTGTCTAGAGATTGAACCTTCAAAAGATTCTGTAGATTCTGATTCAAGACTAATTCCTTTTGTAATAAACAAATCTATAGACTCAATAGATCTAGAAAAATCAATAATTTATGTCAATTGGATGAAAGATTTTTAAAATGAATTTCAACGTCCTCACAATTTTTCCAGAAATATTTGAAATATTTAAAAGTGGAGTTCTCTCTAAAGGGTTGGATAAAGATTTCTATATCAACACATATGACATAAGAAACCATGCAGTTAATAAGCATGGACAGATTGATGCGAAGCCATATGGTGGTGGAGAGGGTATGGTAATGATGCCAGAACCTCTTAAAAATTCTATTTTAGAAATACCAAAGTCAGAATTGGGACATGTTCTCTATTTATCTCCTCAGGGTAAGAAATTAAACCAAGATAAGGTAATAGAACTTTCTACTATGAAATCCCTAACTCTAATATGTGGAAGATACGAAGGCATTGATCAGAGATTTATTGATTCATATGTTGATGAAGAGATTTCGTTGGGAGACTTTATTATTAGTGGAGGTGAATACGCTGCTTTATGTTTAATAGATTCAGTGGCTCGAAATATTCCAGGAACAATTGGAAATCAAGATTCTGTAAATAAAGATACTTTTTCAAATGGATTGCTGAAAGGTCCAATCTATACTAGACCAGAAAAGTTTGAAGATATGGATGTACCAGATGTTCTTTTATCTGGTAATCACGCGGCTATTGAAGACTGGAAAACATTAAATTCATTAATTCAAACGTATATAAGGAGACCAGATCTATTAAATACTGTAAAATTAACAAAAAAACAAAGAAAACTCTTGGAAGAATGGGAATCTAAGGATATCCTATAGCACTTTTTAGGTAAATATAATGAATGATTCTGATAAAGAAAATACAAGTAACGAAGAAATAATATCCTCAGAGGAAACTCTAGAAGCTTCAACTGAAGAAGTGGTTGCTGAAGAAGCTCCTGCCGAAGAAGTAGTTGCCGAAGAAGCTCCTGTTGAAGAAGCTCCTGCCGAAGTAGTAGTTGCCGAAGAAGCTCCTGTTGAAGAAGCTCCTGCCGAAGTAGTAGTTGCCGAAGAAGCTCCTGCTCTTACAATTTCTCTAGAAGAAAGATCTCCTGCTCAAATCGTAAGTGATTTTGAAGCAAAGCAAATCAGAACAGATATTCCGTCATTTAGACCTGGTGATACAGTTGTAGTATCTGTGAAAGTTAAAGAAGGCGATAGAACAAGACTTCAAGCTTTTGAAGGTGTTGTAATGGGTGTTAAGAAGGGCGGTTTAAATGCCTCATTTATTGTTAGAAAAATTTCAAGTGGAATTGGTGTTGAAAGAACTTTCCAAACCCATAGTCCTATTATTGATTCAATCAAAGTTAAAAGAAAAGGCGACGTTCGTCAGGCTAAATTATTTTATCTAAGAGAAAGATCTGGTAAGTCAGCAAGAATTAAAGAAAGACTAGACTAAACAAATGAATAAAGATTTTAAAAAGGATTATTTGATAGGATCCTTTTTAGATTATCTCTTTATCGAAAAAGGCCTTTCACAAAATACTGTTTTATCTTATAAGAATGACATTCATTCTTTTTCACTTTGGTCTCTTAAAGAGCTCGGCATACCTTTAAAAAAAATTAATAAAATTGATATAAATCAATTCATATCTCATTTATTTAAAGAGGGTTTAAAAAGCTCATCAGTAAATAGAAAAATATCTACCTTAAAAGCATTCTATTTATTTCTATTAAAGAAAAAAGAAATTGAAGCATCTCCTATGGAAGATATAGTTATGCCTAAGCAGGAAAAATACTTACCAGTTTCAATGTCAGAAATAGAAGTTGAAAAGTTACTAAATAGCCCTGATGTAAATATTTCTATAGAAAGAAGAGATAAAGCAATGATTGAAATGCTCTATGCAACAGGTATGAGAGTTTCTGAGTTAGTCAATTTAAAGCTTATTAATGTAGACATTCAAAGATCAGTTATTAAGGTCTTAGGGAAAGGCTCAAAAGAAAGATTGATTCCTTATGGAGAGGTTGCTGGTGATTTCCTCAATCTGTATCTAAAAGACAGGACCAAATCAAATATTAAGGAGACTTTTTTAAGTAACAGGGGTACTAAAATTACTAGGGGAGCTTTTTGGCAAAGAATAAAAATCTATTTAAGTAGAGAGGGTTTAAAAAATTCTATATCTCCGCATACCTTAAGGCATGCTTTTGCAACACATCTTCTTAATAGAGGAGCAGATTTAAGATCTGTTCAGATATTACTTGGACATAGTGACTTATCAACCACCCAAATATATACTCACATTGCTAAACAAAGATTGGGTGAAATTCTCAAAAAACATCATCCTAGAGGTTAAAAGTGAACAAACTAATTATTTTATGTCTTCTTATTTTAGGCGCGAGCTCAATTTCTGCAAATGAAGAGGCGATAAGAGCAAAACTAAAAAATGTATTACCAGCTGACTCGGTAATTGAATCAATACTACCATCAGACTTTGCTGGTATTTATAAGGTTTATTATGGAGACTTGCAACCAATTTACGTTTCAAAAGATGGCAGTTTTTTTATCTATGGAGACATGTATAAGATTAACGATACAAAAATATTTAATATAACAAATGAAGAAATCAAAGGCAGAAGAGTAAACATTTTAAAAATGATGCCGGAAGAACAATTTATAACTTTTAAATCTAAAAAAGAATTAACTTCCGCAATAGTTTTTACTGATGTGGATTGTGGATATTGCAGAAAATTACATGATCAAATAGCTGAATATAATAATCTAGGAATCACCATTAAATATGCTGCATTTCCTCGATCAGGCATGGGTACCGAAGCATTTAGTAAGATGGTTGGAGCATGGTGTTCTGCAGATCCAAAGGCTACACTCACAGATCTTAAAAATGATAAAAAAATTGATTTATCTTTTTGTTCAGATCAGCCAGTAGCTAAGCATTATGTTACAGGCCAGAAGTTGGGAGTTACAGGAACACCAGCTATTTTTACGTTAGATGGAGATCTTCTACCTGGTTATTTTCCTCCATCAGAATTAGCAGAAAAGCTTAAGATATAATTATGCCCGATCAACACTTTAAAAATGCTATAAATCTTCCTCCTTATGTTTTTGCACAAATCAATAAATTAAAATATGAAGCTAGGTCAGAGGGATTAGATATTATTGATTTTGGGATGGGCAACCCAGATCAAGCTACTCCTGAACCTATAGTAAATAAATTGATTGAAACAGTAAAAAATCCTATAACTCATAGATATTCTCAATCCGCAGGACTTCCAAAACTTAGAAAAGCTATTAAAGACTGGTACTCAAGAAAATATAATGTTTGTCTCGATTCTGATGAAGAAATAGTAACATGCATGGGTTCCAAGGAAGGTATAGCTCACCTCTCATTAGCTACACTCTCAAATAATGATACTGTGTTGGTTCAATCACCAACATATCCTATTCACTCTTACGGCGTAGTTATTGCCGGTGCTAATTTACACTCTGTCCCCCTTAGAGATGATTTAAATGATTTTTTATGTGATTTAGAGCAAGCCATAGTAAATGCCTCTAAAAAACCAAAAATGTTAATTATTAACTTTCCTTCAAATCCAACAACTCAGATAGCATCTTTGGATTTCTTTGAAAAAGTTATTGAACTTGGAAAAAGATTTGATATTTGGATTGTTCATGACCTTGCATATGCAGATATAGTTTTCGATGATCATAAAGCTCCCTCAATTCTTGAAATAGAAGGAGCAAAAGATATTGCCGTAGAATTTTTTACCTTATCTAAATCTTATAATATGCCAGGATGGAGAGTTGGTTTTTGTTGCGGCAATAAAGAATTAGTTCAAGCATTAACGAAAATTAAATCATATATGGATTATGGTACCTTTACACCAATTCAAGTAGCGTCTATAAAAGCAATAAATGATTGCGATGAGTATGTTGAGCAAATTCGTACCCAATATAAAGGCAGAAGAGATGAGTTATGTGATGGGTTAAATAGAATAGGCTGGGATGTTAAAAAACCGCTTGCTACAATGTTTGTATGGGCAAAGATACCAGAAAGGTTCATACATTTAGGATCTTTGGAGTTTTCTAAGTTACTGATAAAAAATGCACATGTTGCAGTATCTCCTGGTTCTGGGTTTGGTGAAGATGGCGAAGGATATGTTCGATTCTCTTTAATTGAGAATGAGCATAGAACAAGACAGGCAATTAGAGGCATAAAAGAATTTTTTACTATGGAAACATAATGAACAACATAAAAATAGGTATATGTGGGTGGGGTAATGTTGCTACAGGCTTATACGAGGCTTTAGGTAATAATGCTGATATTATTAAACTAAACTCAGGAGCAGAGTTTTCTATTGAAGTAATTGGAGCAAGAAGAGACAATCCAAAGTGTGACCCAGGCGAAACAAAAATTGTAAGAGATATATTTGAAGTTATTCATCATGATATTGATGTTGTTGTGGAGCTGATAGGTGGAGTTGAAGTAGCGAGAAATTTAATACTTGAGGCAATAAAAAATAAAAAACATGTAATTACAGCCAACAAGGCAGTAATTTTCCATCATGGAGATGAAATATTTCAGTTAGCCAGAGAATATGAAGTTAAAGTTTTATTTGAATCAGCAGTGTGTGCCGGCACGCCAATTATAAAATTGTTACAAGAGGAATTAGCTGCAAATAGAGTATCTAAAATATCAGGAATGCTTAATGGTACATCTAACTTTATTCTTTCTAATATGGAAGAAGGTGGTGAGTTTGATAGTACATTGGCTTTAGCTCAAAAAGAAGGATATGCAGAGCCTGATCCAGCTTTTGATATTGAAGGCATGGACGCTGCTCATAAGATAGGAATTCTTTCTTATATTGCTTATGGAACTTCATTACCACCAGAAGAATTCTATGTTGAGGGAATTACAAAGATTGAAAAGAACGATTTTAACTATGCTAATGACATGGGCTATACGATCAAGCATCTAGCTGTAGCAAAGATCAAAGGGAGTAATATCGAACTTAGAGCTCACCCAGCATTGATAAGCCTACAATCACATTTATCTAACCTTAAAGGTGTTAGAAATGGGATGGAGATTGATACAGATTTAATTGGAAAAATTCATATTGCTGGCTCAGGCGCCGGACAAGAATCAACAGCATCAGGTCTTATCTCAGATCTAGTTCATCTCTCAAATAGTTCAGATTTTGAAAAAAAACAAATTGTTTCGAGAAACCCTTTATCTCTATTGCCGTTTTCAGAATTAATTTTTCAGTATTATTTTTATATAGAAGCAGAAGACATTCCTGGAGTAATGGCGTCTATAACAACATTACTTGCATCAAAAAATGTTGGTATTGAATCCATAGTTCAAAAAGAGGAATTGAACGAGAATTGCGTTCCTATTATCCTAATTACAGACCCGTTCAAGGAAGCAGATCATTCTTTGCTTCAAGAAGAGCTGCTTAGCTTAGCGTCTGTGAGGGCCATAAGATCTATAAGGATTGAAGCTGAATAAGAATGTTATTTCACAGTACAAGAGGACAAGATTCTGACAGAACTTTTGAAGAAGTTTTAATGCAAGGACTTGCAAGTGATGGCGGGCTTTTTATGCCTAATTCATGGCCTCAAGTAGATATTGATAATATTAAAGGTCTAGATTCATTTTTAGATGTTGCTAAGCACATTGTTCCTCTTTTTACAAAATCTTCTTTTTCAGATGAAGAGGTTATAGAGCTTTTAGATAGTACTTGGCATGACTTTTCAGACACTTCCTTTGCTCCAATTCATCGCCTTGATGAGTCTAAAATGGTTTTAGAGTTATTTCATGGACCAACCGCAGCTTTTAAGGATTTTGGACTTCAGCTTGCTGCTGCATTTTTTGATAAATCTCTGACTAGACAAAATAAAACAGCAATTGTTTTTGGAGCAACATCAGGCGATACAGGTTCTGCTGCAATAGATGCATGTAAAAGATTTGATTCTATAAAAAGTTTTATATTATTGCCTGATGGAAATATGTCTGAAGTTCAAAGAAGGCAAATGACAACTGTCGATAGTCCTAATGTATTTGCTTTACGAATAAACGGAAGTTTTGATGACTGTCAGGCCATCGTTAAAGATGCCTTTAAAGAAAGATCTTTTTTAAAAGACGATCAATTTCTTCTAGCTGTTAATTCAATAAATTGGGTAAGAATTATTGGGCAAATATGTTATTACTTTTATGCATCCCTAAAGATATCAAAGTTTGATCAACCTCTTAATTTTTCTGTTCCAACTGGAAATTTTGGCAATGTGTTTGCCTGCTATTCGGCTCATAAAATGGGAATGCCAATCAACAAGATTCTTGTAGCAGTTAATAATAATAATATATTACATAGATTTTTTGCCAATAATGATTACTCGAAGATAGATGTATCAGAAACGATATCTCCAAGCATGGATATAAGTATCGCCAGCAACTTTGAAAGACTAATTTATGATTTTTATGCAGAAAGAGATACAAACTTATGTTCTGAGTTTTATAATAATTTTCCTGAAAATCCTATTAGTCTTGAACATTCTATGTGGGCTAAATCAAAAGAATTATTTTTAAGTTATTGCGTTGATGATTTTTCCACAATTGATGCAATGAAGAATAATTTTATAAAATCTAACTACTTAATGGATCCGCATACAGCTGTAGCCTCTGAAGCCGTTGACAGGCTTGAAGACAAACTTTTAGGTAAAACCATCATCCTTTCAACAGCTCATCCAGCAAAGTTTCCGAAAGTCATCCAAGAGGCTCAATTAACTCTTAAAAATATTCCAAATAATTTATCAGATATTTTTAAAAAAGATGAAAAATCTTTTAATTTTCCAGCTTCTAAAGACACTATCTTCCAATTCATAACTACCAATAATCAATAATATGGATTCTTTAGAGCTCAAGTCCGGTTTAAATGATCTTAAAGAACGTTTGAATGAGATTAGAGAAGGTAGCTTTGATGTTTCCTCAAAAGAGAACAGGCTGGAAGAAATTGAAGCTGATCTTGCAAAGGAAGAGGTTTGGTCTGATTTAGAATTATCTCAAAAGATTAGTAAGGAAAAGACTGCTCTTGAGAAATCATTAATATCATTTAAATCTGTTGAAGAAAAAGTAGCAGATGGTCTTATGTTCTTAGAAATTGCAGAAGCTGAATCCGATGAAAGTTCTGTTAATGAAATTATTAAAGAGTTTTCAGACCTAGAATCTGCTGTTTCGGAGCTTGAATTTAGCAAGATGTTTACTAATAAAATGGATCCAGCATCAGCATATGTAGAAATACAGTCTGGCTCTGGTGGAACTGAAGCTCAAGATTGGGCAGAAATGTTATTAAGAATGTATTCAAAATGGGCAGAAAGCAGAGGTTTTGATATTGATATAACAGAAATATCACACGGAGAAATAGCAGGTATAAAATCAGCTACTCTTCATGTTACCGGCGATCATTCATATGGTTGGCTGAGAACAGAAACTGGCATCCACAGATTAGTTAGAAAATCACCTTTTGATTCTGGTAGCAGGCGTCACACCTCTTTTGCATCTGTTTTTATATCACCAGAGGTTGATGATTCTATTGAAATTAATATCAATAATGCAGATATTAGAATCGATACCTATAGAGCTTCTGGGGCAGGTGGGCAACATGTTAATAAAACAGATTCTGCGGTGAGACTCACCCATGTACCAACTGGTGTTGTAACTCAGTGTCAAAGTGGAAGGTCACAACATAAAAATAAAGAAAGTGCGCTTAAACAATTAAAATCAAAGCTATACGAGTTAGAATTACAAAAACAGAATGAAGAGAGACAAATTCTTGAAGAAAGTAAGTCAGATATAGGATGGGGAAGTCAGATTAGATCTTATGTTCTTGATCAATCACGAATAAAAGATTTAAGAACAGGGTATGAAACAGGAAACACATCAGCAGTTCTTAATGGCGATCTTGATGAATTTATGAAAACAAGTTTAAAAGCAGGAGTTTAAATGTCAGAAGAAAATATAGGCGGCGAAGAGGGCATAATTGAAGAAAGAAGAAAAAAGCTTGAAGCTCTAAGGAGTAACAATAAAGCTTATATTAATGACTTCCAAAAAGAACATTATGCTGCTGATATACATTTAGAAAATAACTCTTTTTCAAAAGCAGAATTAGAAGAAAAAAATATTGAAGGAATATCTGTCGCAGGAAGGGTAGTTCTTATGAGAGTCATGGGCAATGCTAGCTTTGCCACCATTAGAGATTCAAGTGGTGATATTCAGATTTATGTCAGCAAAAATACTATAGATATTGACCTGTATGAAGATTTTAAGACTTGGGATCTTGGAGATATTATTGGTGTAAAGGGTAAATTATTTAGAACCAAGACAGACGAACTGACTATTGAAGCAAATGATGTTGTCTTGATAACTAAATCTATTCGACCAATGCCAGATAAATTTAAAGGACTATCTGATATTGAAACAAGATACAGACAAAGATACCTAGACTTAATGAGTAACAGTGAATCCAAACAAGTATTCATAGACAGAACAAACATAATTGAATCTTTGAGAACATCTTTAAAAGATAGAAACTTTATAGAAGTTGAAACTCCAATGATGCACCCAATTCCTGGTGGAGCTGTTGCAAGGCCATTTGTAACAATGCATAACGCACTTGATAGAGAGTTATTTCTTAGAATTGCTCCAGAGCTTTATTTAAAAAGATTGCTTGTTGGTGGCTTTGAAAGAGTATTTGAAATTAACAGAAGTTTTAGAAACGAAGGCTTATCCACCAGGCATAACCCTGAGTTCACGATGCTTGAATATTATGAAGCATTCACTACTTTAGAAATTACTATTCAATTCACTGAAAATATGATTAAAAAGGCTACTAAAGAAATAAATAATTCATTAAATCTTACTTGGGGTGATGATGAAATTGATTTAAATAATTTTAAGAAAGCTTATCTTTCGGATTTGGTTTTGGAAGAAAATAAGAGCTTGTCCCAAGGCGATCTCGACAAAATGAGTGGTAAAGAACTTCTAGAGATTTTTGAGAATACGGTTGAGGATAAACTTATCCAACCAACTTTTGTAATTGGATATCCAGTAGAAGTTTCACCTTTGTCCAGAAGAAACAATGAAAATTCTGATATAGCTGACAGATTTGAGCTATTTATAGGTGGAAAAGAAATTGCTAACGGTTTCTGTGAGTTAAATGATCCAGATGATCAAGCTGAAAGATTTAGAGAACAAGTAAAAGCAAAGGATACCGGTGACAAAGAAGCTATGTCCTATGATGAGGACTACGTTATAGCCTTAGAGCATGGCATGCCACCTGCTGTTGGAGTTGGTATCGGTGTTGATAGATTGGTCATGATGATAACTAATCAGTCCTCAATAAGAGATGTCCTTTTATTCCCGCAGCTTAAATCTTAGTTAAGATTTTCCTGAGGGTATGTCTTTAAAAGCTATATTCTTATCAGCTCTAGGGTCTTGAGGCAATCCAAGTACTCTTTCTGCAATTACATTTTTAAGAATCTCATCAGTTCCACCAGCTATTCTTAACCCAGGAGCTCCCAACCATGCTCCATGAAAGCCATTAATATCTGCATCATCATTTTTTAGCATACCAGCCATATCTAACGAATCCATTCCAAAATTACCTATATCTTGAAGCTTATTAGCACTTACTATTTTTGTAATAGATGCCTCAGGTCCTGGAGTCTGTCCCTTGGAAAGAGCTGACATGGTTCTTAATTTCGTATTTTTCAACCCATTAGCTTCGCAATACCAATCTGCAATAGATTCTCTTACAGCATTATTATTGATTAGCGGTTCACCTGAATCGTCTTGTTTTTTTGCCCATCTAAAAGCATCTTCAACATCAGCACCATTAGCATCACCAACAGCAAGTCTCTCATTCATTAAAGTTGTAATCGCAACTTTCCAGCCATCACCAATTGCTCCAAGTCTCTGTGAGTCTGGTATAACAACATCAGTAAAGTAAACTTCATTAAAACTCGAGCCACCGGTAATTTGTTTTATAGGTTTTACTTCAATTCCAGGAGATTTCATATCTACAAAAAAGAAAGTCATACCTTTATGCTTTTCTAAATCTGGATCATGCCTTACAACTAAAATACCAAAGTCAGAAAAATGAGCACCTGAAGTCCATACCTTTTGCCCATTAATAACCCACTCATCTCCATTTTTAACCGCTTTACTTCTTAAGCCAGCTACGTCTGATCCTGCTGATGGCTCTGAAAATAATTGGCACCATATCTCTGATCCTTCGGCCATTGATGGCAGATATCTTGCTTTTTGTTCATTCGTTGCGTATTCCATCATTACGGGTCCACACATTCCAAGGCCTATCTCATATATTCCTTGAGGGACATTAAACTTAGATTCTTCTTCAGCCCAGATAATTCTTTCAATAGGCGATGCAGCCAAACCACCAAACTCTTTAGGCCAATGAAGCATTGCCCAACCAGCATCATATTTTTTCTTTTGCCATTCTTTAGCAACACTTAAAAAATCTGCATTTGCAAAAGAATTTTCCTGAATGCTATTTTGTTTTTTAGTGGCATTCTTCTCTAACCATTCTTTACATGTTTGTCTAAATTTTGCTTGTTCTTGTGTATCGTTGAAATCCATTTTTCATTCCTAATATGTGTTCGATTGTTCTAAATTACTGACTAGTTTTTCCTTCCAATTGCTCATAGACCCTATATTGACTGATAGAAGCTTTGATCTTTTATAAAAAAGATGGCAGTCATACTCCCATGTATAGCCATTCCCACCATGTGTTTGGATATTTTCTTTCGAGCAAAGCTGATAAGCCTTAGTTGCACTAACTCTTGCTGTTGCTGAAGCGACTGGAAGATCTGATGAATCAGTTGATAGAGCCCATGCAGCATAAAAGGAATTAGATTTAGCCAATGTTATAGCAACATACATATCTGCTAGCTTATGTTTAATAGCTTGGAATGATCCAATTTGACGCCCGAATGCGTACCTTTCTTTTGCATAATTAATTGCCATGTCTAGGGTAGCTTGCGATCCACCAATTTGTTCAAAGCCAAACAAAACTGCAGCTTGATCTAATATACTTTCATAAAGCTCCCACCCATTAGACTCACCGCCAATCAATATACTTTCTACTTTATCAATATCAATAGAAAAATGTCCTCTACTCTCATCTATGTTTTCTTGATGTTCTACAACAACTCCATCTGTTGATAAATCAATTAACCTTAAATTAATACCTTCATCAGACTTTGCAACAACAATAGAATGAGTGGCTATTCCTGCATCAGGAACTCCTATTTTTTTGCCTGAAATAATATTACTAGAAACCGTTGTTTTTATATTTAATTTTGTTGGAGCAAAAAAATCTTCCGTTACTGCAAGAGTTCCTATGATTTCTCCAGATATTAATTTTGGAAGAATATCTTTTTTTATTTCTTCACTAGCATACTTAATAATAGTTTCTGTAAAGAGATAAACAGATGATGAAAACGGCACCGGCGCCAAGTGTCTGCCTAATTCCTCAGCAATAACACAAAGTTCAAGATGGCCAAGGCCAAGCCCGCCATATTCTTCAGGAATCCTCACACCCGTCCAACCAAGTTGAACGATCTTATCCCATAAATCTTTATCAAGATTGTCATCTGAGTCTAAAACCTTTCTATTTCTTAAAATAGAATTTTCTTTTTCTAGAAATTTTTTTGCCTCATCTTGGAGGTACTTTTGATCGTCTGAGAAATCTAAATTCATATTTATTTATATAGTTAATGTAAAATATATTATAGAGTAATTTTATTATTATTATAAATAAGTAAATATATGAAACCAGATAAAACATCTCCAGCATATCTAAAGCAAGCTAGCTCAGGCGGACTTTTTGTAGGTTTTTTATATGTTTTAGTATTTATGAGTATTCTCTCACTTGGTATATGGCAGAGCTACGAATCTAAATCTATTCAAGAGTCTTTTAAGTTATTAGATGAAAGAATGATTGTTATTGAAGAGCAGATTAATATTGCCGATGAAACTAATAATGATTCGTTGAGTGATATCTCTTCTTCCATACAATTCCTAGATAAAGAAGTCAGAAAGTTATGGGATCTTAGTAATAAAAGAAATAAAGCCAATATTACAAAGCTTATTGCATCCACAAAAGACCTTGAAAATTCAATAAAGTCTATAAATTCGTTGCTTGATACTTCTTCTAAGGCAATAAGAGATAATCGAGAAATAATTACAGCAAATATAGACAGTCTTGATAGTCTTAAGTTTTCTGAGTCTGAATTAGCTGATATACAATCAAGACTTCAAACAATCGGAACACAGCTAATATTGATTGATGACTCTGTGCAAGCTCTTAATAATTATAAAAAACAGTTAAATCAGACAATTGCTGAAATTCAAACAGAGATTACTGCTATGACCCAAGAAACTATTGAACTTGAGGATTGATGAAATTGACAATATATTCAAATAGTTGTCTCATATATGTATGAATAAGACCTTTTTACAAGTTTTCTTACTTTTAGCATTTATTCCATTAGCTATTTTAATCGGCTATGGTGTTCTTGTTGTAGCACCGATTTTTTGTTGTTTCCTTGCAATTAACTCGTATAAGTTTAAAAATTATAAAGAAATGTATATTTGGATGGCTATTGGAGGATTATCCTTTTTAATAGCTCTTTATATGCTTGGAGTTTTATGATTATTTTTAGATCAATCGTATTGATTTTTTCTGCATTGTTGATCATAGCAGGAGCCGCTGTTGTTTTAAGTCCAGACGTTAATAGCTCTATTTTGCCTGTTTATGTTAACTCGGTACAGTTAGCTCATTTTGTAAGGGGTTATGCTGGTTTTATGATGGCACTTGGCTATCTTTCAATTAGATTTCTTTACTCATCATCTAAGGTTGGAGTAGGAAATGTTATATTTTCAATTATTGCATTCATGATCGTATCCAAAATATTTGCTTTTATATATGAAGGCTTTACGGATTATTCAATAATAACTTTTGTATTAGCTTTCATTTTTGCTATTTCCATATATGTAGTTCAAAAAAGTAGAAAAAATCAATTAGATTACAATTTGTAAATCTCCTTTATAAATCTTTCCATTAAATAATAATAATCTATATAATGCTTGAGCGTGGGGATGTGGTGGAACTGGTAGACACGCTAGGTTTAGAACC
>MDSY01084023.1_pt1 | contig 13771 bp, 8 predicted proteins | sample 811131 | NCBI WGS metagenome assembly MDSY01 (sample SAMN05326643, study PRJNA326480) | marine metagenome | isolation source: seawater | place: Atlantic Ocean: South West | collected 2010 | reverse complement strand
GAAGGCTGGAGAAGAGAATTCTCAAGTTGAAGTTTACATATACGATTATGAATCTGGCCAAAGCCATGGAGTTGCTATCCCTAAAAGCGCTTATTACATTCCGAGATTCTTTTGGACTAATGACCCCAATGAGCTTTGCATTCTTACTATGAATCGACACCAAAACGATCTTAGATTTTTAGTGACTGAAGGCTCTTTTCCAAACAATAGAATTGGAACGAAGCAAATTTTCAGAGAAGTATGCAAAACATATATAGACATTCATGACAATCTGATTTTCCTCGAAGATGGAGAGAGTTTCCTTTGGACATCGGAAAGAGATGGATACAATCATATTTATAAGTTTGGTTTTGATGGGTCTGAAAATCAATTGACTAAAGGAGAATGGGACGTGCTTGAATTTTCAGGCTATGATAGTAAAAGAGAGAAATGCTACTTTAGTTCATCTATGTTTGGCCCAACCCAAAAGCACCTTCATAGTGTTGATTTGAATGGAAACATTTCTACTTTAGACCAAACCCCTGGGCATCACGGTGCTAGTTACTCCTCGACATTTGCATATAGCATTTACAATTATAGCAATGCAAATACTCCTCCTGTTTATACTTTAAGAGATAGAAAAGGTAGGATTCTTAGAACTTTAAAGGACAATGCTGATCTAGTTGAAAAGCTTGAAGAATACAACTATTCAGAAAAAATGTTCTTTACAATCACAAATGATGCTGGAGTTGAACTCAATTGCTGGATGATACCACCACATGAAGTAGACCCTAATAAGAAATACCCAGTGTATGTTGCCATTTATGGCGGTCCCGGTGTTAATACAGTTCAGGACAGCTGGGGCGGATTCGGACTAATGTGGCATCAATACCTTGCACAAGAAGGTTATGTTGTAGCATCAATAGACCCAAGAGGCACTCCTGGAAGAGGTAAGGAATTTGAACACAGCACTTATAAAGAACTAGGTAAACTAGAAACAGAAGACTTTATTGATTTTGCAGAATTTCTAAGATCACATAACCTTGTAGATGAAAACCGAATTGGAATACAAGGCTGGAGCTATGGTGGTTTTATGACTCTTTTATCTATGACAAAAGGAGCAGAAGTATATAATGCTGGAATTTCCGTTGCCCCAGTTACAAACTGGAGGTATTACGACACAATCTACACTGAAAGATTTATGGAAACTCCTCAGGAAAACCCAAGTGGTTATGACGATAACAGCCCCGTAAATCACGCATCTAAATTGCAAGGCAAACTATTACTTATTTCAGGCACAGGAGACGACAATGTTCACCATCAAAACTCACTTGAAATGGTTGATGCACTTGTTGCAGCTAACAAGCAATTTGAGTTCTTCTCCTACCCTGACAGAAATCACGGAATTTATGGTGGTAACACTAGAATCCATCTCTACAACATGATGATGGAGTTTGTAAAAGAAAACTTCTAAATAGTAAATAATTAAACAATAAATAATGTCTAAATCAGCTACAACACAACAAGGACACCCAAGAGGTCTTATGACCTTGTTCTTCTCAGAAATGTGGGAGCGTTTCTGCTATTATGGAATGCGTGTTCTACTAACGCTTTACCTAGTAAAATCTTTAATGAAAGGCGATGCAGAAGCTAGTCTTATGTATGGTGCATACACTGCATTAATATATGCTGCACCAGTTCTAGGTGGAAAAATGGCAGATAAGTACTTAGGATATAGGTATGCTATTATGCTTGGTGCTGTACTTATGGCAATTGGTGAGTTTTTAATCCTTGGTGGAAATGAAACATTTCTTTTAATTGGAATGGGAGCACTTATAGTTGGTAACGGATACTTTAAAGCAAATATCTCAACTATAGTAGGAAAACTATATGAGGACGATGATCCTCGAAGAGATTCAGGATTCACAATTTTCTATATAGGAATCAATATTGGAGCACTCTTAGCTACAACTGTAGTTGCGTATGTTGGTGAAACTTATGGCTTCCAATATGGATTTGGTCTTGCAGGCGCAGGTATGCTTTTAGGTTTACTATTGTTTTGGACGGGTCGGGACAACTATAAAAACGCAGCAGGATTAGATATTAAAGAAGCTGGAATGGAATATGTTGGAGGATTTAAACTCGGAAAAGAAACTTTCACTTTTAGGCCATTAAGAGTTTATCAAGCAATTTCTATTGGCTCTTTAGCACTCATACCTCTTTGTTATGTTCTAATTCTAAAAAATACCTTTGAATTTAACATTGGAGAAGAAGGGTACACATTCCCTCTTATGACTGTAATTCTTCTTGCATTATTTGCATACGTAGCTGGTAGTCTTATAAAAGCTGGTATAAAAGAAGGGACGGTTTGGAGAGACAGAATGATTGCTCTTGTAATATTTATGTTCATCAATATTATTTTTTGGGCATGTTTTGAGCAAGCAGGAACATCTCTAACACTCTTTGCTGACCGAAATGTGGATAGGGAAATATTTGGTTGGCTAATGCCAGCTTCAATGACTCAATTCTTCAATCCATTCTTTATTGTTTTGTTTGGATCAATATTCTCAGTTATGTGGGTTAAGCTAGACAAAATTGGTAAAAATCCAAGTATTCCAATGAAGTTTTCACTAGGCATACTGCAGCTTGGTTTAGGATTCTTAGTTACAATTGTGGGATTACAATTTGCTGATGAGGCTCACATGGTTCCAATTCTCACTTTAGTAATCCTTTATATGCTACATACAACTGGAGAGTTATTCCTTTCTCCTATTGGATTATCAATGGTTACAAAACTTTCACCTAAGAATATTGCAGGCACTGCTATGGGTGGATGGTTTTTAAGTTTTGCAATTGCAAATTATGCAGGAGGTTTAATTGCTTCATTAACTGGAGGACATGGTGGTGGAGATGAAACTGCTGAAGTAGCAGCTGAAGCGTCTGGGGTAGTTGAAGAAGTAGCTGTAGAAGGGTCTAATCAAATTGCAAATGCAGTTGCAGATTCAACTGAAATTGTTGCTGACACTACCGCGGTTGCTGTTTCAGACACTACAGCATCGATAGCTAATGCAATTGAAGCAACTCCAGAAGCTGTAGAAGTAATTGACCCTGTTCAAGCTGCTGAAGCTGCTAAAGCTGGACTTGAAATGTACACTGAAATATTTTCAACTATTGGATGGGTACTTGTAGGTTTTGCCGTTCTAATTGCTATATGCTCAAAGCCATTAAATAAGTTAATGCACGGAGTAAAATAACTTTTAGCAATACAAAAAATTAAAAGGCGCCCTGTTGCGCCTTTTTCTTTGCGTAAATTGCACATCTAAATAAACAGATATGAGAACTTTATTTGTAGTAGCTATTCTTTGTTTGGGCTATAGCACAACAGCATTAACTCAGGAAGCAAAGATTCACTGGATGACAGTTGAGGAGGTAGAAGAAGCTCTTAAAACTGAGCCAAGAAAAGTAATGATGGATGTTTACACCTCATGGTGTGGTCCTTGTAAAATGATGATGGCAAATACTTTTACCAACCCCAATGTAATTAAGTATATCAATAAAAACTACTATGCTGTAAAGCTTGACGCTGAATATCCTGATCAGATAATGTTTAAAGGAAAGGCATATAACAACCCTACTTACGACCCAAATCGTCGTGGAAGAAATGGTGTTCATGAATTATCAAGAGCATTTAAAGTAAGCGCTTATCCAACCATTGTTTACTTTGATAAAGACTTCAAAATCATAACTGCAAATTCTGGTTATAAGCATCCTAGACAACTAGAAATGTATCTTAAATTCTTTAACGAAGTGTTTACTAGGGATATACCAAACGAAAATATTCAGTCAGTTTGGGATAACTACAGTACAAACTTTACTGGAAGTTGGTAGCATTAAGCACTTGATTTCTAGCAAGGCTCACACTATATTTGCAACCCGCTTTTCACAAAGCGTAAACCTTACGTTCAAGCTATTTAATAGGCCCAAATTATGAGTGAAACAGCACGCCTGATTCTAGAAAACCAAGAAATTGAATTACCAGTTATTACTGGAACAGAAAATGAAAAGGCACTTGACATTAGTAAGTTAAGGGCTTCAACTGGTTACATTACTCTAGATCCTGGCTTTAAAAACACTGGCTCAACTCAAAGCTCTATAACATTCCTTGACGGTGAAAACGGTGTTCTGCGCTACCGTGGATATGCAATTGAAGACCTTGCTGAAAAGGCGTCTTTTTTAGAAGTTGCTTACCTATTAATCTATGGAGAGCTTCCAAATGCTGAAGAGTTAAACTATTTTACAGATTCTATAACTCATCATACACTTCTTCACGAAAACATGAAGAGGTTTTTTGATGCATTCCCAATAGGTGCTCACCCAATGGGAATGTTGAGTTCTATGATTTCTAGCTTAAGTACATTTTACCCAGAATCTCAAGAACAAAACCGCTCATTTTCTGATATCGAAAGAACGATTCACAGAATTATTGCTAAACTACCAACTTTAGCTGCTCAAGCGTATAAGCACAATAAGGGGCTACCAACTATGTACCCTAAAAACGATTTAAGCTATGAAGGGAATTTCCTTCATATGATGTTTGGTGTTCCTTCTGAGGATTATGATGTTAATCCAATCGTTGAAAAGGCATTAAATAAATTATTAATACTTCACGCTGATCACGAGCAAAACTGTTCAACTGCAACTGTAAGAGTTGTTGGATCATCACAAGCTAATCTATATAGTTCAATTTCTGCAGGTATTGCTGCACTTTGGGGGCCTCTTCACGGGGGTGCAAACCAAGCTGTAATTGAGATGCTTGAGAAAATAAAGCAGGATGGTGGAGATCTTGATAAATGGATTGCAAAGGCTAAGGATAAGACAGACAGCTTCAGATTAATGGGCTTTGGCCACAGAGTTTACAAGAACTTTGATCCAAGGGCTACAATAATTAAGAAAGCTGCAGATGAGGTACTCGAAGCGTTAGGAGTTGAAGACCCAATTTTAGATATTGCTAAACAACTTGAAGCTGTTGCTTTAAGCGATGAATACTTTGTTCAAAGAGGCCTCTACCCAAATGTTGACTTCTACAGTGGAATCATATATAGAGCTTTAGGAATTCCAACTGATATGTTCACAGTAATGTTTGCTTTAGGGCGTCTTCCTGGTTGGATTGGCCAATGGAAAGAAATGATTGAACATTCAGCTCCAATTGGCAGACCTCGTCAAGTATACACAGGCTCTACTTCTCGCCCATTTGTTGCACTAAACAAAAGATAATCCATATGGATGCTTTTGTAAAGTCTAATAACATTGACGGTATTTGTACTGTCGAATTTTTCCACCCTGCTTCAAATAGCTTACCTGGTGAAATTCTAAACTCTATTGCAAATGCAATTCAAGAAGCAGGATTTAACGATGATGTAAGAGTTATTATACTTAAATCTTCTGGTGAAAGAGCATTTTGTGCTGGAGCAAGTTTCGACGAATTAGTTGCTATTTCTAACAAATCTGAAGGCCTAAAATTTTTCAGTGGTTTCGCAAACGTAATAAATGCGATCCGCAAATGTCCCAAATTTGTCATTGGTCGAGTACAAGGCAAAGCTGTAGGTGGCGGTGTTGGACTCGCTGCTGCTGTTGATCACTGTTGTGCAACTAAGCATGCATCAGTAAAGCTATCAGAACTTGCGATTGGCATAGGACCATTCGTTGTTGGACCAGCTGTAGAAAGAAAACTTGGCACTTCGGGCTTTGCTCAATTAACTATAGATGCTACCTCATGGAAAAACGCAAACTGGGCAGCTCAATACGGACTTTACAGCGATGTTTTTGATACTGCTGAGGAAATGGATGTTGCTATAGACACTCTAGCTAAAAAGCTTTCAAAAAGCTCTCCTGAGGCGACGTCAGAGCTTAAAAAAGTACTTTGGTCAGGCACTGAGGATTGGGACAACTTATTAAGAGAAAGAGCGACCATTTCAGGACGTTTAGTTCTTAGCGATTTTACTAGAAAGGCTATCGACGCCTTTAAGAGTAAATAAGTTTACTTTATTTTAGATCAAACAAAAAGCCCAGCGGAAGCCGGGCTTTTAATTTATATAGAATTTATATTATCTAACTATCGACAATCTTCTAACTGAAGTGCCCTTATTGTTGCTCAACATTACGTTGTATGTTCCAGCAGCAATATTGCTAAGATTAATCGTAGTACTTCCCTGTAGTACACTGTACTGAGAATTAAACACTACTCTTCCTGCTCCATCAAATACTTTTATTACAACATCATCAAATGCCTGTGGCATCTGGATTGTAACGTCTCCATTTGATGGGTTAGGGAACATATTAAAGGAAAGTGCATCAATCACACTAATTGTGTTGAATAAAACATCAACTTGAATTGTAACAGAACACTCATTTTCATCTTCAGCCGTAACAAAATATGTGCCAGCGGATAATCCATTTGGATCTACAGAATTACCGGCAATATCATACCACAAAACGTCAACAGTGCCTGTACCACCTGTAGTGGTAGCCGTTCCAACTCCAAGTTCTATAGCAGTTTCATCTGTTGCAGTAGCTTCAAGAGTTAAAATTTCAGGATCAACAATTTCAATTTCAACAGAAATAGAACAGCCAGCTTCATCGTTTACAGTAACAGTATATACTCCTGCTAAAAGCTCAAATACACCTGTTTCATTTGATTCTTCACCAATTGTGTATGTAACAATTCCTACTCCACCATCAGAAACAATTGTAACAGATCCAAGATCACCATTACATAGAGGATCAATCGTTGTTCCACCAGTAATTGCTAGGAATGAACAAGAACCATCATCAATTGTAGCTTCTTCATCATAATTACATGCTGTCTCATCAATACAACCAGCACAAGTTTCATATTCACATGTTCCGTCATCATCTGTAGCAAGCTCGTCGTAGTTACAAGCTCCCATATCAGTACAACCGAGAACCTCTAACTCATCACATACTCCATCACCGTCTTCGTCATTCAAACAGTTTCCTTCACAATCATAGTACATCTCAGCAAACAAACAACTTCCATCTTCTTCAGTAGCATCAGCGTTGTAATTACAAGCTATCTCATCTGTACATCCAGGAATTTCAAGCTCGTCACAAACTCCATCACCGTCAGTATCCATTAGACAATTTCCTTCACAGTCATAATACATCTCAGCATATTCACAAAGATCAAGGTTGTTTTCGGTTGCTGAAGAATCAAAATTACAAGCAGTTTCATCTAGACATCCCTCAAGCTCTAATTCATCACAAACTCCATCTCCGTCTGTATCAGCAATACATACACCAGCACAGTCGTAGTACATTTCAGCATACCAACATGTACCATCATCATCTGTAGCATCTGCATCGAAGTTACATGCAATAGGGTCTGTACAACCAAGCACTTCTAATTCATCACACACTCCATCTGAGTCTGTATCGTTTATACAGTTACCGCCACAATCATAGTACATTTCAGCATACCAACAACTTCCGTCTTCATCAGTTGCATCAACGTCGTAATTACATGCTAACTCATCAGTACAACCAGGAATTTCAAGCTCATCACATACACTATCTCCATCAGTATCCATTAGACAGTTTCCATCACAGTCGTAATACATGTCAGCATACTCACAAAGGTCAAGGTCGTTGTCAGTCGCTGAAGCATCATAGTTACATGCTAATTCGTCTAGACAACCAGGGATTTCTAATTCATCGCATATGCTATCACCATCTGTGTCGTTTATACAATTCCCATCACAGTCATAGTACTCCTCAGCAAACTCACAACTTCCATCATCATCAGTTGCGTTAGGATCGTAGTTACAAGCTGTTTCATCTGTACATCCACATGACGAAGCTGAAGTACCAGATAAACCATCAAATGAAAGTGTTACTCTTGATACATCCTCTTGTGAACCATGATTAAAAAACTGAATGTTAACCGTTCCTGACAGGACTCCATCTGTTGTAAGCTGCATGATTAAAATCCTTTGATCATCTCCTGCAACAGCATTTGATGTTGAATTTGGATCAAGAACAAACCACGACCCACCTATAGCGTCATTAATTTCAATATCACCTCCTGCATTAAACTGAGAAACCCATGAAAAGTCATTAGATTCAATAGTTTGTGGAGCAACTTCACCAGATCCAGGGCCTTGATCTAAACCAATCGTTACCCAACTATCAAATTCGAGTTCTGGGAATGTTGGATAAATGTCTGGGAACATATTTGACCCTAAATGAGACCCAAATGGATGTTGGTAAAACGAAGTAGTAGAACCAACATGTAAAGGATCTTCATCATCCCCAAAAACAGCAGACAAGAAATCTTCTGTATTTGGTGTAGTCGCATATATTCTATACGTTAACATACCAGCAAGAACACCTGTTGAATCTGTATGATCTGCAACTAATTCAACTTCTAAACCATACCCATCCGTTCCTGCATCAGAACAAGAGCAGTAATCACATGTTCCATTATTATCTGTAGCCTCAGGCTGATAGTTACATGCATTAACATCATTACATCCTGGAACTTCATTTATATCACACACCCCGTCACCATCTTCATCTTCTAGACAGTTACCGTCGCAATCGTAATACATCTCAGCATAAGTACAGTTCCCATCGTCACTAGTTGCATCTAGGTCATAGTTACATGCAGTCATGTCAGTACATCCAAATGTTTCAAACTCATCACATATTCCATCACCATCTGAATCATTTAAACATTCACCTAAACAGTCATATGGAGGTGTAGAGTATTCACAGGTTCCGTCTTCATAAACAGCCTCAGGATCGAAATTACAAGCTATTGGATCTGTACATCCTAGAGCAAGACAAGACGTGAAATCACAGCTACCGTCATTCCAAGTTGCGTCAGGATTATAATTACATGCCTGAACTACTGTACACCCAAAAATTTCTTCAACATCACAAATGTCATTTTCATTTATATCCTCTAAACAATTTCCATCACAATCATAGCCATCTTCCGCATAAATACAACTTCCATTATCCTCATTTGCTTCTGGATCGTAATTGCATGCTAATTCATCAGTACATCCAGAAACTGGAGGAACTCCAGCTGGAAAATCTCCAGCACCACAAAATGATGCAGAAAGTTGTAATTGATTTGCACCGTCTCCTTGAGGAAAAATTTGGTAATTAATTGTCCCACAAATTTCACCTGTAGTTGTCACCTGCATAATCAATACCCTCAAATTACCATCAGGCAATCCATTTCCAGCAGTGTTTAATACATAATATGAAGCACCTGTCAATGTGTTTGCCTGCATAAATGTTTCTCCGTCACTTAAAAAAAATGGCGTTATTGGTTGTCCTGAATCCTCTACAATAGATGGATCTGCTGCATCAGCAATACCTGAAGAGGCAGCTGGACCAGTAAGACCAATAGTAGCATAAGTATCATCTGCCATTTCTGGAAAAAGTGGAAGGAACGCAGGATTTAGTCCAGATGCACTCCAGCTAGAATTGAAAGCATTATTATAAACTCCATTATCTGCTTCCAAAGTCAATGGTGTTTGGTTATTACCAAATACCGCACTCATTCTATCTGTTGGATCTAACATGTTCACGTAGAACTTGTAAGTAGTAGATCCAGGAACTGCTACTGCAGCTGAAGACTCAATTGTCAATGAATACTGACTTATCACAGGGTCTGAAAATCCTGCTAGTACTAAAAGGAAAAGGCAGTAGTGTTTAAATAAATTCATTTGAATTGTTTGTTATTACGACTTAAAGATAAGTATTGTGATTAACATTTTAACTGATTTTAAGTCAAAACTTAACACCCTATTGTACAAAAAAGTAGGGAGACCAACTGGCCTCCCTACTAATATTGTAATGAGTAAATCTTCTTATTTAGCCTTGATTAATTGAATTGATGAAGGCATTCCATTTGAAATTACACTAAGGCTGTAAATTCCATTTTTATATTTACTTAAATCAAGTATTACGTTAAATGTAGAGCCTGTTTCATACCAAATACCAGAATCAACTGTTCTACCTACAGCGTCAATTAGGTTGTATTGAACCTCCCCTCCTTGTGTGCTGTCCCATTGAATATTGAACAATCCTTCACTTGGATTAGGATATACGCTTATGTCTAATACATTTTCAATTTCAATTACATTATCAAATATTACATTAAACTGCACAACTACAGTACATCCATTTCCATCTGTTACTTCAAGAGTATATACTCCAGATTCAAGATTATCAATGTCCTGATCATTAAACCCGTTCACATTTGGTCCTGTCCATTCATATGAATAATCCGGAGTTCCACCAGTAACATTTGCATCAATATATCCTTCTCCCCAAAGAACATCAGGATTAGAAACAATTCCCGAAACAACCATTGCAGAAGGTTCATCAACAATTGCACTTATACCTTCCTCACAACCATTTTCATCTTGAACATAGAATACGTATTCTCCTGCACTCAAATTTTCAAATTCGTTTTCAGAACTATAGTTATTATCGTCATCTGAATATTGGAAAGACCCTGTCCCTCCTGTTGCACTAACTATTACAGCCCCATCAGAGCCTCCGTTACAAAGAACATTAGTCACCTCTGTAGTTGCTATGATTGGCTCTGCATTTAATACTTCAATAATTTCAGAAGATGTACATCCATTTGCATCTTCTACTAGAACTGTGTAGAAACCTACTGCTAGATCTACTAATGAAGATCCGCTTTGTTCCTCACCATCAACATCTACTGTAAATCCTTCCGCACCTCCAGAAGGAGCCCATGAGATAGAACCACTCTCTTCATCAGTACAAGCTACAGGTGTTGCTGATGCATTTACAAAGATTTGATCTGGGCCTATTACTACATCATCAGCTGCAGTTCCAATACAACCATTAATATCAATCGCTTCAACAGTAAAAGTTCCAGCCTGAATTAAAATTGGGCTTGAATCATACGTGGTACCATCTATTAAAAATTCTAAAGTTGTTGGAGCTGCTCCACCAGTTGCAGAAACAACGATTTGACCATCTGCAATATCAGCACAAGAAGCGTCGGAAGTAGCTGTTACGTATACATTTATTGCAGGTGGATTGCTTACTTGAGTTGGCAATGAAGCTCCTGTACAACCATTACCATCTACTGCAACTACTGTATAAGAACCTGCGGTCAAGTCTGTAAATACTGTGTTTTCAGACATAGTTGAAGGATCATCACCAGCAAAGTAAAACTGAAGGTTTCCATCTCCACCCATTCCGAAAACTTCAATAATAGCGTCATCAGTATTATTACAAGTCATTGCCTGTGCAAGGTTAGTGCTAACAGTAACTTCTGCAACTTCTGGAATTTCAACATATTGAGATGATTGACAACCAGCTCCATCCTCTACCATTACATAGTATGATCCTGCTAATAATCCATTAAAGTTTCCAAAGTTTGATGGTTGTTCATCGTCTTCTCCTAAATAGTAATCATCTGATCCTTGAGCACCAGTTGAAGTAATTACCATTGACCCATCATTGTCACCAGCACAAGTTGGAGATACTACTGATTCAACTACTAATTCAATTGTACAAGGCAATACACATGAGTAATCATCTGTATTTGCATCAGGATTGTAATTAGAAGCTCCTGGATCCGTACAACCACAAATGGCAGTTGGGTCAGAACTAAAGCATAAACCGTTTACATATTCATTTAAGGCTTGATCACCACCATTAAATACTTGTAGGTTAAATACTCCTGAAAAGTGGCCATCAGTTGTGATTTGGGCTAATAGAACCTTATTATCCGCTCCACCAAATTGAGGGTAATCATCAGTACAAGTTGCACTTACCATTGGATCACAAGGAATTGTGTTATACCAAGACCCGCCAATAGGATCATCAACATAAAATGTACCATTCGCAGTGAAATCAGCAAAAGCGTCGTCTAATCCAATATTTCCTATAACTCCTGCATCTTCTGAAGACATCATACCTATAGTCATCCATGAATCGAATTCTAAAGTCGGAAGTACAGGGAACATCATTGGGTTAACCTCTGAACCAAAGTTGAATGAAGGTGCTGAGTGATAAATATTTCCTTCAACACTTAATCCTAAAGGATTTTCTGAATCACCATATACAGCAGAAATAAAATCAGCAGAACTTGTAGTATTTGCATATACATGATATGTTGTATAACCTGTTAACTCCTCAATTGATCCATCATGTACAACGTATGTTTCAACAGAAATGCCAGTTACTTGTGCTTGTAATCCAAGTGTTAGAAGTAAACTAGCGAAGAATAGCAATTGCTTCATAAATAGTAGTTTTTTTAGAATTCCACAAATATAACTTCGGGTGTCCTTTAATGTTATTTAATACAGTTAAAAAATTCAGTTCATGAATCCTTTAAATGTAGGTTGTGCTCTTTTATAGAATTTTTCCAAACTTCAGGAACTAATATTGTTTCATTTGAAGTTGGGTCAAAGCAAACAATTACTGTTTCAGATGCTGCAGATAATATCTGCTTAGAGCCTGTGTGTATATGTGCTTCATAAGATATTGTTAGACTTTTTGTTCCAACTTCTTTAACCCAAACATTTATTTCAAGTTTATCATTAAGCTTTACTGGATGTCTGTAATCAATTTTTTGTCTTGCAACTAATACTCCACTATTAAGCCAATCCCAATCTCCAGCAATTTTGTGAAATAAATTAATTCGACTTTGTTCGAAGAAAATCAAATATTTTGCATTGTGAACTATTCCATATGAATCGATATCCTCAAATCTAATCTCTGGAGAGTATTTCATTTGGCTAATATATGCAACCTTCTATCTCTTGCTACGCTTGTGATTTTGGCATTTTTTATCTCAAAAACATGAGTTTTTTCCAGCTTTATTAACAAAAGTGCTAAGGTTCTTAACAAAATGACCCAATTAGGGCTGAATCCCTTGACACTGCTGATTTTCTTACTTTACATTGCAATGACAAGATTGAAAAATCAATTGTTTAACCTTATAAAAAATTCTCATGAATAAAGCAGAATTAGTAGATGCTATGGCATCTAGCGCAGGCATTTCAAAAGCAGATGCAGGTCGCGCACTAGACGGATTCATTTCAGCAACTAAGGGTGCACTAGGAAAAGGAGACCGTGTTTCTCTAGTAGGATTTGGTTCTTTCTCAGTAAAGCACCGTCCAGCTCGTAAGGGTCGTAACCCTCAAACTGGAGCTGAAATCCAAATCGCAGCTAAGAACGTTGTAAAGTTCAAGGCTGGATCAGGACTAGCTGTATAAGTTGCAATAGCAATTTATTAAATGAATTGCCCTTCTTGTCTTTGATGACAAGGGGGGCTTTTCTTTGCAAACAATTTGAATGTCATCAATTGAATCCTGCATAGATACCTTTTACAGCTTTCTTACAGATGAAAGGAAACAAAGGTTTGAATCGGTCTTAGATAAGAGAACTCGATATATAACTCTTGTTTTAGAAGATATTTTTCAAAGCAGAAACGCAAGTGCAATTATGAGAAGTGCTGATGGGTTTGGCATTCAAGACCTACATATTATTGAGGATAATCACAAATGGATTGGAACTAGATCCGTTTCAAAAGGTGCTTCTAGTTGGCTGACTTTACACAAGTATAAAGGTGGTAATCCAACTACAAGCTGTGTGGAAAAATTAAAATCTGAGGGTTATAGGATTGTAGCAACTTCTCCACATAAGGGAAGTTTTACTCCAGACACTCTTCCTATTGATCAACCAATTGCTATTGTTTTGGGTACAG
>MDSY01026991.1_pt1 | contig 13773 bp, 10 predicted proteins | sample 811131 | NCBI WGS metagenome assembly MDSY01 (sample SAMN05326643, study PRJNA326480) | marine metagenome | isolation source: seawater | place: Atlantic Ocean: South West | collected 2010 | reverse complement strand
TGAGTTTTCCGTCTTTTAAAAGGGCTATCCAGATGTCGTTGGCTCGAGAATCAACAACAATTTCTAATTTCACAAAAGTATATTAAGTTAAACGAACAATGCCCGCACAGGATGTGTGGACGCAAAAAAAACAACAAGAGGTAGAAGTTTATTTCTTCTTCTTGTGACGGTTTTTTCTGAGTCGTTTTTTTCTTTTGTGTGTAGACATCTTGTGTCTCTTTCTTTTTTTACCGCTTGGCATATCTATATATTTTAATATGTATAAAAATCTTCTCTAAATAAAAAGCACTCCCGGAGGAGGAGTGCAAAGGTATAGATAATAATTTTAAAAAATAATTTTTATCCGACAGTGACGTTGTTTTTCACCTCGTCAACAAAAACCTTAGCTGGTTTGAAGCTAGGAATGTTATGTGCTGGAATAATGATTGTTGTGTTTTTGGAAATATTTCTTCCTGTTTTTTGAGCCCGTTCTTTAACCACAAAGCTTCCAAAGCCTCTTAAATAAACATTTTGTCCTTCTGATAGGGATGTTTTAATAGATTGCATAAACGCTTCAACGGCGCGCAACGCTTCCGACTTCTCTAATCCTGTTTCCTCTGATATACCCGCTACAATCTCTGCTTTTGTCATAATTTATCTATTGTTTTAAATCTTCTTGAGGTACAAAAATATATTTTACATTTCTTATTTTCGTCAATTGACATAAAAAATTAACACATTAAGGCTTAAATGGTTCATTTTCAGGCAGAATTAATCAAGTGGTACGATATGCACAAAAGGGATTTGCCTTGGAGGCACACAAAAGATCCTTATAAAATTTGGCTCAGTGAAGTTATTCTTCAACAAACTCGTGTTGCGCAAGGCCTTTCGTACTATAAAAAATTTATTAGAACCCATCCAAATGTAACTTCGCTAGCAAGAGCTTCGGAAGAGGATGTTTTGAGCTTATGGAAAGGCCTAGGCTATTATTCACGTGCAAGAAACCTGCACAAGACGGCAAGACAAGTTCATAGCGAGTTTAAAGGAAAGTTTCCTAATTCTTACGAGGGCCTTATTAAGTTATCGGGTGTTGGCCCTTATACAGCCGCTGCGATTTCTTCTTTTTGTTATGATGAGCCGAAAGCCGTCTTAGACGGAAACGTCTTTAGAGTGCTTAGCAGATATTACGATATTGACACACCAATAAATACACCAAAGGGTCAAAAGGAATTTGGCGAATTAGCAGGTGCCGTATTGAATGTAAAAGACCCAGCTAAACACAATCAGGCTATGATGGAGTTCGGTGCACTGCAATGCCTACCAAAAAACCCCCAATGTCCGAATTGCCCGATTATATTCGAGTGCTTGAGCCACAATAAAGGACTTGTAGGCGAAAGACCACAAAAGCTTAAAAAAACTAAAAAGAAACATAGATATCTTTTGTATACCGTTTTTTTTGACAGCATAAATAAAAAGGTGTTTCTAAAGAAACGAGTAGAAAAAGACATTTGGTTTAACCTTTATGATTTTCATCTTACTGAATATTCTTCACCGGAAGAGTTTGAGGAGATGATAAAAACGAAAAACACGTTCCGTAAAAAACATCTCCTAACCCACCAAACCCTCCATGTTGCTTTTTTACTTGAGGATGCGACTAATAACAAAGAAGAATTAAAATCCATGAAACCTTATTCTATGCCCGAGGCCAAGGAGCTACCAATGCCCGTTCTTCATGAAAAGTATATTTTGGAGCACCTTGGTTTTCTTAATTAGTGGATAAAGATGTACTTTTGACCTGTCAAAATCCCACGGTATTCATGTCGGGTGTAAAACAGAGAAAATGGTTAAGAGTGTGAAAGTTGGAATTACGATTGGCGATAAAAACGGTATAGGTCCGGAAGTTATTTTAAAAGCGCTTAAAGACCCACGTATCCTATCAGGAATCACCCCTGTGATTTACGGCTGCGAAAGTGTTTTGAACCATTATAGAAAAACACTTGGTTTTGAACAAGTAAAATTTGAGCGCGTTTCATCAGCGGATAAGGCGGCACACAAACAAATAAACCTGGTCAACGTATTAAAAAACGAGAGCTCCGTAAAAGAAGGTTCGGAGGAGGAGTCTTCAGGTAGCCTTGCAATTAAAGCAATAGAAGTTGCTAGTGCTGATATTTCGTCAGGGAAGATAGATGCTATTGTTACAGCACCAATATCCAAAAGTGTTTGTCAAAATGCCGGCTTCGATTTTCCGGGCCACACGGAATTTTTTATCTCTCTCTCTAATGGAGCAGAAGGGATAATGATTTTAACATCATCCCTAATGAATATTGCTTTGGTCACGACCCACGTCCCTTTAAAAGAAGTGTCTTCGTTCATAACTAAAGAGACAATTGTTTCTAAAGCAGAAGTTTTTCATCAGTCTCTTCAAAAGGATTTCGGAATTCTAAATCCCAAAATAGCAATCCTTTCATTGAACCCTCATTCTGGAGAAAATGGAAAAATAGGAACTGAGGAAATCGAGGTTCAGATTCCCGCAATCAATGAGTTAAGAACGAAAAATATTCTTGCCTTTGGACCCTTTCCAACAGATGGGTTTTTCGGCTCTTCTGCCCCTTCGAATTATGATGGCATTCTTGCCATGTATCATGACCAAGGTTTGTCAGTATTCAAGGCTTTGTCTTTTGACGAGGGAGTAAACTATACGGCTGGCTTACCGATTGTAAGAACATCTCCTGATCACGGAACAGCCTTTGACATTGCTGGAAAAAACCAGGCGTCTGAAACCTCCATGCGCAACGCATTGTATTCTGCTGCTGACATTTTTACAAACAGAATACAACATAAAAACATTCATGCCGATCCACTCCCAGTGAAAAAAAGAGAAAAAATGGACAATTGGCGTTCAAAACCGAGGGATTCAAAAAAATTTTAATACATTTGCCGTCCCATTTTAGTATTACAAGTGCATAAACAATTAGATATACCGTTTGTAGGCCTGAAACAAGGGGTGCATAATTTCAATTTTGAAATTGGCAACACGTTCTTTGATGATTTTCCTTTTTCTATTATTGAAGAAGGAACTATTTCTGTAGAGCTGTCTTTAGATAAAAAAGACACATTAATGGTAGGGACCTTCAAGGTTTTGGGAACGGTTCTCACAAATTGTGCTACATGCAACGAATTGTTTGACGCGCCCATTGAGGGAGAGATGAATATTTACTATAAGTTTGGCCACGAAAAAGAAGAAGACGAAAATTTAATCGTTTTGCCGCCAGAAGCTTATAAAATTGAGCCCGCTCAGCAGATTTATGAGTTGATAACAGTTTCTTTAAATGCAAACCCTAGACATAAAGAAGGGGAATGCAATCAAGAAGTACTATCTTTGCTCAATAGTTATCAAAGAAGCTCGGAAGAAAACAAAGAAAGTGACCCTAGATGGGATAAATTAAATAAGTTGAATTAATAAAAGACTTGCAATGGCACATCCAAAAAGAAAAATCTCGAAAACGAGAAGAGATAAAAGAAGAACTCATGTGAAAGCAACAGCTAGCAATGTAGCTACTTGCCCAACAACTGGTCAACCTCATTTATTTCATCATGCTCATTGGCATGAAGGAAAGCTTTATTACAAAGGGAAAGTTATAGCTGAAAAGGCTATTGAAGCTTAAACCGTTTTCTAAAATGAGAATTGGTTTGGATGTTTCTGGTGGTGATTTTGCACCAACAGCAAACTTGGATGGCGTTGCTTTAGCCATGCAAAGCCTTACCGAATCGACTTTTTACCTTTTTGGGAATCAACAAGAAATACTTAAACACAAATCCTACCAGAAACTTGATAATTCTCGTGTTGTTCTGGTAAACGCTCCTCAAACAATTTCATATCACGACCATCCTGCACGCGCTGTGCTGAAAAAACCAAAAAGTTCAATTTCTGTTGGTCTAAACTGGTTGTCCACACGAAAAATAGATGTTTTTTCGAGCACAGGAAATACAGGAGCAATGCTTGTGGGCTCTATTTATAAATCTACTACAATTCCTGGTGTTGTTCGGCCGTGTATTACTTCCGCGCTCCCTACAATAAACGGAGACAAAACAGTTTTACTTGATGTGGGTTCAAACGCAGATTGTAAAGCCGATGTTTTGTGTCAGTTTGCCACGCTCGGATCTATTTATGCTAAGCACGTTTTTTTGAAAAAACGTCCAAAAGTAGCCCTTTTAAATATTGGAGAGGAAGAGTCTAAAGGGAACCTTCTAACAATTGCTGCCCACGAGCTTTTGAAAACGCAAGACGACATTAACTTTATTGGAAACATTGAAGGCAGAGATCTTTTCTCAGGAAAGGCAGATGTTATTGTGTGTGATGGCTTTACAGGAAACATTGTTTTGAAGCAAGCTGAGGGGATTTTTTCACTAATGAAAAAGCGCGGAATTACCGATGAGTATTTCGACAGCTTTAATTATGAAAACTATGGCGGAACGCCGATTTTAGGAATTAGAGGGAATGTAATTATTGGCCATGGTATTTCAAATGATATCGCAATTAAAAATATGTTGCTACATTCGTATGAAGTTGCAAGCTCTGGGCTGGCCAAAAAAATAAAAAAAGCATTTAAATAAATGAAAGTATCAGCAGCGATTAAAGGGGTTTATGGTCACGTTCCTGACAATGTAGTCACCAACCACGACCTTGCTAAAATTGTTGACACCAACGACGAGTGGATTACAAGTAGAACAGGAATCAAAGAAAGACGGCACCAAAAACAAGGAGCGTCTTCTGACATGGCTCAGATGGCTGTTGACGGCTTACTTAAGAAGCTCGATATTGATCCACTAGACATAGACCTTGTTGTTGTTGCAACTGTAACCCCGGATTATCCATTCCCATCAACGGCTAATGTTTTGTGTGATAAGTCTGGGATGAAAAATGCATGGGGATTTGATTTAAAAGCCGCGTGTTCAGGATTTATATATGCTTTAGCAACAGGTGCTCAGTTTATAGAGTCAGGAAAGCATAAAAAAGTTATTGTTGTTGGCGTCGATAAAATGACGTCAATTATTGATTTTGAGGATAGAACTACGTGCATTATTTTTGGTGATGGTGCAGGGGCCGTACTTTTAGAACCGGATGAAGACGGGCTTGGAGTACAAGACTTCATTCTTAGAAGCGATGGGTCTGGACGAGAATACCTTGTTCAACCTGGGGGAGGCTCTCTACATCCGCCAAGCCAAGAAACGATAGATAACCGCATGCACTATGTTAAACAAGAAGGTAAGCAGGTCTTTAAGTTTGCGGTGACAAATATGGCAGATGTTTCAGCAGAAATAATGGAAAAAAACAACCTTAAAAGCGAAGATATTGACTGGTTAGTTCCGCATCAAGCAAACCTTAGAATCATTGACGCAACTGCAAATAGAATGGGATTACCTAAGGAAAAGGTAATGATTAACATACAAAAATATGGAAATACCACAGCAGCAACCTTGCCATTGTGCTTGTGGGATTATGAAAACCAGCTCAAGAAGGGAGATAATATTGTTTTGTCTGCTTTTGGAGGAGGATTTACTTGGGGAGCGGTTTATTTAAAATGGGCATATAATTCTTAGTCATAAAATAAAAACTGAATATTATGAATTTTGATGAAATTAAAGATTTAATAAAACTTGTTTCTAAGACTGGGCTTGGGAAAGTAAAAATTGAAAAAGAGGATTTCCAAATTACTATTTCGGGAAATAAAAACAGCAAGGCAGAACAACCCATTATTGTTCAGTCTCCTCAACCAACAGTGATGGCGGCACCTGCTCCAGCGCCTGCTGCGCCAACAGACGCAGCGCCAACACCAGATAAAGAGAAGCCAGCGGCAGCTCAGGACGACAACTTGATCACCATTAATTCTCCAATGATTGGAACATTTTATCGTTCTTCAGGCCCAGACAAGGATGCTTTTGTTAATGTTGGAAGTACATTTAGTGTAGGAGACAAGCTATGTATCGTTGAAGCAATGAAAACATTTAATGAAATAGAAGCCGAAATATCTGGTAAAATCGTTAAGGTTTTGGTTGATGATGCGAGCCCCGTAGATTATGACCAACCATTATTTATGGTAGAGCCAATGGCTTAATAAAAACCAAAGACATGTTTAAAAAAATATTAATTGCCAATAGGGGAGAGATAGCGCTTAGGGTTATTAGAACGTGTAAAGAAATGGGTATAAAAACAGTTGCGGTTTATTCCACTGCTGATAAAGATTCTTTACCTGTTCGTTTTGCTGACGAAGCAGTTTGCATAGGCCCACCGCTTAGCGCGAAATCTTATTTATCTATTCCAAGTATTATTGCTGCTGCAGAAATTACTAATGCAGACGCGATTCATCCGGGTTATGGGTTTCTATCTGAAAACGAACAATTTTCCAAGGTTTGTCAAGAGCATAATATAAAATTTATTGGCGCTCTTCCTGAACAAATATCGGGGATGGGAGATAAAGCAACAGCCAAAGCAACGATGATAAAAGCTGGTGTTCCGTGTATTCCAGGTTCAAAAGGATTGTTAAAAGACCCTGAAGAAGCGAAGCAAAAAGCAAAGGTTGTAAAATACCCTGTAATCCTTAAGGCCACCGCGGGTGGCGGTGGAAAAGGGATGCGCATTGTTTGGAAGGAAGATGAGCTTGAGCCCGCATGGGATTCAGCCAAGCAAGAAGCTGCGGCAGCATTCGGAAACGACGGTCTTTACATGGAAAAATACATTGAAGAACCTCGTCATATAGAAATTCAAATTGCTGGAGATCAATTTGGCAATGCATGTCATATGTCTGAAAGAGACTGTTCTATTCAACGAAGACACCAAAAACTAGTAGAGGAAACTCCATCTCCATTTATGACTGATGCGTTAAGAAAGAAAATGGGAGAGGCGGCTGTAAAAGCAACTAAAGCTGTGAATTATGAAGGTGTTGGAACCGTTGAGTTTTTAGTGGATAAAAACAGAGATTTTTATTTCATGGAAATGAACACCAGGATTCAAGTTGAGCACACTATTACAGAAGAAGTGATCGGGCATGACTTAATTAAAGAGCAAATAAAAATTGCAGCGGGAAAGAAAATATCTGGAAAAGACTATTTCCCAACAATGCATGCTATCCAATGCCGAATTAATGCCGAAGACCCAGCGCACGATTTTAGGCCCTGTCCAGGAAAGATAACAGACTATCACTGTCCAGGGGGGCACGGGATAAGAATTGATGCCCATGTTTATTCGGGGTACACAATACCATCTAATTATGATTCAATGATTTCAAAGCTTATTGTTGTCGCTCGAACAAGAGACGAAGCAATTTTAAAAATGAAAAGAGCTTTGGGAGAGTATATTATAGAGGGCGTGAAAACGACAATACCGTTTCACCAAAAATTGATGGAAGACCCAGATTTCGTTAAAGGAAACTTCACAACAAAATTCATGGAGTATTTCGAATATTAATGTATTGCTAAAGCAACCAAAACACTGCTTTTTCGTTTGTAAGGTGAGCTAAAAGTCTTAAATTAATAGTATGAGAAATTCTACAACCCTGATAGGATTGTTTTTTGTGTTTTGTGTTTTTACATCGAATGCCCAGCAATCAGGAAAATCAACACCTACCGAACCCACTACCACCACGACACTAGCCCCTGAAAAGGCCGAAGAAATTCAAAATAAAATAGCCAGAATTGATGCTCACCTACAAGCGATAGAGACCAAAAAAGCTTTTGTTCTCTCAAGTGAAGCAGAAACGCAGCGTGCAAATGATTCAGGCTGGTTTGATTCAATGGAAGAAATAAAAGAACAATTGATGACACAAAAAACAAAGCTAATTAATTACCTAAACAGCTTTGATGATGAATAAAATTCTATTCGCCTTAAGCATCGTTTTTTCTTCATTTTTTGTCTTTTCACAGGGTGGTGTTAACTGCTCTGGAATGGCCCCAATTTGTACGGATGTTGGTTTGAACTTTACTGCTAACGCGGACGGACAGGAAGCTAGTTTGACGGACCCAGGTAATAATTATGATTGTTTATTTAGTCAGCCAAACCCAACGTGGTACTATTTTCAAATAGCTACCGATGGAAATATTGAAATGGAGCTGGCCGCTGCATCTGATATTGATTTTGCCATTTGGGGGCCTTTTACCTCTTTGTCTGTCGCTCAGAATGCTTGCGGTTCTCTTGGAAATCAGGTGCCACCAAATCCTAACAATGGTAATTTAGTGGATTGTAGCTTTTCAATAAATGCAACGGAAAACCCGGTGATACCAACAGCTATTACGGGAGAGGTTTATGTCATGTTGATTACAAACTTCGCCGGAATCGTTCAGAATATCACTTTAACACAGACTGGGGGCACAGGCTCTACAGACTGTGATATTGTAACCAACCCTCCGTGTTCAATCTCAGCATTAAATACAAGTATTTCGGGATGCGATTTCATGACAAATAGTTACGAAATAACTGGTACTGTGGATGTAACAAGCCCCCCTGCTTCTGGAGACTTAGTACTTGAGGATTGTGATGGAAATACAACAACAATTGCTTCGTCACCCTTCAACGCAACTTCATACGCATATACACTTAGCGGCCTATCAGCCAACGGAAGCGCATGTACCCTTCAAGCGTATTTTACTTCAGAAACGACATGTTCACAAACAGTTAATTATGTTGCTCCTGCTTGTATTAGTAATTGTCCATCATATGACCTTCAATCTTCCTCTGCAACAGAAACTTGTGGAAATCAGACGTATTGGTTAGAAATTGAAAATTCAGGATGTAATGGTTTCTTGTCCTTTGATGTTGTAGGAAATTACGGTTCTCTATGGGCGAATGAAATATCATGGACTGTGACAAGCAATACATCAGGAAATATTGTAGCTCAAGGTGGCCCAGGTTCTGACGGCGGGGCTATAAATGTTTCAGTTGGGCCTTTAGACCCATCTGTTGAGGGAGACTTATACACTTTGGAGGTTGTTGATGTTTTTGGTGATGGTTTTAACGGAACAGGTGGTTTTATAGAGATTCAACAAAACGGATCGGTTTTAACAAACTCAATAACAATCTTTACTACCTCTAGTGTTGTAATTGTTCAGCCAACTGTGGATGTTTCTTCCTCAACATTAACGGTGAATACTCCTTCAGGAACAATCACCAATGTAACCTCCAATTGTTTAGACCACGAAGTGGGTATAATGTTGGCGAACACCAATTTTTGTACACCGATTGTTGTTGATTTGCCATGGAGCATCATCTGTGACGTTACAGGCGGCCTTATATCTAGTGGAACTCAAACAGTAACGGTGTACCCTCAGGTCCCAAGTTCTGCGAGTGACTTGGTCTCTATTACTTGGAATACAAGTACTTGTTCTTGGGATGTTTCCCCTAACAACGATTGTTCTGAGTTAGACATAGGCTCAATATTTACCATTACGCCAGATGTATCTTCTTTAGGACCATATTGCTCTAATGGATCTGAAAATTTCTCAGTATCATACACGGGGTTTTCAGGTGGGCTTAACTGCTGCTCAACTTCAGGTCCTGAAATACCCATAGAATACACGGAAAATCAAACCGTTACAAATGCTGTTGTTGCTTCTTCACCTTTTGGGGGGATTAATAATTCCGCTTATTTTGTGATTCCTGCCAATGGAAGTGGAGGAAATGCAACAGATTTAGCTTTTGACTTTTCTATGACTGGCTATTGTTTTGATCCCGCAGACACCGAAACGGATGATAGTTATTGGGTAACAATTTATGTAGATGGTTTTGCTATATATGATGTCCAGCATTTTGACCCCCCAGGCTCGATGAGTCAATCTTTTACCTTAACAGACATGCCCAATGGATATAATGAGAACAGTATTATAGAGGTATATGTCTATCCAAATAGTTTTGGTTTATTGGATGGTAGTATAATGACTACGTACGTTCCTAATGGCTCATGTCCCAACCCAGGTGATGCAAATTGGACTTGTTCAAGTGCTATAGTTTCTTTTTCGACTACATATGAGCAAACCGCTCCATCAGGAATAAATTGTGAATTCCCTTTAGCAGCATCATATACATGTTGCACAACTTCTTCGTTAAGCGCAGAAGGGCCTGCATCAGTAAATGTTCAATGTATATCCGAATTACCAGTTAGTGATATAGGCTCAATCACAAACATTGTAAGTGATTGTCCGGTAGTCGTTGCATTTGTTTCCGATGCTTCTGATGGAAACTCTTGTCCGGAGGTAATTACTCGAACGTATAGTGTAACGGACGATTGTGGAAGTTCGATAAACGTAACCCAAACAATTACTATAAACGATATTACGCCACCAGTTTTTTCATCACCACCAGCAAATATTACAGTGGAATGTGTTGATGATGTTCCAGCGATGATTGATTTATCCTGGACCGATAACTGCGATGGAGCTGGAACTGTTACAGGAGTTGACGGTCCGGTTTTAGGCCCTCCATCATGCGGAGGCACATTTACACGAACGTGGACGTATACTGATGCTTGCGGAAACGTTGCGACAGAGACTCAGGATATTACGGTTTTCGATACTACACCACCAGTTTTTGCAACACCTCCCGCAAATATCATAGTGGAGTGTGTTGGTGATGTTCCAGCGATGATTGATTTGTCTTGGACTGATAATTGCGACGGGACCGGAACAGTTGCCGGTGTTGATGGAGCGATTATAGGTGGCTCATGTGGCGGTACAATAACACGTACATGGACATATATGGATGCTTGTGAAAATGTTGTAACTGCGACTCAAGTTATTACTGTTGACGACACTACACCACCATCGGCGTCAAACCCAGAGGGAATAAGTGTAGAGTGTGTTGATGATGTTCCATTAGCGGATCTTTCTGTTGTAACTGATGCCGCGGATAACTGTACATCTATTCCTACAATTTCATTTGTTTCAGACAACTCAGATGGAAATACTTGTCCCGAGATTATCACTCGTACATATAGTGTTGCAGATGATTGTGGTAATGAAATAATGGTAACACAAACAATTACGATTAACGACATTACGCCACCAACAGCTTCAAATTTAGCGGGAGTAAATGTAGAGTGTGTTGATGATATTCCAGTAGCGGACATTTCTGTTGTAACTGATGCCGCGGATAACTGTACAACTATTCCTACAATTTCATTTATTTCAGACAACTCAGATGGAAATACTTGTCCCGAGATTATCACACGTACATATAGTGTTACAGATGATTGCGGCAACTCAACAAATGTGACACAAACAATAACCGTAAGTGACATAACGCCACCTACAGCATCAAGTCCCCCAAACATTAATATACCCTTAGCCCCTGCCCCTGCGCCGGATATTACAGTAGTCACAGATGCCGCAGACAATTGTACAGCATCGCCAATAGTGGCTTTTGTTTCAGATCAATCCGATGGCGGTGAATGTCCAGAGGTAATTACGAGAATTTATAGTATAACGGACGATTGTGGAAACGAAACTTTGGTTACCCAATTAATAGTAATTGGAGGAGGACTAGTTCCCGCACCAACCGTTACTGCAAACGGGCCTATTTGTGAAGGAGAGGATGCTGTCTTTACGATTGATGGATTGGTCGACGCTGTTGTAACTTATGATGTTGGTGCCGGGCCTGAGACATTGACACTCCTCGGAGGAACTGGTGATGTAACTGTACCGTCAGTAAATTCAGATGTGACAATCACAATTTCGAATATAGCTGATGGATCATGTAGTTCAATTATTGATCTTTCTGCAACAACGGTTGTAAACCTCCTTTCATTACCAACCTTTACAAGCTTTGGCCCTTATTGTCAAAATGAAACCCCAGATGCACTTCCCGCCTTATCTATAGAGGGATATACAGGAACATGGAATCCACCAAATATTGATCCTTCTATTTCTGGAATCGGAATATATACGTTTACCCCAGATGCCGGTCAGTGCGCGGCAGAAACGATTATTGAGGTAGAGATAACGGAACCTACAGTTCCAATTTTCACTCAAATTGATGACATATGTGAAGGCACAGAGGTTTTTGCTGGTGGTTCTCCTTTTCCGGTAGCTTCGGACAATGGAATAATAGGTGTTTGGTCACCTGTATTTGACGCCTTTAACACTACGACTTACACATTCACTCCTGATCCTGCAATTTGTGCAACGACAACGACAATGACCATTACCATTGTGGGCTTTCCTGATGTAGACGCTGGAGAAGACCAGGTTATAACGTGTAATAATAATGTTGATGGCGCTCAAATAGGCGCCGTAGAAGTTCCTGGCAATGTATATAGCTGGAGCCCAACAACAGGACTGTCAGACCCAAACATAGCGAATCCAATTGCTAGCCCTGGCGTCTCAACAACTTATACCCTTACCGTTACGAATTCAACGGGTTGTTCCGCAGAAGGAACGGTGAATGTATCAGTTGACGACACCCCTCCTGTTGTTGCAATTACGAATAATACTGGTTCAACAACTTTAACTTGTACTCAATTAGAGATTAGTGTTACTGCTTCCGGTGCAGATACTTACACTTGGGATAATGGACTTGGAAATAGTGCTTCTCCAATCATTACATCTCCAGGAGTTTATACCGTGACGGGCACGGGGATCAATGGCTGCGAATCGACAGCTGAAATAGAAGTAATTCAGGACACGGGGGTTGATTTACTATTAGCCTTGGCACAACCAGAAATTTGTTCAGGAGACGTTGTTGATATATCTATGAATAGTTCAAATGCAACTGATTTTAATTGGACGGTAATTCAAAATGGCGCAACAGGTGCTACCAACGGTACGGCCCCAAATACTGGTTTTGGCGCTTCTGTTTCTCAAGTTTTAACGGTCACGGGCACTGGTAATGGAACCGTTGATTATGCTGTTGAGCCGATTCTTGGCGGATGTGTTGGGACAGCTCAAATAGTCACTGTTACTGTATTGGCGCCAGAAACCCCTCAGTTTAACCAGCTTGGTCCATTCTGTATTAATGATGTTGCAACAGCTCTGTCGCCAAGTTCGCTTGAAGGCATAATGGGAACGTGGTCTCCTTCTTCGGTTAGCACAACTTCAGCGGGAACAAGTACATATAGTTTTACACCAAATTCAGGTCAATGTGCCGCCACTCAGACTATGGACATTGTTGTAAATGAGCTTCCAACCGTATCTTTTAGTGGTGATAGTTTGGTCGGATGCGCTCCGCACACTGTTGTTTTAACAAGTGAAAGCAGTTCGTCTACATGGACGATTAGTAATGGTGTTACGATGGACGGTAATGAAGTAACGCTTGTGCTAACAAATCCGGGTTGTTATGATGTTACACTTCAGGTAGATGAAAACGGATGTACCAATAGCCTAACTTTGCCAAATTATATATGCATAGAACAAGATCCTATTGCTTATTTTACAGCTTCTCCAGACTTGTTTACCGATGATGACGCATTGGTCTCTTTCACTAATTTGAGCTCAGGAGCAAGTTCTTTTATCTGGGATTTCGGTGATGGAAATACGAGCAGCTATATAAATCCTTCGAACCTCTATGAAAATACTGAAGAGGGGGCCTTGATTACGCTTACAGCGATTAGTGATTTTGGATGCATGGACGAGGCGCAGCTGATTATTGAATATGATGAGCAAGAGATTTTTTATATTCCTAATACGTTCACTCCCGATGGCGATAATTTTAATCAAATATTTACGCCGGTATTTTATTCAGGTTTTGATCCATACAATTTTGAAATGCTGATTTTTAACCGATGGGGAGAAATCGTTTTTGAATCCCATAAC
>MDSY01003692.1_pt1 | contig 13774 bp, 12 predicted proteins | sample 811131 | NCBI WGS metagenome assembly MDSY01 (sample SAMN05326643, study PRJNA326480) | marine metagenome | isolation source: seawater | place: Atlantic Ocean: South West | collected 2010 | reverse complement strand
GTGTGGCTCGGGCCGGAATCGAACCAGCGACACAAGGATTTTCAGTCCTCTGCTCTACCAACTGAGCTACCGAGCCACTCAACGCCATAAAATGGCTCGAAAAATTAGCCGAAGACGAAGGTTGAATCCAAATAATATTAAAATAAATAAGAGCAATTAACGTAGAACTTCACTTCTCTCACATTTTCATCAGTTCCAGCTGGAGTGTAAATATCACTTGATCGGTTTTCCCATGTATTAAATATCCATGCTAGGTCTAATACAACATTTGAGCCTACAGGAATTCCTGCACCTACGGAATAATAGTCTTTAACATATTGATTTTTTTTTGGCGAAGGGATAGACGCATAACCTCCTCTTAAGGTTATTCCAAAATTTTTATTTAATTCAATTAGAGTTTCTACCCCAAGGCGTATTTGTGTTGAAAAATTATCATATTGAAATTTGAAAAAATCATTTTCATCACGCAAATAAATATAGTCATCAGAATTATATTGTAAGCTTTTCAAGTCAAATCTCATTGAGCTCCAATCAATAATTCGAAAACTACTTGATAATGAAAGAGCCTCAAAAGTAAAGGCTCCTCCGAAATCTATGATCATAGGTGCTTTTATTTTATAATCATAATAACCACTTTCAATAGCATCGCTACTGTCTCCATTATCAAAAGTTAAAACTTCAGATGTCCCATGTCTTTCAATAACTGAAATTGTATAAGGAAGTGAAAGACTTACACCCATACGAAACCAATTTGATAAAATAAATTTTAAACCTCCCTTAATTTGCCATGCTTTACTTTCTGTATCTAGGCTTTGAATAAGATCATAATTATTAAAATCCTTTGGGAATTCAGTAAATTTATTCTGAATATCATTTTGATTAAATTCAAAGTCATATTTTTCTTCACTAGTTACCCTGGATAAAGATAGCCCTCCAGATAAGTTTGGTGATAATGCAATTCCAAATGAAAAAGTTAGTTGGTCCATTGTCCCAATGCTTGAAACAGTTTCACTTCTATTAACATTTTGAGAGAAAAAATGACTTTCTTGATTTCCATCAACTGTTATTGGAAACTTTAAACCATTATCTTCAGAGCTGAAACCAGAAAACTTCATTAATCCATCATAGTGTTTGATTCTATTATATCCCATTCCAAAAACTAAACTCCCTCGGACTGTTGGTATAGGAATTATAATGCCTAAGCCATTAATTCTGGATAGTCGCAAAGGAGTAGATGTTGCTTGATTTAAATAGGTAGTACGATTTAAAGAATTATTGTTATGTGTTTCAATGTAGATTGAACCGTTATTTATATTTGCTAGCCCAGCAGGATTCCAATACATCCCTGAATGATCATTGCCCATTGCGGTATAAGCACCGCCAAGTGCAAGAGACCTTGCTCCATAACCTACTTCATTTTCAATCAAACGAATTGCATCAGATGCTGTTTGAGATTTGATAAAACTAATTAATATTATATGTAGAAGGAATTTGTAACGGGTCATATAAACTAAACCAAAACCCTAAAAATTGGTAAAATTAATTACGGCGCGTTGCTCGTCGTCCACCTGATGATGAACCAGAAGAAGAAGAGCTGGAAGAAGAACCACCTGAAGAAATAGATCCTGACGAACGAGTTGAGGAAATTGATGAACTACGCCCAAAGGATGATTGAGTATTCTTAGAGGATGAACGATACACATCAAGGTTGGTACCAGAAGAAATGCTCCGATCCTTAGCGAAAGAACGTAATTCCTTAAGATCCGATACAGGTACAAACATTGAATAACCACCGAGATAGTAACTGTATCCACTGTTGTTGTAACCATAATAACTATTATAATAACCACCATAATTATAATATGGGTTGGAATAATTATTTATACCATAATACATACCATAAGGTGAATGAAAACGATTATACATTGATGCGTAGGCAAGCTCCAATGATGTACCAGCGCCATCCTGTGCATAATTATCTAAACCAGGCCTTGGAGGAGCATGAGAATAGTTCTCATAAAATGAATCCTCTTCAATCTCTGGGTCTGGATAAAACATCGCTAACTGTGTATAGCAACCCTGAAAAAATAGGATTCCTACAAAATTAAGCGCTAAGAGATGACTTTTTCTTCTCATAATTACTCAATTTACTTCAGGATACTAAATTAAACAAATAATCACCAATTATTCCTTCACTCCTGCCAAATCAAACATAAATGCATATTCCAAAGCTACTTCTCTATATCTCCGAAATCTACCAGACTTACCACCATGCCCTGCATCCATATTCATATGGAGATACAGTTTATTTTCACCCTGCCAATTATCTCGAAGTTTTGCTACATATTTTAGAGGTTCCCAATATTGCACCTGTGAGTCAAAAAAACCAGATGTAACAAGTAAATTAGGATAATTACGATCAGTGATCTGGTCATAAGGAGAATAAGATAGCATATAATCATAATATTTTTTTTCTTTTGGGTTGCCCCATTCATCCCACTCTCCTGATGTTAAGGGAATTGATGCATCTAACATAGTTGTAATTACATCTACAAATGGAACAGCCGCAATGGCTCCTTTCCAAAGTTCCGGCTCCATGTTAACTACTGCCCCAATTAGAAGTCCACCAGCGCTACCTCCTTCCGCGAACAAGTGTTGTGAATCAGTATATTTTTTTTCAACTAGATATTTTGCTGCATCAATAAAATCATAAAATGTATTTTTTTTATTCAACATTTTCCCATCATCATAAGACTGCCTTCCATAGATCTGACCACCACGAACATGTGCTATAGCATAAATAAATCCCCTGTCCAATAAACTCAATCTCGTTGAACTAAAAGAAGGATCCCGTGTCGAACCATATGAACCATATGCATAAAGAAGAAGGTTTTGTTGAGCATCCTTCTTCATATCTTTTTTATATACCATTGATATAGGAACTTTATTGCCATCTCTACCTATGGCATAAATTCTTTCAGAATGGTATAATGACTTATCGTAACCACCTACTACTTTTTGCTCCTTCATTAAATCAAAAGTTCCAGAATCCATATTATAATCATAGGTTGATCTAGGTGTAACCATAGATGTATAACTATACCGGAGAATATTTGTATCAAATTCTTCGTTCACTGAAATACTAGCCGTATACGTTTCCTCTCCAAAATCAAGATATTCATCTTTCCCAGACTTTTGATGAATGACACGTAAACCTCTGAGACCATTTTTACGTTCATTAAGAACTAGGTGATTTTTAAAAATTTCCATCCCTAATAAATGTACATCATCCCTGTGAGATATAACTTCTTTCCAATTTGACATACTCGTTCTTTTATCAGGAGTTTCCATTAAACGATTATTTTTAGCCTTCCAGTTTGTGATGATATAAAACTTGTCATTATAATGATCAATTGAATATTCATGTTCTGTGCCTCTTTTTGTAAACTTCTTAAAAGAACCATCAGGGCTATCTGCATTTAATATTTGGTAATCACTGACTAAGGTACTTTGGTGATATATAATAATGAATTTTCCTGATTTAGATCTATAAACACCAGTATAGAATGTGTCATCTTTTTCAAAATAAATAAGTTTATCATTCGATGATTTTGAACCCATTTTATGACGCCAAATCTTTTCTCCTAGTAGAGTTATTTCATTCTTTGAAGTGTAAAAAACAGTCTTATTATCATTTGCCCACGCAACACCATATGAACTATTTGGAATAGTTGTTTCTAATACCTCTCCTGTTTCAAGATTTTTAAAATGAATTTCATAAATACGCCTACTTAACGTATCTACTCCGTAAGCTAACCATTTATTATCAGGGCTAACTCTTCTACCTCCTATTGCAAAATAATTAAACCCGTCAGCTAATATATTTTCATCAAGAAGTATCTCTTCTTGCCCATCTAAAGAACCTTTTTTCCTGCAATGGATAGCATACTCTTTGCCAGATTCATATCTTGAATAATAAAAATAACCATTATCAAAATATGGGACAGATTCATCATCTTTTTCAATTCTACCAACTATCTCTTCAAAAAGATCATTCTGGAAATTTTTCGTATGTGAAAGATTAGACTCTAAATAACTATTTTCATCCTCAATATATTCAACAACTTCTGTTGTTTGATTATCATATTTTTTTGCAGATTTTTGATCATCTGTTAAACGCATCCAATAGTAATTATCGATTCTAGTATTACCATGCTCAGTCATTTCATAAGGTTTTTTAGTTGCTTTAGGAATTGTTGATTTTTGCATACATGCACTCAAAATTAATGTTAAGATTAAATAAATATTTTTCAAATTGACCTCTATTGTTTTATGAAGTTTTAGAACCAATTAATAATCTTGAGAACCAAAGCCAAATTGATCCTAAGATTAAACCTACCCCTTCACGTTGATGCTCTGACATATTCACCATGCGATTATCTATCTGCCCTGGCATAATGGTATTAAGAAAACCAAATATTAATAATAAAGCTAAAATAAAAACAAGAACTGCAACAGTTTTTAGATAGTAATTATTTACTAATTCAACTGGGGAAAAAGGTAAAAGTCCAATACAAAGATATATTGGGATCCAAATAAACCAGTCTGAATCATTGATGTTAAGATAAGCAAATAAAATAAATACTGCTGAAACCAACCACGATATAATTCTATTCAATCTAATCTTATTTCTCCGATCATATAAGGAGCGCAGGTTCCAGAAAGTTTAACTCGATTTTTTTCCACCTCACAAATGAGTTTACCTCCACGATATGATAATTGATAGGCAGACATTTTCTTTTCAGATAAAACTTCTGACCAATATGGCGCTAGAAGGCAGTGAGCAGAACCCGTAACTGGATCCTCATCTACGCCATATTTTGGGTAAAAACAGCGAGATACAAAATCATACTTTTCTCCTTGAGCTGATACAACTAATCCTCTACAATCCAGTCGACTAAGAAGCTCAAAATTAGGTTTTAATTTCTCTACCTCTGATTGAGAGCTGAGGATTACTAAGATGTCATCCTTTCCCTTTAATATATTTTGAGGATTAAGGCCGATTATTTTTTGAATTTGAGCCCTTCCTTTTGAAAAAGATTTATATATATCTTTAGGAAAATTCATTATTAATTCATTCTTATTCTTTGTAACTGTCAATAAGCCGGATTTAGAAATAAATTCAATATCTTGCAGATTAGGTTCGAGGTAATTAAATATTGTAAAAGCACTTGCCAGTGTTGCATGGCCACAAAGATCAACTTCTCCATTGGGCGTATACCAACGAATTGAATAGTTTTTATTTTCTTTTACAATAAAAGCTGTTTCCGAAAGATTATTCTCCATCGCAATACTTTGCATATATTTTTCTGAAATCCAATTATCTAAAGGAACAACGGCCGCGGGGTTACCAGAAAAAATTTTATCGGTAAATGCATCTATTTGGTATAACGTTTGTTTTTTACCAACCAATTCCATAGTCTTCTCCATAATTTGATGAGCCACCCCACATAGATCCATGCTCCCAATCAAACCAAATTGCATTTATTGGTCCTGAAGTTAAATTTCTTGTAACTACATTATAACCTTTTGATCTCAAATCTTTAGTCACCCAAGGAGGAGTGTCCTTATGTACGACTATTCGTCCAGCTTCTTTACTATGTGATCCAAAAGAACTGTACATTTGGTAGCTATTAATATTTGCTGCCTCAGAAGCTTCCTGCACGTTCATATCAAATTCAACCATATTTAAAAAGAATTGAAGCAAATTTTGATCTTGAGTATCTCCACCTTGAACTGCAAATGAGATAAATGGTTGACCATCCTTCAAAGCTAAGGCAGGAGTTAATGTAGCTCGAGGACGCTTCCCTGGTTCAATCACATTGTACGGGTTTTCATCATCATAAAGAACAAAGCTTTGAGCACGCTGACTTAAACCGACACCGGTCTTACCAGCGATTACAGTTGGTATCCAACCACCACTTGGAGTAATTGAAACAACCCAGCCATCTTTATCGGCAGCTTGAATTGTAGTTGTTCCTACATTGAATTCTTTCTCAAGAGAAGAAAAATCTTGATTGCCATCATTAGGGTTATGTCTTTTTTTCTCTTCACCCCAATCTTTTAAATAATCCAAAAATGGGTTTTTAATTCCCACCTGAAATTTATATGGATTACCTGGCTTAACATTAATATCATTCATTTCATAATTTATTTCTTTTATTCTTGCGCGAGCATATCGTTTTGAGAGAAGACCGTTAATAGGCTCTTTTGGTGGAAAATATGGATCACCATAATAGAAATCTCTATCAGCAAAAGCTAAATTCATAACTTGGTAAAGGGTATGGATATATCGAGCTGAATTATACCCCATAGACTTCAAATCAAATTCTTCAAGCATGTTCAAAGATTGTAACATCACTGGCCCTTGAACCCAGTGAGTTAATTTATAAACATCAATTCCCTTATAATTTACCTTAACAGGCTCTTCAAGGTAGACTTCCCAATTTGCAAGATCTTCTTTGGTAATTAATCCTCCCTGCTCTTGTGTAGAGCGGGCAATCTCATCAGCAATGTCACCTTTATAAAATCTTTCATTTGCTGAATAAATGGCTTCTTTTCTTGATGCTCCATTAGATAATGCTTCAGATTCAGTATCTACTAATTTTTTTAGTGTATTATATAAATCTGATTGCACAAATATTTCTCCTGGATATGGAGCCCTTCTATCACCTTGATTAACTAAAAAAACTTGCTTCGAGTAAGGCCATTTTTCAATTCGTTCCTTTTGCCTTTCAATTCCATTAGCTGCCTGGGCTTCTATAGGATAGCCTTTAGCCATTTCCATAGCCGGTGCTAAAATTTCTTTTAAGCTCATTGTCCCATATTCTGCCAGCATAGTCATCAGTCCTCCAGGTGTACCAGGAGTAACGGCAGATAAAGGACCATATTGAGGTGGGTAAATCAATCCCTTTTCTTTATAAAATTCAGCTGTGGCGCCTTGGGGAGCAACCCCTAAGGCATTCACACCTATTACCTTTTTGGTATTAGGATTATAGATTAATGCTTGAGTTTCTCCTCCCCAGCTCAATACATCAAACATTGTACATGTTGCAGCCAACATCGCGCATGCTGCATCAACAGCATTACCCCCCTTTGCAAAAACAGTTGCCCCAGCTGTGGCGCCAAGTGGCTTTCCTGTAATTGCAATCCAATGCTTACCATGAATAACTGGTTTAATTGTCCTCTGTCCATAACAAATAGAAAAGAAAACAATAATGTAGATTCCATACTTTATTCGATTCATAAAATTCTCCTCATGATAATTTATGCATATATTGATTAGGAATGATTTTAAACCCAGTTTTTCCAGATAATGATTCGGTAAGCATTGCCTTAGCTACATCTTTACAATGAATTGCACGGTACGTTGTTGGTGTTATCCAAGAAGTAATTTTTGCAAAACCGATGCCAACTTTTTCACCTAATCTAAACTCTTCCCTATCTCCTAATAATAGAGATGGTCTAAAAACTAGTGTTGAAATTAAATCTAAAGATTTCAAGTTTTTCTCAAGCTTCCCCTTCACATGATTATAAAAAAATTTTGATTCAGGAGAAACTCCCGCTGCAGTAATTACACTAAATACAGACACATTCCATTTTTTTGCAGCGGCTGCAAATGCTAATGGATAATCATGGTCAACTTTAATGAAATTATCTTTTGATTGAGCTTTTTTTATTGTAGTCCCTAGGCAACAATATACATGATCAACTGGGAAAATTTCTTCCCAGCTAGGCATATCAAAATCAATTTCCTCTTCTAAAAGTTTATTATGATTTATCAATAGAGGTGAACGAACAACTGCAATAACTTTATCATAATGATCTGAATTCAATAACAGCGGTAAGAGCTTAGAGCCTACTAGGCCAGATGCGCCTAAAATTAAAGCTGATTTTTTATTATTGGTCATTTAGTATTTTTGTTGCTTTATTTATCCTTTCGCTTGCACGATTTAAAGCTTTTGCAACTTCATTAATGAAAAAATCAACTTCATCCCATCTTCGTTGTTCTAAACCTTCTCTTATTCCAGGTAGCGTTTTAACACCATATCCTGTATAAAAACCAGGAGCATAAATCATGTGCTTGAACCAATCTCTCCTTGGCAGACCTTCTTCACGAAGCATTGCTTGTTCAACATTTTTTAATAATGCATTAATCTGAGCTTTTTTTTCTGCTGAAAGACTCCCCTTTTTAAGCTTTCCTAATGCTTTTTCATAATCCCATGCACTAGATCTTAATTTTGAAAATGCAGCATCTAAAGGATCAAAATTAAATTCAGGAACTGCATCAAGCCTTTTAGGAGGCAAGTAAGTCTTTTTAGGATTACCTGCAATTGAGAACGCATTTTGATCTAATAACTTGTTCCGTATTTTTGTTTCTTTTCTTACTTGATTAGCTAATTTTTTATTACTTTCAATAAACATTCCAATATTATCTACCATATTGACAAATCTAAAAGGTAATATATCGGATTCTGAAAGTCTGAGTACTAGGCGACCGTTAACTTTTGATAACGTCACTCCATATATAAAATCTTTATCGCTAAATCGCTTATAATGATCATATGAATCATAGATTGAGTGATAAGATCCACCACCGCTCTCTCCACCAAAACCAATATTTAATGAAGGGATACCAGCGTGGTGTACGTAGGGTGTATAATCAGAACCAGCTCCTAAAGGATAAATTCTAAGATCTTCTCGTTCAGCGTCTTGGCTTCCGCTAATACGTAACCTAGCCCTATTCCGATCTTGAAGACTCACATCTTGAATTGGATCTTTTACATCCTTAGCTACTTCATTTACAAATTTTTCAAGAGCATGTGAACCTCCAACACCTAGAAAGCCAACTCCGGTTCCATCCGTATTAATATAGGCTATCATTTTTTCTTGAATTTCTTCACGGTGAGTTTCCACCCACTCAGTTGATCCCAATAAGCCTGGCTCTTCTGCATCCCACCCTGCATATATAAGAGTTCTTTTTGGTCTCCAACCTGTTTTCACTAGCTCACCAATAGCGCGCGCTTCTTCCATTAAAGAAACCATTCCACTTATTGGATCTGCGGCACCTTGTGCCCATCCATCATGATGATTTCCTCTCATAATCCATTCATAAGGATATACGGAACCCGTTAATTTCCCAATTGGATTATAGGCTGTTCTCAATTTCCATTCAAATTCAAGGTGCAAGTTTACCTTTACAGGGCCGGGGCCAATATGATAAGTAACAGGCAATCCACCCCTCCATGAACTCGGAGCAACTGGTCCTTCTAAAGCCTTAAGTAGTGGTAAGGCATCGCCATACGAGATAGGCATTACAGGGATTTTCATTATAGTTGGCGCATCATCTATATCTATCCTCTCTGCATCTTTTGTAGCACCATATCCAGGAGTTAAAGGGTCACCAGGATACATAGGCATATCCAATACTGAGCCTCTTTGAACTCCATGCTCCATTCTATAGGGACCTTTTGGATAAACATCACCTTGAAAATATCCATCATCCTTTGGATCAGAATACATGATACATCCAATCGCACCTTGCTCGTAAGCTACTTTTGGTTTGATTCCTCTCCAAGAACCACCGTATTTAGCCAATACGATTTTTCCCTTAACATCAATTCCCATTCTGGCCAATTCTTCATAGTCTGCTGGGATACCATAGTTCACAAAAACCAATTCTGCTGTTACATTTCCATCAGCTGAAAAAGCATTATACCCGGGGAGAACATCTTTTGTTATACCAGAAGTTGCATCTTCTTTTAAAGCAGGTTCTTTTAATTGTAATGACATTCTTTTGGGGGCTACCATTTCTAATTTTCTAATTTTTGGAAAAGGAACCATTACTTCAAAAGTTTCAATAGAAGCTTCATACCCCCATGATTTGAATTTTTCTGCAGCAAATTCAGCATTTTGTTTACTCCAAGGAGACCCGACGTTGTGAGGTTTAGAAGACATGTGTTTCATCCAATCATCCAAGTTCTGAGGATTTAGGGATCTGTCAAACTGAGATTCTAATTGATTCTGGGCCTCCCTATCTAAAGACACATCAAATGTAGAGACCTGATTAATTTTTGGATCATTAGTTTCTACAATGGGAGCTTGTCCACACCCATAAAGAGATATAATTAATATAAGTAACCCAAAAATATGCTTTTTCATTATCAACCTCCTAAAATTGAATTAATTTTCATGGTAGGTAAAATAAATTGCAACTACTTCAAAATGAAGATTATTTATAAAATAATTTCTTTAGCGATACGCCACATAGACATAAAATGAAACAATTATGGCAGTTAATCGTTAATTGTATAGTTTTTGCACCTACTCTTTAAATAATTAAGGAATATTAATGAATAAATTACAGAGATTCATGCTCAAGCACCCCTATATAAGTATAGCGGCAATTATGCCTTTTGCATTGGCATTTGTTTTAGGTCTTTTTTCTATAATACTAAATATAGTTCTACCTATTTTAGTATCACTCTTTTTAGCAGGATGGATATATACAGCTATAGTTGGTCGTCCAATGAATCAATATTATCAAAAACCTTTTTGGTATATTAAATACGACTAATTTATTCTAGCCAACTTTGGCTTAACTCTACTTGAGTAACGGGTTTGTGAAACAACCTTTTTGGGGTCTTTTCGAAGAATACGCTGTTCCTCAATTGGTAGACTTGCAAAGTCTTTACATTCTTTTGTACAACAACCATCATATTTTTTATAACACTTATCACACTGAATAAATAGTATGTGACAAGCTTCATTCCCACAATCTAAATGATGGTCAGCAGGATTACCGCATTGATGGCATTTCCCTACAATATCATTCGTTATACGCTCTCCCATTCTTGCATCAAAAACAAAATTTTTGCCTTTAAACTTTGAGTCTAATCCTTTTGTTCTTACATCATGGGCATATTGAATGATGCCTCCTTTAAGTTGATTTACATTTGAAAATCCACTTTTGATTAAATAAGAGCTTGCCTTTTCACAGCGAATACCCCCGGTACAGTAAAGAAGTATTTCATCTTTTTCATGTCCATTTAGCAAGTTTTTAACTTCAGGTAATAGCTCTCTTGATGTATCTACGTCAGGAATAATAGCATTTTCAAATTGACCAACTTCACTTTCATAGTAATTCCTCATATCAACTACCAAAGTATTATTTTCTTCTAGCTTGTCATTGAATTCTTTAGGTGTTAAATGCTTACCCACTTGATTCATATCAAATTCATCTTTGCCAATATTATAATTTACAATTTCATCTTTAATTTTAATTACAAGCTTATAAAATGAAGCTCCGTCTTGAATTGCTTTTTTTAAAGATACATCTTTTAAATAATCACGAGAATTCATCGTTTTAATAAATAAATCCCAATTTTTTTCAGGACAACTCAACTGGGCATTTATACCTTCATTCGCAATGTAAATTCTTCCAAAAATTTTTAGGTCTGACCAATCTCTATACAATTGGTCTCTCGCAAGTTCTGGCTTTTCAATTAATATATAACGATAAAATGAGCATGTGACTCTTGAAAAGGTCTCATTTTTTAATTCTTTTTCTAGATCTAATCTATTTTTTTTATTATAAAGGATTTCTTTTTTCATCCGTTAACCCAATGGATAAATATCTGGTCTACGATCTCTAAAAAACATTTTTCGCGCTGGCGATTTATTAACTTCTTCAAGATCTATATCACATATCAATAAATCTGCTTCTCCGGATGGTGCCTGTGCAATCACTTTTCCTTCTGGATTTGTAATTAGTGATTCTCCTGAAAACTCAAGTTGATCTTCTCTACCAACTCTATTTGCTAATGCGCAAAAATAACCATTTTGAAATGATGCTACCTGCAGTTCTGCCTCATACAAACCATCTGGCCATTCACCTATTGTTCCAGCCTGTGGAATAGCAACTATTTCCGCTCCATTTATCCCTAAGCTTCTCATATATTCTGGATAATGGCGATCATAGCAAATTGCGACACCAACCTTCCCAACTGATGTATCATAAACCTTAGCTCCATGATTCCCTTCAGTATAATAACTTTTTTCATAAAAACATTCATAATCAGCTATGTGTACCATTCTAGTTGTTCCTAATAATTCACCATTTGAATCAATGACAGGAGAAGAATCATATGTTTTACCTTCATCCAATTCAAATAAATTGATTACGATTACGATTTCATGTTCTTTTGCTTTAGCCATATATTTTTCAGTAATTGGGCCAGGAACTTGTTCAGCTAAATGGGTGATATCACCATCAGCTAAATATTGAGGGTAAAATGGAGTAAAAGCAAGTTCTGCAAAAATGGCTAGTTTAGCACCTTTAGCCGCTGCTTGATCTAAATTGTCAAGACCTAATTGAATATTTGCCTCTACATTTTCACTGGCAGGCTGCTGAATAAGTGCTACCTTCATTAACTAATGTCAAATTCTATTCCAGAGTATCCAGGCATATTATCCATTAATTTTTTACCAATCAAAATACTAGGAGTGTAATAACCTTTATGATTGTGATCCTGTAGTAAATGCTCTGCTACTTCCACGGTACCCCACGCTGTAAGATCATATCCATCCGATGTAGTAAATCGTGCAACAACTATATCACCTTTTTTATTTTTCACTTCACCCCAAAAATATGATTTAGAATTAGCTCGTTCATCTGCATTATTTGGATTCCAAATTTTATCAATCCTTTTTTTAATAAAATTCAGCACCCAGTTAATCTTAATTAATCCAACAAATAATCGTTGTTTTCGCATCTTTTTTACAGATTTTTTTGAACGAGCAAAATAAAATTCGATATTTGGAATTCCGGTACTGTGATAAGCTGTAAAAATATCACCCCACGGTATTGTTACAGTATTTATTGGGCCATAGCCAAAATCAATTTGGCGTTCTTTGTGAGCGAGAGGAACTTTTTTGATAACTCCATTTTCTCTAATTTTCCCGCCATGCGCTAGGCCTTCTACTGCGGTTTTAGCTGTACCTTTACTAGGCTTAGATCCTTTCGTTGCCCAAGCCATAGTTAAGTGGGTTGCATCAGGACATTTTTCTTTTAAGGATAATGCTAAGCAATCTGTTGGAATAACGTCTGAACCAACACCTGGACAAAGAACAACTCCTGCAGATAATGCTTCATTATCTTGCTGGTTTGCGTAATCATAAACTGAAATTTCTCCTGTAATATCAATATAATGTACCTTTGACTGAATACAGGCCTGAATCATTGTTTTTGCAGTAGCAGAAAATGGTCCTGCACAATTTGCGATTACATCAAATCCTTCAATTTGTGTTCTTACTTTATCAATAGATGATAATGAAAAAACTTTTGACTTAAGTCCATTCTTGCTCGCAATTGCAACTACTTCTGTTGACCTGCCAGCCAATACGGGCTTAAGCCCTCTGCTTATTGCTTCTTTTACAACTAATTGTCCAGTATAGCCATTAGCACCATAAATCATCCATTTTTTATCTGAGGTCATTATGAATAATAATTGCTAATTAATTATAAAAAAAAACAAAAAAGGTGTAATAATTTTAAAATTACTACACCTTTTCAATAGATAAAATTTTAGTTTTGGAATTAAAAAATTTCTCCTGCACCCTCGTCCATATCCATACTTTGTCCTCTTTGACGACTATATCGACTTCTATCTTCCATCTTTCCAAAACGATATTCTAAGGTTAAACGAAGAGTTTG
>MDSY01039254.1_pt1 | contig 13776 bp, 12 predicted proteins | sample 811131 | NCBI WGS metagenome assembly MDSY01 (sample SAMN05326643, study PRJNA326480) | marine metagenome | isolation source: seawater | place: Atlantic Ocean: South West | collected 2010 | reverse complement strand
TGTATATCCTGCCTGAAGAGTTCCTATAAACGCAGCGGCTTTTACCCTTTCGTTTAGATCTTCTTGGTCTTCTATATTACTTACATTTACTTCGCAAAGATTACAGAACTGGTGAGGTCTTAATGCTATTTCACAACATGGATTAGTTCCCCAATCTTTATCATTATTAAAATAAATACCAGGTTCACCAGCACCAGACTTTTCAACTCTTTCCCATAAATCTAAAAAGAACTTTTTAGTAATCTTGTGTCTCATTAGTACAGCTGAATTATTTGCTCTACCTCGTTGAGGGTTTAATTCCCACCAGTTACCCGATTTACATGATATCATTGCATCATCATCTGCATTAAATAAACTAATTAAAGCAGCTCTTCTAATACCTCCAGCTAAAACAGCATCGGCTATATGACAAATCATATCGTGAGCTTCTAATGTTGTTATTCTATCACCAGTTTCTTTTGATTCTAAAATACCAGTCAATTTTAATATACATTCCTTTAATGGTTGTGGACCTGGAGCTTTACCACCTGACGTTATTAGTCTTGCTCCCTTTGGTCTAATATCTGAAAAGTCAAATTCTATTCTTGATCCTCCTCCATTCATATAAGATTTCATCAACACCTTTATTGCATCAGCCCAACCTTCAATAGAGTCTCCAATTAAAAATCTTCTTGATCTTTTAGGAAAAGGTTTATTTATTACAGGCAGCTTTGCAACGTGATGTCTTTGTACAGAATAACCAACGCCAGTACCACCTAACAACAAAAACATAGTTTCACTAAATGAATCAACAGAGTCGATAGGTAAATAAGCGCAATTGTATATTCTATTAGGCGATATTTCTATTGGTTTACCACCAAACTGTAATGATCTCATAGATGGAAGTACTTTTTTATCGTATACTAGTTTATAAGCTTCTTCTATTTCTTCTTTCATTTTCGGGTAAGTTTTTATATGCATTTCTTTATTTCTTGTTACTAACTCTTCCCAAGTTTCTCTTCTATTTTTTTCTGGTAAGTACTTTGCGTACTTCATATAAACTGTAATCTCTGATAATATTTGATTTGATACTTCCATTTTGTATTCCTCTATTCTGTTTCGTTTTTAGATAAAAATGACTGGCCTATGTTATAGCCAGTCTCCATAATAAATATGAATATATATTTATATAACCCTGTCTATGTATTTAATTCTTTAAATTTATTTCCTAACATTTTTCTTAAATATTCGGAGTTGTTATTGATATCCTCTTGAGCAGCTTGACCTTGAATAGTTGCTCCATCATAAATATCGATTTGACCATTTGATGCATTCATTTTAGAAGGTAAAGTAATACCATCTGGACCAAACCTATTTTTAATAACATGCCATCTTCCAGTTCCAGCTGCCTTATCTTCAATCTTTCTTGACAATGAAACCACAAAATCAGCAGTCATTATTTTAGAATATGATTCTGCAATCTTGTCTGCTTGTATAACATCTTCTTGTAATGCAGAACGATTTGCTTGAGATGCAGTCCAAATTGGTATTTCATATTCACCAGCTAATCCTCTTAAATCTTCGTAAATATTACCAAGCTCATGTCTAACTTCTCTTCCATTACCTCTTAATAAATCTGCATAATCAACTATAATTAAATCTGGACTCTTTCCTTGTATTTTACATTTTTCAATATGAGCACCAAGAGATAAAACCGTTGCACCTTTTGTTGGGAAATATTTAATAACTAACTCGCCAGGTATTTGTTTTAACCTTTTCTTTACATCGTCTAAATTATATTTTAAATCTTGAGCTGCAATGCCTGTAAATATAGAATCATATCTTAATCCTACATAAGCTTGATTTAATTCCAAAGTATAATGCAAAACGGTTTTACCAGCTTTAACAGCATTAGCTCCAACATTAGCTAAAGCCCAAGATTTACCAATACCAGCTGGTGCAACCATTACACCAAGCTCCCCACTTCCTAATCCTCCATCTGCCAAATCGTCTATAACTTCCCAACCAGTTGTTATTGTATTACGGACAGATTCCTTATATCTATCTTCTATTTCTTTATTATATTCGTGGCCAATATTTCTATCACCCCCGGCTTTCATTGCTTCATCTATTTTTGTTTTGATTGCATCAAATTCTCCACTTTGCAATAAATTAACAGATTCAACAATTGCAGCTTTTAATTTTTGATTTTTACAAAACTTAATAGATTCTTCTTTAATAAATTCCAGATCAGTAGATTCAACATTTCTCATTGAATCTTTTAAAGTAGAAACAACAGATGTTTCCAAAACTTCATCTGTTAGTTCTTTTATTTTAACCTTTAAAACTTCCATTGTTGGAGCAGCTTTAAATTCTGATACATGATCTTTTATACATTTAACTAAAAATGATGCTGCTTCTGATTCAAAGTATTTGTGATCAAGTATATCTGAAATCTGTTGCAGAAAGTTTTTATCAGTAAGTAATGCTGCAATTAACTTTGTTTGAAAGTTATAACCGAAATCTGAAATTTTATTTATCATCCCTTCCCCTTGTGTCTAATGATAAGAAGACATCTCTTATCCAAAATTCTATATTTTTAACAATCCACATCCTGTCCTCTAAAAGCATTTTCATAAAATCGTATTTGACAAAAGAAGGTATTTTAGCTTTAACTAAATTTTGTAATCTTTCTTTTGCAGAACCAGAAATATCTGTTTCATGTAATTGCATTAATTGATAATTTAAATTTAAATGGTCTACATTATCAGCAATCAATTTTAAAGCTTTTGTTTGTAATGCATTTGTTTTAGCATAATCTATTATATCGTCCATTGTTATTGGATCTGGACCAAATAATATTGGTAAATTTTTATATAACGTTTTATGACCTAAACCAGAAAGACCTGGAACATTATCACCTTTATCTCCTAAAAGACATTTATAATAAATATAGTTTTCCGGTATTAAATCGAACTCTTCTTTAACGTTTTCATCAAAGTAATATTGCTTTTTCGTTGGTGACCAAACTGTAACTCTTTTATCCACCAATTGTAAAAAGTCTTTGTCTGAAGACATGATAAAGCATTTGCTATTTTTTAATATTTGCTTTGTTATATATGCAATAGAATCGTCTGCTTCTATCTTATCAATAGATACTAATGTAACAGGACAATTGCTTAAATATTCTAATAACCTTTGTAGCTGATGTTTCATTGCAAGCTTGTTATCTTCATCTGAATGATCTTGATGAGCAGCCCTTAATAATCTTCTATTTACTTTACGGTTTTGTTTGTATTCAGGATGAAGCTTTCTACGTCTTTGTGAACCACCAGCCCCATCAAAGCAAACAATAACTCTTGTTGGTTTAATATTTTTAATGGCATAACCCATTGACAACATAAACCCTTTGATACCACCAATATGAATACCATCTTCATTAGTTGATGGGTTCATAACAAAAGCTCTGATAAATGTATTTAAGCCATCTACTAATAATACTCTATCATTAAGCTTTAAAGGCTCAGTATCTTCATTTAAATTCTTTAATATTTCGCTATAGTATTTTTTCATTTTGTTTTATTTACATTGTAAATATAAGAAATTTTTTTGACATATCCAAAGAAAATGGAAGAAAGTTATTAACAGAGGGAGAAAAAGTTTAAGCTACCACAATTGCTTAAGCTACCATTTTTTCTTCCCTCCGTATTAATAACTGATTAGTTAATCGGAACGTCGTCGTTACCAATCTCTACATCATCAATACCAATATCGTCTGATTTGTAAGACATGGTTAACGCATTACATATAGAATTGTAAATACGTTCTTTCCTAGTTTCATCGGAGAGGATTTTATCTTCAAATTCTTTAGACATAAATTTGATTTCCTCACCAGTTGTTTGGTCAATATAAGTATACCAAGACCCACCTTGCTTGACTAAGTTATAGTCTTTCATAACTTGTAACCATGAACCATAATCATCAATTCCTCTATCAAAATAGATTTGGAATTCTGCAGTTCTTAATGGTGGTCCCATTCTATTCTTGACAACTTGAGCTTTAGTTTTAATACCAACTACTTGCTCTTTCCCATCAATCTTAGCTTTTATTTGACCAGCAGCTTTTAACCTAAGTCTACATGAAGCATGGAATCCTAACGCTTTACCACCTGAGGTAGTATAAGGATCACCAAATGATACACCCAATCTAACTCTCAATTGATTTGTAAATACCAAACAGATTCTCTGTCTACCAATTAATTGAGTAACCTTTCTCATAGCTTTAGATATAATAATAGCTTTAGAGGTTGCCCAACCATCTTTCTCAAAATCTGCTTCTTGTTCAACTTTGGTTGTTGCAGCTGCAACTGAATCAACTACGATAGTAACTAATCTATCATTATCCGATTCACGGATCTTTAGTATTATATTTTCAATTACATCAAATATATCCTCGATAGCTTCGAGTTGTACATAAAGTAATTTAGAAATATCAATACCAATAGCTCTTGCAAATTCCTCATTCATAGCATTCTCTGTATCAATGTAAACTGCTAGTCCACCTTGCTTTTGAGTGTTTGCTAATAAGTGAGCACCAATTAAAGATTTACCAGAAGCTTCTAATCCAGTTAGCTCTGTAATCCTTCCTACTGGTAATCCCCCATGAGGTCTATTTGAAATTGCAAGATCTAATAATGATGAACCAGTAGAAACCCATTCAGTTAAATCTGTTGGTGTCTCTTCTGCTCCATCTAAGAAATAAGCCACTTTCATTGACTTGAATTTCTTATTTAATGAGTCAGCGATAACTCCAGCAAGTTCATCTCTAGAATCAATAGCTGCTTTTTGAGCTTTACTTTTCCTTGCCATAGATTATCTCCTAATTATTAAATAAATCATCAAATGCTGAATCTATATCGTCAGATTGTTTAACACCAGCTGGTACTTCTTCTTTCTTATCAGTTGCTGGTACTTCATTAGAATTTTCATCATTTTCAGGGTTTAACCAGTTTTCTAAAGCTTCTTTTAAATCTTCATAAGAAACTCTTTTGAAAATATTGAAAATGTCTTCTTGACCATTCATAATATTGTCAGCTATTGTTTTATCCTCTGTTGCAGGTGTTTGGTTAGGTTTAACCATTATTGCAGTTTTAGGATATCTTTCACCTCCTTCAGCTGGAGTAAAAGTAACTGTAATATCTCTACCAGATTTAACATCTGTGATATCACCATAATCAGGATCAGCTATAAATGTTAATAGTTCTTGATAAACAGTTTTACCAAAGCCCCATAATTTAACACCTTCTGATTCTTGACCTCTAACTATAACTGGAACATAAGTTCTCATTTTTGGTGTAAGCCCTTTAGCTAATTTCCAATCATCTCTGTTACCAGTTTGTTTTAGTTTATCAGCAAACTCAACTATTGGGTCTGCATCACCAAAAGTAACAGGTGATAAATAATTTCTTTTGCCTAAACCATAGTGAAAGAATAATTCTTGGAATGGATTGTCCTTATTAAATTGATAAGGTACAATACGAATTACATTTTTACCAGGTTCTGGTTTCCATAAATTTGACGTTCTTGTCGTCGTTGTTTGTAAGCCTTGAAGCTTCTTGCGGATAGCATCTAAATCAATTGCCATTTTTTTCTCCTTTTAATTGTTAAATAAATAATTGTTACTAATATAATAAAAAATTACGATAAAACCAAATGTTTATCATAATACCTTTGAACAGCTTTTTCTTTCATCTTTGCTTCCACCATGCAATCGATAGAAAGACCGTGCGTGTTAATTTCGTTGTAAATATAATTTGAATGAGCTTGTTCACGTTTATCTTCAGCTCCTTCCATTAGTGCCATAGATTCGGAATAATGAGTACATTGACGAATATCTTTTGGCCAAGTTTTAGCTGCAAGATGTAAAGCTTCAGCTTCGGATAAACCACCAGTACAGAATCTGTGGTGATGATAATCGAATACAACTGGAATACCAATTACTTTGTATATACCTTCATATAGATCCGATACTGAATACATTGAAGCTTTGTCGTCGTTTTCTATTGTGAGACGAGCTTGTGCAGATGGAATGATACGTTTGAAGTTTTTACAGAACCTAGCCATTGTAGCTTTTTTGTCGTCGTAAGTACCACCGATATGTATATTGATTTTGCATTCTGGTGTTTTTGGCATACCCATAAGATCCATTACAATTGCAGTTTTGTCCAAGATATCAATTGCCCGGACAACAATGTCTTCGTTGGGAGATGCAAGTACAGTGTATTGACCAGGGTGAGCTGAAAGACGAATACCATTGTCCCTTGCCAGTTTACCAGCAATTTCAAGATGGCGTTTGATTTCAGGATAATCTGGGCAATCTGTAAGATTGTAATGAGAATGCCATGTAAATATATCTGAAGACATACGATACAATTTAATATCATTGTCAATATTCCATTGTATAATTTTTACAAGATCTTTGACATTTAGTAAATTAAGTTCAGAAGCATATTCAATACCTTTTGCTTCGAACGTTTTTTGACGCATGTGACGATTAGTAAAGATTTTGTCTTTACGTAATTCCATATTGATACATGCATATCCTAGTGTTAGATTTTTGTTTTTCATATTGTAAATATAATAATTTTTTTCGACTTATCCAAATATAATTTGAAAAAGTTATTAACAATTTACTTCCAAAATATTTGTATACTAACTAATGCTACTGCTAATATCAAAGAAGTAATTGTTTTTGTTGTTAAACCCTCACCCATATAAATTATTGTTAAGATAGTAAAAGATGAGATACCAATACCAAAACCTAATAATCTTCCAGGCCATAATAGACCATTAGAAAAAGTCACTATATGTTTAGTGCCTGCTATAAAGAAGTATGATATAATTGTACCACCTATTATAGATATTATAAGAGGGTTTTCACGAAACCATTTCCATAAGAATTGACCGTTTGTTTGAAACCAAATTAATGTATGCCCAATGGCAAAAAAGCCCATTGCTAATAATAAATCTTTCATTTTTTACTGCTTAGTGTTAATTGTTAATGTTTATTAAATATAAGAAAAATTTTTGACATATCCAAAGAAAATGGCAAAAACCTTTAATATAAATATCAAATTTCTTTGATTTTAATTACCAAATTACTATTACCTTTGATGATCCTATGTATTTTACCTTTTGGTATGTTTATTATAGTACCACGTTGTAATCCGAATGGTAATTCATCGTCGAATTGAAATTGCCAACCTTTGCTTTCTAATACTTCAACTACTCTAGTTCTTTCATCAGTATGCCAAATCAACTCTTCTTCTGGAACATCTTTTTCAAATGTTCTTATTTTATAACCTGTATTATTTTCGTCTGTATATGGATTCATTTACCAGAATTTATTCATATTAGAACCTAAGCCTAATTGTTTTGCATATCTTGGTAAGTTACAAGACCAATATCCAGCTTTCGTTCTATCTTTCTTTTGATCACAGTTGTGCCTATCTGCGAAGTTTTTACTTGCTTTTGGATCCTTAATTTTTACAGCTAATTTTCCACCACCACCTTTTGCACCAAAAGCTATTTTACGAATGTTACCAGATTTAGGATCTTTTACATAAACGTAATATTTTGCAGAACCACCTCTTTTAGGTTTATTCAAATCTACTTTTCTACCTTGATACTCTGCTTCATTTATCATTGGAAAGTCTAATGGTACTTCTTCACCTTCATATAATCCCATAGTTCCCATATCCGTTTCTAGTATATATTTAGAATAAGGATCAAATTCAGCACCCTTGTTATGCAATTTTCTTGCTTCATTAATTAAATCGAAGTGAGATTTAGAGCCATATCTAAATACTGATTCATTTAATGATATTTGATTTCTAATATGATATTTCAAGTTTTCTGAAATATTGCTTTCGTGTAATAAATTTTTTAATTTAATCATAGCTCTTACCTTTTTATTTTTATATAGATAATATCTTCTACTTCAGTTTCAACTCTTTTTAAACCTTCCTCATTAGTTAACAACATTGTATTTCTATAATTTTCCCAATCTAATTGGTATGTTGTATCTAATACACCATTGTTTAAAATCTTTATTAAAGAATTTAAAGCGTTAATAGTATATAAAGTATTTGTTTGTTTTTTTCTATGCAACAAAATAGTATTTTCCAGTTCAGAATAATTTTCTTCTATAGATATATTATAAGTGCACATAAGTTCTCTATCATTATCTACATTCTTTAAAAGAAAAATCTTATTGTACAATATATCATACTTATCAATAATTAAATCGATAGTTTTTCTTTTATCTCTAGGATTAGTAAATGTGCATAATAAATTTGTTCTCATATCTACCTTTCAATAATCTTTATACCACCTTGAGAAATTACACCAAATTTAAATTTATTTCCAACGTATATTCTTCCTGGTCTGAATACTATGAAGGCATCAGCTGGTCCACTTGCAATTGCATTATCAACAGATTTTTGTACGTCAGTTGCTAAAGCTCCAGGTTGTCTAACGTATTTTAATCTTCTTAATTCAGTTATGATATTAGATAAAACTGTATCTTTAGTGTTACCTTTTACTAATTCTATTTTTATACTGTTACCAGATATATTAGAAGGTATTGGTTTGATGGTGAATGATTGAGGTCTTGTGTTAGGCCCTCTTAAATCTATTCTATTAAAACCGTCTTCAGCAACTTTTGTTTTAGCTTCTGCTAATCTATAAAAAGTTTCATATGTTTTCATATCAGCTTTATTGAATTCTCCCTTCAATGTCATACCTTTTCTAGATATCATTTTATCTATTGCTGATGCAAAATCATTATCAAAGTAATCCTTTATATTAACAGACTTAACTAATTTTTCTAATAATTTTAAAGTGTCTAATATCTCTTGCCAAAATATTGTAGATCCTAATGCTCCTTCAGTTCCTAATCTAATTACAGCAGAAGCAGAAGTGTCATATACTTTTACTTCGTATTTTTTACCGCCAGCTTTTAAATCGAAAGAAACTCCTCCACCTTGTATCTCAGAGTTCTTAGTCATAACTGCTAACCAAAGTTCACCTTTACCTATTCCCTTTGCATCAATATTAAATATATCTCTTTGTACTCCACCACCAATTGATTTTGGAGGATTAGCAGAAGAGTATAGTATATCTGCAAATTCTTCAGCTTTTTTATCGTCTAATTTTTCTAGATAATTTTTCATCTGTCTTGCTGGATCACCACTAGGTAAATTACCTAAAAACTTTTTAAAAGCTGCATTTTTATTCTTAGCTTTTATAGCAGCTAATACTTTTGAATTTTTAATTGCTGCTTCATTTAATGGTGCTATTTGATGAATGAATTGATCTACAAAATCTCTATCGTACTTATGAGCTAATAGTATATTTTCTAATAATTCTATATGATCTCTATCATTAGGATTAGGCATACCATCATTTGTTCGCCAAGCCCATTCTTTAACTATAGAGTTTATGTTCATACTTTGCTCCTATTTATCTTTGAATATAAATATCAATAAATCACGTTAAAAGCTTCATATCATTGTAGTTCTTACCTACATGCATTTTAACTGGAAAATCTAAATTGTTTGCAATTTCATTTTTTATAATTGATATTTCTTCTTTTGCGCAATCAAATAAAAATGCATCGTATGTATAAAGGATTAATTTAGAATTATAACCTTTAAGGATATTATGAATTTTTTCTATTGCTTTAATGTTCCTTTCAGTTTCGTAAGCTTGTATTAAATAATTAAATAACTTTTGAGGATTCATATTTTCCAGATTGTTTTTATATAACCTTCTATTGAATACTGGTGTTTGTATGTAACCCTTATAATTATAATTATCCCAAAGCTTAAAAATGTACTGCTTAGTTTTATTAAAATATTCTATTGCTTCCAATTCTTTTGGAACACCACCATATAAAACTTGAAAAGACATTGCTTTAGATTGTTCGTATTCTTCTTTAGTTACAGAAGTAACACCATAAAATTGTTTTGCAAAGTATTCATGAACAGAAGAATCAGGTAATTTATAATTTATTAAATCTGCAATCAATCTGATATGATATGCATCAAAGTCCATTTCTAATAAAAAGCCATTAGAAAACCTACTAGTAAACCTTTCCCTTGAGCCATCAGCTTTATTTAATGCGGCATAATTTATACCATTGTTTGCATTTGATGGTCTACCAGTAATAGTAAATAAATTGTACTTGGAATGTTCATAACCATTTTTAGTGTATAAGCCATTTTCTTCTATTTTATTAAATAAAGGTAAAATCAGATTTTCGTAAGTTTGTGCTATGTTAATATCATACTCTGATAATTCAAAACTGTCTAAGCTTTTATCTAAACTATTTATATATTCACGATGTTTGCAGTTTGGTATAATATCAAAAATATCTGGCCTATTCCAGTACATTCTTTGATAAAATAAATGAGTTGATGTTTTTATTGAATCTAAATCTATAACCCTTCCATTCTTTATATAAGAATGAACGCACACTTTTTTCTCTTTATCTAATGTAACCTGTTTTATATTCATATTCCTAATATAAGAAATTTATTTGACTTATCGAAAGAATTGAGTAAAATCTTTTATAGTATTTTTTAATTGCGGCAATCTTTTAGATTCTATTTCTGTATTATGCCTATTTACAGATTCTGCTGTTATAGTAGTTCTTATTGAATCTAATACTGGTAAATTATTATTAGTTATGTACCATTTCATATTTGTACCCAAATAAAGACCGTCTGGTAATTTTGAGAATTTTTTTGTAAAATATTTCATTGAAACTTCAGTTGCAAAATTTGAATCGTACCTTGCTATAAAGTATCTATTAAAAAATCCCTTTTCATAATCTTTCTCTGTTGGAGGAATAAAAGTTGTTACAGGTGTTACAATATCATCTGGAACATCTTCTCCTATTATTTCAAAATAATCTTGTGAGTCATATCTAGATTTTGGATAAAGAGGATCAATTGGTAATTTAGATCTTTTAACTCTATCTGGTAATGCTTCTTGGTCTATTGGTTCTTGTTCATTTAATTTTGCCATTTTAATCCTCCAGTGGTTTCATTCTCATTAAACATGTTAAACTTGTAGTCCAACCAGAATCGCTTATACTTTGTGCAACTTTTGTTATTTGAAATACAACTTTATCTTTATATCTATCTGGTAAAACTCCTCCATCACTTATAGTTTGCATTGCTAAAGAATTTCCTTGATAGATTCCAGATATACCATCAAGTTCTAATTGCAATTCTAAAGGTAATAATCTAGGGTTTTGAGAAACATTAGCTTTTGTTTGTGGTGATTTCATCAATGACAAGTTTGGATATATCAATTGATTGATAATATTTTTTTGTATCTGTCTTATATTTATAGAGCTTTTTGATGCAGCTTCTTTTAATGTGAATAATGATCTATATCCCATTACATAATTTTTATAGTTTTCTTGTTTTGTTGCTAATAAATCTTGTGCTTGTTGCTCAAACTTTTTAGGCCTTTTACCTGTTACAGCTCCTCTATAAAATGAATCTACTATGTTTTCTCCATATATATTAAAAGTATTCATTTTCTTTTCTGAAGTATTTGAAGGCGGTCTTTTATTAGATATAAATGCCATAGTTTGGACAGACTTTGGTAATTTAGAATTCATCTTAACTGATTTTAATATATTACCTACCCCTTTACCTTTAAATAAATAGTTGTTTTGAAATTTAAAATCGAATTCTGAAGCAGCAGGAGGTTGACCTGGGCCTTCTTTTAACCCGTATTTATTGTTACTTTCAATTGCTTCATCGTCTTGTACCATATTATCTTTTGGTAAAGGACTTATCGGTGCATCACCTATAATAGTTCTACCAATTATATAAGGATTAGGATTTTCTTTTTCTACACTGTCTGTGCAATTTCTATCTACAACCTTTAAAACATGAGCATCTGTTTCATGAGCTTGTAAAACAAAATCCCAAGGTTTACCGCATGAATCGTTTATATCATTTAACAAAGTTGTTACCATAGTTTCAAATGTTCTTTGCGAATTTAAAACTGATATTAAATGGTCTACGTTTACTAATATATCTCTAATATTTGCTGTATCATAAGTACCAAAAGTAGTAACTGATTCTCCGTTTGCAGTTACGTCTTCTACAAATCTACCACCGCATTTTTTTTCATAGTCTTTTTTATGATTTAATAATTTATTTGCAGCGGCTGTAAATGGCATAACATCTGCTAAAGAATCTAAGTGATCAAGACTTTGTTTATCCCATAATAAGCAAACGTTTGTATCCATTGATAATATAGAAGGATGATTAACGCATTGATTGGGAAAAAGAGTTGTTTGCCCTTGACTCTCGTCTTCTGCTAGATATTCAGAAACATGTGTAGAACTTAATGTTAATACTGGAAAGCCTGGATCTGTTAATACGTCTTCTTCACCGTCTCCTAATGCTCTCTTTTCTCTTGGTTGTGCAAAAGATAATACAACGTCTTCAATAAATCTCCAAGTTACAAAATCTTTTGTTATTCGGTTTTCACCATCAGGTGAAGGAAACCATCCTCTAATTGCATATAATGCTCCTTCCGTTAAAGGTTTACCTGATTGTTTAGAAGTTGAAAAAGCAAAATCTGTTTGCCACCAGTATCTTACATCTTTTCCATTTCTTTGAAACTGAGCTTCTGGTTTTGCATAAAGATAGGAATAATTTCTATTTCTAAAAAATATTTGTTTCTTTTTTACTTTTTTGTATTTTGTTTTTGAAAAAGCATCTGCAAATAAACCCATTCCATCTGAAGCGTGATAAATAAACTTTTTATCTTTACCACCAGGTAATACAAATGATCCATCTGAAGAAAGAGGATTGATTTGCGCTTTAGCATTAACTTCAGCATTTTGTTGTTCTTCTATTGCTTTTACTTCTTGTTCACCTTTTTCAGTATCTCTTTTTAATTTAGCTTCTGCGTTTGCCAATCTTTTTTCTACTCCAGGTAAATTATCTTGTATAAAATCTAATTCATCTTCAATATGAATTACTGCCTCGTCTGCATCTTGAAATAATGCATAATTTCCACCACTTAACTCGAGAAAGTCTGCTTCTGAAGAAGGGTCATATAATTCAGATAATGGACTAGTGCTAAATGGGAATACATCAACATATTCTTTAAACGGACCGTAAAAATACCAATGCTCTATAGTTGTCTGAGTTCCTTTGATTTTACCCTTTAATAAAACTAAATCGTTACTAACGATATATGGAGCATTAACACCCAGAGGATTCACTGTTCTATTAAAAGTTGCATAAGCAGTACCCATTGCTTTTGTTGCTGCTTGTATTGCATTATTAGCTTTTATTAATTCGGCTTTTCTTTTTTTAGCTTGGGCTATTGCTTTTTCCAATTGTTTTATTAAAGCTTTACCAGATTTCTTTTTAGAATTCAATCTTGCATTAGCTGCGTCTTTTTTCTTTTCCAGTCCTAAATCGTATTCCATTGGATACTTAGGTAAAATAGCTGGTAAGTCGTCTTCTGAATCTAAAGACAATATCTTCTTTATAGATCTTGCTATAAACTCTGGATCTGAAATTGGTGTCTCATTTACCTTGGATACAACTTGACCACCTTCTTTTCCACTTTCTCCTATATATTTCTTTTTCCTTCTACTCCAAACAAAACCACTTGCTTTTTTAGCATTTAAAAGATGAGTTTCTAATTCTACACCCATTGTTAAAGAGTTTGGAGATATAATAGATACATTTAT
>MDSY01042250.1_pt1 | contig 13783 bp, 9 predicted proteins | sample 811131 | NCBI WGS metagenome assembly MDSY01 (sample SAMN05326643, study PRJNA326480) | marine metagenome | isolation source: seawater | place: Atlantic Ocean: South West | collected 2010 | reverse complement strand
CGTGCGCCATCCATGTGGACCGCGCAATCGTTCGCTTTTGCAACAGCAGCAATCTCATCGAGGGTTTCTTGTGAGTAACAAGATCCCCCTCCTCGGTTGGATGTGTTTTCCACACACACGAGCGTTCCGTCAGGGTAGTGAGACAACGAACCTGCTTGCTTTCGAATTGCTTTTTGCACATCTTCTGGACGCATCAAACCACCATACACATCGACCAAAGCAATTGAGGCACCGCACAAAGCGGCATAACCTCCACCCTCGTAAATGTAGATGTGGCTGTTGTTCGCAGTGATGATTTCATCGCCGGGTGATGTATGGCAACGAAGAGCAATGGCGTTAGCCATGGTACCGGATGGTACGAAGAGGGCTGCTTCTTTTCCACACATGCTCGCCATTCGGGATTCGAGTTGGGCCACCGTAGGGTCATCGCCCAGCACATCATCGCCTACTGCTGCAGTGTGCATGGCTTCACGCATGGCTGGCGTAGGTTGAGTTACAGTATCAGATCGAAGATCGATGCGGTCCGTTGAGTAGTGGCGCATGGCCCTGCCAAGGCCCACCCCTTCATCAAAGCGGTGGAAGTTCACAGCAGCTTGAGTGAGCCCGTGATTGCTTCAAGATCGCTTTCAACCGCTGGCCCGAGAGCCAGGATGGTGAACGAACCGCTTGGAATTTGAGTGTGGCCTGCATCGTGCACGCGGGTGGTCAATACTTCGTGCTGTTTGGCTTGTTCTTCAATCCGAGTAAGATGGTCGGCATCATCGCCTTTCACACAGATTTTCTTTTGTCCAGTCGCGAGCCATGCTTCGAGGTGTGTTTGGCGCTGTGCACCTGCTTTCATCACCGACATCACCGCCCCGTGGCCAACCTGGGCAGCAATCTTCCCTTTGCCCATTTTCAAACCGTGGTTGACAACAAAAACCATTTTCAAATCCCCTTTTGGTAAGAGGCCCTGTGCGCGAGGTGCCGTCATTTTGTGGATAAAAGAGCGAAGACCCATGGTGGCTCGTGGCGTCAGTATGGTTTCAATTCTCCGACGAGTGCGTCGATTGAGCGCCTTGGCCCTGGCCCAATTCCCAACACGGTGATCGTGCCCGGCTCTACCTCTGTATGTCCAGCGTCTTTGACGATGTGCGTGACGAGTCCTGCCGATTGAGCCTGTCCTGCTAAGCGTTGAAGGGCGTGTAAATCGTCAACCTTCAAACAAATTTTACGTGCTCCAGACTGCCGCCAACGCTCGACTAAACGGGCATGTGACTTTCGTGCTCCAAGGGTGCAAGATACGGCTGCATGAGCACATTGTACTGCGGTTTTACCAGCTGAAAGTTTGAGGTCATGGCGAACGATGAGTGCCATTGTGGGCTCATCAGGCGTCGAGGCCATGACTGTCCACCACCGTGTATTCCAACGACTCTATGGATTGTTGCTGAGTCAAAATACCTGCAAACCAAGCGCCAAACCAAATGGCAAATGTGAGGTTTCCAAGCGCATGGAGTGCATCAAATGGAAGACCGTTTGCGAGGTATATCATGAATTCTGAAACACCGAACGTCCCGTCAAGGATCGAGAAGGAGACGATGAAGCCGAACAAAAAGGCCGAACCAATCGCAGCGACACAGGTGCGACCTGCGTTGTACACGCCATCGACCACCAACGAAAGACGGGACCCAAGTACAGCGACGGTGGCCCATCCTGCCGCTTGGAAAATCGTCCACCAGCCATCGCCCATGAAGAAGTTCGAGAGCATAGCCACCATAACTGCAAACGCTGCACCTCGGCGAGCCCCCAGTTGTGCACCCACCAACAAACAAGCCAGCGTGACAGGTTGAACATTGGGCAGAGGTTGCATCACGACTCGGAGCAATGAGACGCTAGCCACAAGGGTTGCCATCAATACCACATCGTGGACAGAACGGCGGTTTGGCCCAGCTAAAAGCCAGAAGGCAAAGCTGAGCAAAACGATGTCCAAAAGCAACCCCATGGTCGGAGAAACTTCAGGACCGTGGGTGCCGATGGCTTGGAACATGGATGGAGCCACTACGCTCCAAGATTTGAGGCTTACCTCGCCTCGACTGGATGCCACTGAACTATCGAAGACGCATCCGTGACGGTGAAATCTGCGGCAACCGAGGCAAAACGCCCATCCACAGTGTATTCCCACCCCTCTCCTGTCACTTCATTGAAAGCAACCACATAAGTTCCCATTCCTGTGGCTTCTGTTGTTATCTCAAGGCCGAGTTCTTGACACGCAGCCATCGTCAAGTCCAGAGCATTGCCGTGTCCTTCCAGTCCACCAATTGCGTGCATTTCTCCATCGATCACAATCGATACAATTTGAGTGCCTTTCCATGATTCATCCCATGAAGGGTCCCATACCTCTTCGGTCGGGGTTGGATTCACTTCGTCGACGTATTGTGACCATTGTACAGCAACCTGGTCAACAACAAGAAGGGCAATCAAAAGAACATACAAACTCAAGAATTTGAGCACCGAAATACCACGGTTCCTAAACATTTGAACGGCTGCCCCTGCAAGGGCTATGTAAAGCAGAAAAATCACTCCCTGGGCGCCCCAAGCAAAGCCGGGGTCGGTGGCTTTGTCTTCTTCTACAGTCTCACTCAACGCGACCTCATTCAACGCAGCCACGTGGACATAAACAACGCCTTCATCACTTCCGAAAGCGAGGTGCTGTTGCCCGTTCGAGACACCAAAGCCGGGGCCAGAAGTGGCATAACCGTCCGCCCCAGTGAACACCGTATCGACCGAAACCTCATCTGGGTTCGAGACATTGACGATGCCCCAACCACTGTCTGGCCCGTTGTATGGTAGCATGAACAGCTCCTCGTGCACCCTACCAATTTCGCCATTGGAACGGAATGTAGAACTGCTGAGGAATTGACATGTTTCCAGGCATTCGAAGAGACGAACTGCGGTCGAGTCTGCAGAAAGAATGTAGGATTCAAAGCCAAGTGGAATCGCAACCGACGGCCCAAGATCAAGCGTTTGCGTTGAGGTGAGAGTCGTAGGGTTAACGACGTGAGCGGTGCTTGAAGCGTCTTTCTGGACCTGCACGAATAAACCGGCTGATGTGATCAATGGAGCATGTCGAATTTTACCTGCCTCAAGTGAATGAGAACGCACCCCCCCATCTCTGCTGACCGCCCAAAGTGTTCCCTGCTCATCTCCAAGGAAGTAACCATCGGACCCGACCGTCACCCCGTTGCGCCAACCGAGGCCTGTTGTGGCTTCAACCATCACCTGTCCATCTGAGGCACAAAGGGCCACAAGGCCAGTGCGGGTTGGAACAACGATGCGGTCTTCATCCACCGCCATAGAACCGGTGATTCCCCATGTCACCGCCTCAGTTTGATGGGACCAAAGAAGATCGCCATCGCTTGGTGCCCTCGCCTCAATCCGGCCATCGGACCAGCCGATAAGAAGCATGTCAGGCCATGCGCCGCAAGCACCGTTGCCTTGCTCCACATGCATCATTGGAGCCATATCGTGGTGCGAAGATGAGGGGTTGGCATGTGACCAAAGAGGTTCGCCAGCCAATGTGAATGCTGTGACTGAAGGCGTGTCACTGCCACCCCAGGATGCGGAGGTACGGACAAACAACTGTTCGCTAACGAAAAGTGGCGCAGTGGTGATGTAGACTTCGCCAAAATCATGCGTCCAATCAAGCGAGAAGTCCTCATTGAGCGAAGGTTGCTCGGCACCCGCATCGAACGTGGGCATCAACAGCAAAAGAAGAATGGCGGCGATGATTGGACGGGGGTCCATGGCGCTCACTCCATCGTGTTCTGAATGGCTTCACGAAGCAGGGCACTGACTACTTTTCCATCAGCCGCACCGACGGCTTGCATCACCACGCCCATCAACGGGCCCATAGCGCCCATGCCGCGTTCTTTGACAAAGTCTGCACGCTCTTGGACAATGGATTGGATGGTGCTTGCTAAATCACCGACATCAGCAGGTTTGTGCCCGTTTGCTGCCCCATAAACCGCAATTTCTTCCAATGTGGGATCTTGTCCTGTGAAAGCCGCAATAATTTCGTTGATTGATTCACGCGTGATTTCGCCTTGCTCTTTCACCCTGAGAACATTTGCGCAAAGTTCCGGATCTGCTTCATCGTTCTCAAGAACGACGCTGGCCCAGCCTTTGTGAGGTAAGGAGGTGGAATGTTCGACGAAAACATCGTCCAATTCTCGAGCGACCAGTTGCTTTGCTTGATCGCCTGAGATGTCGAAGCCTTCCATTCTCATTGAGCGATCTGTATCGCTCATTGGCAGGTGCTCGAGGGTCCGAGTCCAACGTTCCGAATCGATGGTGATCGTGGGGATATCTGTCTCCGGATACATTCGGGCGCCCCCTGGAAGTGGGCGCATGGGTGCGGTTGTACCGTCTTCTGGTGCACCTTTCTTGACGACAACATTGCGCACTTCCTGTGCTGTTCTATGCCAAGCCTTTCTGGCTCTTTGCAGCACACTTTCAAGCGCCAATTCGGCTTGCCATATTGGAGCAAGGCAGAGAATGAAACCATCCTGATCTTCGAGAGAAACCACATTGCGGACAGCGTCCACATGTTCTTGTTCAATCCCATAAGCGGGCAGTTCGTCAGAATGGAACACGCCCTTGACACCTGCAAGTTTAGCTGCCCCCGCCAATTCTCGGCCGAGCCTCGGCAGTTGTGAACCTTCCTTGTCAAGGGCCTTGATTCCTATTTTCCCATGAAGTCCCGGCAGTGGTAAAGCAAGCATAGTATGCCCTTTGCCCAATCCACCAGCAACCATTTTTGATTCGCAGGAACTGAAAGAGGAGGACACATCAACGAGGCGAAGTGGTAGGTAAGCTTCCACAGCCGCAGCAACTTCTGACTCTAATTCTGCGGTATCGCTGCGGCGGTCAGGTGGAAGGGGCGGAAGGTCCAACATGGCTCTCAATTCATTTGCCAGGCGATAGAAGTGCAATTGGCGAGACATTTCAAGCCGGATAATTCGTGGAATCCAATTCAGATCTTGGCATCCCTTGATCTCGACCCTATCCCCGCAAGCCAGCGAGACGTTCAGGTCTTGGCGAATGCTACCAAGCCCTCGACGAACCTTACGTGTCTGACGAAGAACCCTACCGAGCGCCATTGAAGTGATTTGAGCGTGTTCAGGAGAGACGACATCAGGTGCTGTTGCGATTTCAATCAACGGCAGACCAAGTCGGTCAAGGTTGTAGATGACTTGTTCGCCACTGTCGGTGGTAAGTGTGTCAAGTTTTCGAGCGCTGTCCTCTTCGAGGCAGAGCACATCAATGCCAACGGGGCCGCCTTCTGTTTGCAAGGTTCCATCGGTGGAAACAAGCGATGTGCGTTGGAAACCACTCGTATTGGAGCCATCGACGACGGTTTTTCTCATGGTTTGAAGCAAGGACACAGGTTTGGCATCAAGCAGAGCAGAGACGGTCAGGGCGATTTGAATTGCACCTTCATCATGGTCGAGAGGGGGTTGATCGTCGAGTTCAATCAACCCGGCATTTGGGCTTTGAATATAGACAAAGGAACGGTTGCGGCGTGATTCAAAGCGAGCTGCGACATCGATTGCTCCACCTTCACCACGAGCCGCCCGAAGTTTTCGCTGGAATCTTTTCCAGTCCTTGGGTACCGTGTCAATCGTGATGTCGTAGAGCACCCCTGGTTGGCGAGAGTGGAGTTTTCCTGTGGCCAACTGCTGGTGGACTTCAATTCCACACATGAAACCAAGCCCCTCGGGTGAGAGCGAGGTCGCATCGTCAACCTCACCGATAGGTTCGGTGGTCTGAGGTTCCGCCATGGTGCTACCCACGCGTTCATCCTTCAAGATGGAACCCCTCGGGCCTCATGCCATTCCGTGGGTGTCATACCCACTTGGCCTGTACAACTTACCATCCTGATGGAATTTATCGAGAATGTCTTCCGCAGCACCCCGGTCAATTTTATGGCGTTCTGCTTCGTTGAGGACATCGTTATGCTGTGCCACACCCCCGTTCGCAACAGCGAGGGTTGATACGATCTCGAGCATGACCCTTTGTCGGTTTCGAGCCGAACCCTTCTGACCTGTGTGCATCGCAGTCTCATCGTAGTTGCCGCCCATTAATTCCATTCGCCAGAGTTTTGTGATTCGGATCGCACGGGTAGCATCTTCTGTTGTGGCCACTTGGGACAAACGGATACGCGCACTTGCTTCAGCTAAGCGAGCGAGTGCCTCAAGTGAACGGGCGGTGATGGCGACGGTGTCGCTGAAGTCGCCAATTTGTTTTCTTGTTTCGACGTAAAAGTCGACAATCATGTTGCGAGCTTCCTCTTCCAAAGAAGGATGGATGCTGCGCTTCGCATAGGCGATGTACTTGCGGATTAAATCACGGGACAGAACTTCGCCATGCTCTTTTGTTATCTTCACACCCGACTCGGCCGATGTTTTTGTTGGATCCGGGGCTGAACCTTCATTGACAAGCAACTCACTCACGCCAAGTAAACGATTATCGATAATGTGCTTAGCAATCTTAGCGTCTTTTTCCATCTCGGGGTCATCGGTCAGAAGCCAAATGATGTCGAATCGAGAAACGAGCGGGGGTGCGAGGTTAATTTGAGCAGTAAACGGGGTTTCTGACACCGGTTCAAACCGGCCGCTCTTTGGGTTGGCTGCAGCCAAAACAGCGCATCTGGTTCGAAGGCTGGCGTTGATGCCTGCCTTTGAAATTGAGATTTTCTGTTGTTCCATGGCTTCGTGCATGCTTGAACGGTCGCCCTCATTCATCTTGTCGAATTCGTCAATTGCGGCCAAACCCAAATCCGCAAGCACGAGCGCACCTGCTTCGAGTGTCCACCGACCATCTGCCGCTGCATCTTGTACTGCTGCTGCAGTGAGACCTGCGGCTGAGGCAGATTGACCGGATGTGAAGCGTCCACGTGGTGAAATATCTGCCATATAATTGAGCAACTGGGATTTAGCAACCCCGGGGTCACCCATGAGCAGGATGTGAAGATCGCCACGGTTTCGAGTGCCGTCAGTGTTCAAGCGAGCCACGCCGCCAAACAACTGAAGCATGAGGGAACGCTTGACCTCTGTCATGCCAAAAATTGAGGGGGCAATGCTGTTTGTGAACACATCGTAAATGTCGGGACGCCGAGAGAGTTCTTTGATTTCTAATTCTTCATCTTCGGTAATGACGATTTCCTCCAGAGGGATGTTTTGTCGCTCAAGGGAATGAATCCGCAGGAATATATCGAACACAGGGGTGTCTTTACCACCTTTTCGTTGCGAGCGAATAAACAACACTCCGTTGGCTTTGACTCGGTCGCCAGGATTGAGTTTGCCGGCAAGGTCGTGTTCTGCGATGCACAGGATTCGCTCGGGTTGAATCCCACCTTTCATTTGTTCTGGGAGTTCTTGAAGTTCTACGAATTGAGAATTGATCAGAATCGAGTCTTGCTGTTTTAGTTCGAAGCGGGTTTGACGCTTGGCTCGGCCACATCCTCCGTCGATTTGCTGACATTCAATTGGCTCGATTAATTCCTGCTCATTTGGTTGGTTGATCACCATGGTGTGACCGCAGCCAATGCACTCGAAGGTCGCCGCATAAATTCGTGGCCTCACGCCAGTGATTTTGGTGGCCACTGCGTCGATAGCGAGCATGCTGCTGATGTCATCGGCACGCAACTGAGAGACGGTTCGGATTTGGTCACTTGGAAGGTGAACAACTCTCACAAAGGGGTACATGTTGCTGTGGCCTGCATCAAGCAGGAATTGACGCAGAGCTTGATTCGAAGCATGGAAATGCAGCTCTGGATGTGCGACGATGTCGTGTGCAAATTCATGATCGAAGCCCTCAATCACACGGTAGGAGACTTCAAGCGATTGTTCATCAGGCCACATCTGGGCAAGGTTGTGCACCGCCTCAGCAAAGTGGTCCTGAATCAAGGAAGTCCATCGAGCGGGGAGGTCAAATTCTTGCAACATATTGGGCACCAACGGACGTACTTTGTTCACCGAACTTTCATTCTGTAGCGTCAACCGTTTATGAGCGTATCTTTGTGGAAACGCCACCCCTTCGTTTCCACTGCAAAAAAGCAGAGGCGAAGTGGCCTGTTTAGAGGAATCTCATGCGTCCACTGACCGAACGCCACCACCGCATCATCCATGTGCAAGCACCCCAAGGCAGAACCATGCCGGACCATGCCTTTGCCCCCACTCGAGGTTTGCTTGAACGGTGGTGTGTGGACTCGGAAGTGTTGGCCAATCGCCTCGGTGATCCAACCGAAAGAGAAGTCTTGGTGCACATCCCGCCAGAAGGGCTTGCTGCAATGAACGAAGGCAAGAAACTTCCAGTGATCATCTACCTTGCCCCATTTACTTCCTCCGGCCCGGCAAGAGCTGGATGGAAGGCTTTTGCTGAAACACTCCCGCAACGGCACGAACGTTTGGTCGCTGAAGGGAAAATGGTGCCTTCGGTTTTTGTGATGCCCGACACCTTCACAAGTTTGGGCGGCAATCAATTCGTTGATTCACCAGCCTTGGGACAGTGGTCCACTTGGTTGGCCGAAGTACTCAAGCCTGCAATTGCAGAACGCTACGCTACAAACGGTCGATTTGGTTTGGTGGGCAAGTCTTCTGGAGGCTATGGAGCTCTTGTCAACGCTATGCTGAGACCCGAATGCTGGGACGCAATTGCATGCCACTCAGGCGATGTCGGTTTTGAGACGATGTTCAAACCCACCTTTGCTGAAGCCCTCACTCACATTGCCTCTTATGGCTCCGCTGCAGGTTATGTAGAGCATGTCCGAAACGCCCCCAAAATGTCTGGGTCTGATTTCCACACGCTGATGATTTGCGCCATGGCTGCCTCCTATGATCCGAGAACACCCACATCGGACAACCCTGTTGGCATCGAGTTGCCTGTTGAGAAACGAGCTGCCCAGATCGATGCTGATGCATGGCAACGCTGGATGGCATTTGATCCACTTACCATGCTTGAATCGAAGTCAAAAGGGTTGGCAAGCCTCGTTGGATTTTGGATTGATTGTGGCGATCGCGACCAATACCACATTCAGTACGGGTCTCGGGCCTTTGTTGACCGATTAGCACAATTAGGCATCGAACACCACTGGGAAGAATTCGCAGGAACACACTCCGGTATTGACCATCGGCTTGACCTGAGTCTGCCTTTCTTAGCCGATGCTCTGAACTAAATGACCGAAGGTTTCAGCCGGTTGGTTCTTCAAACGCCTTTCTGTGGCAGGAGCATGGCCGAGCCCATGGATTACGCAAGCGCTGGTGTCGATATTGACCTCGAAGGGTCTGCTGTCGCCTCTCTTATCGCTTCACTTGGCCGCTCCACCCGTCAACCAGGTACGCCTGGCGCGCCTGTGGATTTACCCGGTGGCTTTGGAGGACTCATCGAATTCGGAGACTCGCTGCTCGCCCTTGCAACAGACGGTGTTGGGAGCAAACTTCAGATTGCATCCGCCCTCAATCAGTGGGGCGGAGTTGGCATCGATTGCATGGCGATGAACGTGAACGACCTGCTTTGTGTTGGGGCTGAGCCAATCGCTTTTGTTGATTATGTCGCCGTACCAAAACCAGATCCCGAAACACACGCAGCCCTCGGTGCTTCGTTAGCTGAAGCGTGTCGCCTTGCCCGCGTCACTTTGGCAGGTGGAGAAACCGCTTCCCTACCGGGGATCGTGACCGAATTGGATTTGTCCGGTACCGCACTTGGCTACGTCAAGAAAGGCGACACCATCACCGGAGAGAACCTCAAGTCAGGGGATGTCTTGATTGGACTTCCTTCCTCCGGCGTCCATTCAAACGGCTATTCTCTGGTTCGTAAGGTGATGTCACACGTTGGCGCAGAATACACCGATAATGCCCCCTTTGCCGTTGCAAGTATAGGGCGCAGTGTGATGAGGTTTGATGGTCGAGATGGCCTGCCGTTTAGCTTGGGTGAGGTTTTCCTCAACCCAACTCGAATTTATTGTGACCCTGTCGTGGATTTGCTCCATGCCTGCGCTACCGATGATGTTCCCTTTGCCATCAGTGACCTGCACGGTATTTGCCACGTTACTGGTGGCGGATTATCGAACCTCTTGCGTCTGCATGACAGTCTTGGCTGGCATATCGACGCCCCGCTTCAACCACACCCAGAATTTGACTGGTTGCAGGCTGCAGGTGGTATTGAGACTCGAGAGATGTACCGTACCTTCAACATGGGCTGTGGCATGATTATCGCCGTCAATGCAGGTCATGCAGACTCAATCTGTGCATGGTTGAGCGAGCGCATGGCAGGTGTGGCAATCATAGGCGCCGTCAATGACGATGGTCACAAGGTCACCCACGCCATCGAAGGCGTGGAGTTTTCCCACTACTGATGCCGCTGTGTGCTTCTTGGGACAGATGCCCCAAGTCACCCACTGCGTTCAAGTGAAGTTCACTCGGTTGCTTCTGAAGACTCTTCATCGGAAGATTCTGTTTCTTCTGCAGGAGCCGCTTCAGCCTTCATTGCTTCATCAGTTTCATCTTCTGAAACCATGAGGCGGACACCGTTTGCAAGAGCGCCAATGGCCAAGATGTAGAACATCAGCGTGATGTAATCAGCAATGTTGTCGAAGTTGGTCCAGTAGCCGAATGTCTCTTGGTTCTGTACGATTGCAGATTCCAAGTCCGCTGCATCTGAATCGCCGATGGTTCCGGTGGATACAATCTTGAACACAGGTTGCAAATCGGTGAAGACAGGTGCTTCGTTCATTGATGTGATCGGGCGTGTGTCGAGGTAGAAGTACGACTCCGAACTGCCGGCAATGGCTGCACCACTGACTTGTTCTACGCTCATCGATACGTCGCTGCCAAAGTACACTGGCAGGGCACCCGGGACTGCATCAAGCAGTGTGTCGGTGTCCAATAACTTGGCCTGGATGCTGCGAGTAAGCGGGTCGAGGGTTGCGGTGCAGTCATCGACTGGAATCCCCTTGAGGGTTGACTCGCCATCACAGACAATTGCAGCGGTTCCATAGCCAGAGAGGTCGACGCGGTTGTCGCCGTCGGCAAGGAAGCCACCAATGGTGCCGGCTCGGTTTTCTGCTGCCACCAAGCCGAAGGTGTTCATTTCCTTAGCAGGGTCTTTCCAAGAGAAGTAAGAGCTGTCGTCAATGGCAAGGGTTGTGCCCTTGTCGCAAGCATCGCTTTCACCAGTACAGATGGTGTAGTTGGTTCCTGTATCGCTGACAATGCCGCCAGATCCGTAGTAGGTTGCATTTGATTCAAGGCTGGTCCATCCAACAGTCATGTCCATTGGGTTGCCCGATGCGAGGAATGCGTTCACAGGGTCGTGCCATCCGAGCAACCAGTTGTTGAATTCCTGAGTCAAGTATGGCGAGGTGCCAAAGGAGTCAATAAGGAATCCTGGGACAAAGTCGCCAAAGATCGCTCCAAACATGTAGGCACGCATGGCTGCTGCCGCATTTTCATCAACGCCGTAGAGCATAGCGACAGTGGAAGTGTTCCATTCCATTGCAGCACCTGAGCCCATGGTGGCAAAGTCGATTGGAGGGGTCATGCCACTCAATTCACCGTAGAGGAACAGGGTTGCTCCTGTTTGTGTGGTGAGGCCAAGAGGACCGTAAAGTGCGTTTCCAGATTGTGCCTGGGAAAGAGCGACCGCTGGTGCGCCTTCGCTTCCTGGCACAAGTGCTGTACCCCATGCTCCACCCATGTTGAGGGAGTTGGTGAGGTAAGGATCGCCAACTGGGCTCATGCCGCCGAAGGTTTGGTTGGCAAATTGTTCAGCACTCATGGTGCCAACGCCGCCAAGAAGGCCGAGTTCTGCTGAGGATACAGAGGTTGCCCATCCGCCAGCCCAAGTAGCAACTGCGGTGTATTGGTCGACAGTGAGGTTGAACGCAACCATAGCATCTGCTGCTGCCATGGTAAGGAAGGCTGCAAGACCGAAGCCTGTGCCATCAGCGTTTGTAGCAATGAGTCCTGTTGGTGTGTCGGTCAGGTGACCAGCGACCATGAGGGCGATACCGTTTGCACCAGTGAAGTCGACGCCCAAGAGATTGTGAAGTCGGCTTGTGATGTCATCGTTGTTGCTTGCGTCGAAGTCAGTGCCGCCGCCATAGCCTGCGAAACTTGTTCCAATTGCTGCATACAGAGACCAGTCTCGGACCAAGGTTTGAGCCATATCTGGAACCACGTCATCGGTTCCATCGCCATCTATATCCATCATCATAATTGCTACATAGCCATATGTTGTTGCTCGAGCCATAACTGTGGAGTTGGCTGGATCTGCTGCTACATCAGAAAGCATGACTTCTGGTGCGCCGAGACCCATAAAGGCCACAACACCGAGGGGGTTTTCAAGAGAGATGTTGAATTCAGGGTCAGCAGGATGCATTGTATTAGACATAGCATCGTCGAGTGTCCCGTCAGGGAAGTCTGCTGCTGGCAAGGTATCGCCATTAGCTGCATTAGCGCCGACGATTCCTTGGCCAGTATCGGATGCAAACCAAGCACCATATGCGCCCATTGCCCAGTTCATCCCCATTGCACCATCACATGGAATAGAGAATCCACCTGTGGCACAGATGTCAGGGACTGTAGCAGTTCCTGCTTGTGTGGTGTTCATGTCTTGGTTGATCATTTGGGCTGCGAATCCAACCTTCGTCAATTCCATAACGCCGTTCATTGCGGTTCCTGTTGCTCCAATGACTTGAGGCATGAAACCAATGTTGAGTTGGGCGATTTGCACATCACAACGAACTTTACTGTCAACAGCACAAGCGTATGATGTGTCTTCGTGGTAGGTGATCTCTCCTGCGTCTGCATCATGGCTGAGCATGATGCGCTCAGAGGTGACGGTGTAGGTGACCGGTCCGACTTCCTCGTACACCGGAGCACTGCCCATCATCACTTCACCTACGTTGGTGAGGTTCCAGGCATAGAAATCCATGTCAGCGGAGGAGGAAAGCCAATCCGCTTCAAATTCTGTGCAGTCGTCGTTCGAGCAGATAGCGTCTTTTGGTGCTTCTGCGGTTGCTTCTGCGACAGCGTCTGGCACGGCGCCCGTGGCGATTGGGGCAAGTACAGCTAAGTTCAAAATAAGGAACATTAGACCTGCTCCAAGCATTGCTTTATCCGATTTTAGTAAGGACATAACTAACGTTAGGACATCGGATGAGGTATAAGTCTTAGTGTGCTTTTTCACACCAAGTGTCCCATCTTGAACTTAATTCTGCGGGCCGTATAAGCCATCGGTGCGGTCTTCAATGAGCAGTGTCACCGCAATGCATGGGCGAAGGGGCGCGACAGGTCGAACATCCTGCTGGCTGGCCCGGCCAACTGTGGCTTGAAGGGCGCACATTGATCCACCTCATGGCAGAGCAAGAACGCCCCACGCACATGCCCAGAGGGCCTGCAAAACGAACGGGTCCAGGTTTTCTTAATCCTGCCATGGCGCCCGCAAGAACCCGCAGCGTAATGCTTCTGACCGACGCCCTTGAACATGATTGGTTGGTCAAAGAACAACGACCGATACGAGCCCTCGATGCCTTAAGTGCGACTGGCGTTCGTATTCGGCGATGGCGCAATGAAATCCCTGGCGAACTCCAGCACCGACTGAGGATCACCGCCAATGATTTGGATGAATTTGCGCTGTCATGGGCCAAGGCATCACACGCCATACATCCTCCACCAACCCCCGTTGAGTACAAGCCAGAGGAGGACCGCCACGGCCTGACTTCAACGGCGGTGTTCGATAACGG
>MDSY01029545.1_pt1 | contig 13783 bp, 15 predicted proteins | sample 811131 | NCBI WGS metagenome assembly MDSY01 (sample SAMN05326643, study PRJNA326480) | marine metagenome | isolation source: seawater | place: Atlantic Ocean: South West | collected 2010 | reverse complement strand
GGGATTCAAGGGATACGGAGGCTTTCCGAATTCCTTGTGCACTTCGGTCAATGAGGCTGTAGTGCACGGCATTCCAAATGACAAACCTTTGACCGATGGCGACATTGTGTCGGTGGATTGTGGAGTGCTGAAGAATGAATTTTACGGAGATAGTGCGTACACCTTTGCGGTGGGCGAGATTGATCCAGAAGTTCGGCAGTTATTAGAAGTCACTAAAGAATGCCTTCAAAAAGCCATTGAGCAAGCTGTGGTTGGAAAGCGAATCGGAGATATCGGATTTGCTTGCCAGCACCATGCGGAGCACTATGGTTATGGAGTTGTTCGGGAATTGGTGGGTCATGGTTTGGGACGGTCGTTGCACGAAGCACCGGAAGTTCCGAATTACGGAAGACGTGGTAACGGACCGCGTCTGATGGATGGAATGGTTTTGGCCATTGAACCCATGATTAACCTAGGTCGTAAAGAAGTCTTTCATGAGGAAGATGGATGGACGATTGTGACAGCAGACCGCAAGGTTTCGGCGCATTTTGAACACGATATCGTGGTGCGCAAGGACCAAGCGGACGTTCTCTCAAGTTTTGATGAAATAGAAAAGGTGTTACAACAACAAAAACGAAAAGTCTAAACGATTTAATCATATGGCGAAACAAGCGTCCATAACGCAAGACGGGACCATCCTGGAAGCATTGTCTAACGCAATGTTCCGTGTGGAATTGGAAAACGGGCACATTATCACTGCCCACATCTCTGGTAAGATGAGGATGTATTACATCAAAATTTTACCGGGCGACCGCGTTCGCGTTGATATGTCACCGTATGATTTAACCAAAGGACGGATCTCGTTCCGATACAAGAAATAATTGCACTATGAAAGTTCGTGCTTCACTCAAAAAGCGTACCGCCGACTGCAAGATTGTACGTCGCAAAGGCCGCTTGTATGTCATCAACAAGAAGAATCCTAAAATGAAGCAACGTCAGGGTTAATCCTGATTTTGTCAAACCCATCGCCCATGGCACGTATAGCAGGTATAGATATCCCCCGCAATAAGCGAGGAGTCATTGCACTCACATACATCTACGGTATCGGACGCAGTCGTGCGTCTGAATTGCTCGGAGAATGCGGAGTGTCTGAAGACAAAAAAGTCCAGGACTGGACTGACGAAGAAGTCGGTTCAATTCGTAATGCCATCTCAACTAGTTTTAAAGTTGAAGGTGAGCTTCGCTCTGAAGTGCAATCGCACATCAAGCGTCTAATGGACATTGGAAGTTACCGTGGCATCCGCCACAGAAATGGTTTGCCCCTTCGTGGACAGCGAACCAAGAACAACTCGCGCACCCGAAAAGGAAAGCGTAAGACGGTAGCCAACAAGAAGAAGTAATAACAGCATTTAATCATTGAGTTCCGAAAGGAACTGATCACCTAAATATTAAGACGATGGCGAAAAACGTCAAAAAGAAGAAGAAAGTGGTTGTCGAGGCAACAGGCCAAGTGCATATCCACTCATCCTTCAACAACATCATCATTTCGTTGACCAACAACAACGGGCAAGTGATCTCATGGTCAAGTGCCGGAAAGATGGGTTTCCGGGGCTCGAAAAAGAACACTCCTTATGCAGCTCAAGTAGCTGCTGAAGACTGTGGTCGCGAGGCACATGAACTTGGTCTCCGCAAGATTCGCGCTTACGTTAAAGGTCCCGGAGCGGGCCGAGAAAGCGCAATGCGTGCGTTGCACAATATGGGAATTGAGGTCATCGAGATTATCGATGTCACTCCTTTTCCGCACAATGGATGCCGCCCACCAAAGCGTCGTCGCGTATAATCTCATCGTCGAACCAGAATAGAATCAAACGATATGGCACGTTTTCGCGGACCCAAATCAAAAATCAGTCGCCGTTTTAAAGAGGCGATCTTCGGACCTGACAAGGCGTTGGAACGCCGTCCCTATGGACCGGGACAACACGGCAATACCCGCCGTCGTAAAAAGGAATCGGAGTACTCTGTGCAATTGGCTGAGAAGCAAAAAGCAAAGTATACGTATGGCATATTAGAGAAGCAGTTTTCTAATATGTTTAAGCAGGCCAATGCTCGACAGGGCATTACCGGTGAAATTTTGCTTCAATTCTGCGAAAGCAGATTGGACAATGTTGTATACCGACTAGGATTGTCAAATTCTCGTCGGGGTGCTCGCCAGCTGGTCTCTCACCGTCACATAATGGTCAATGGCCATTTGGTAAATATTCCATCCTACCGGTTGCGTCCAGGAGACGTTGTAGCCGTGCGGGAGAAGAGCAAATCTCTGACCTCAATAACTAGTTCTTTGAGTGCTGCACCAAAACGTTTGGAGTGGTTAGACTGGAATGTCCAGCACATGTCAGGAACGTTCATCAGTGTTCCATTGCGCGATCAGATTCCAGAGAATATCAAGGAGTCGCTCATCGTCGAATTGTACTCTAAGTAAACCAAATCCTTTCAACAAATGGCTATTCTCGATTTTCAGAAACCAGACAAGGTCATCATGTTGGACTCTTCGGAGTTCAATGGCCGATTTGAATTCCGACCGCTAGAACCCGGATTTGGGATCACCGTTGGAAACGCGTTGCGTCGAATCATGCTTTCATCTCTTGAAGGTTATGCAATTACCAGCGTAAAGATTGACGGTGTAGAGCATGAATACTCGACCATCAAGGGTGTGCAAGAAGATGTGACAGAAATGATTTTGAATCTCAAGCAGGTTCGATTCAAGCGTCAGATTGAGGGCACAGAGGGAGAGACGGTGACGGTTAAAGTTGCCGGCAATAAGATGTTCACCGCGGGTGACATTGGTAAATTCACGAGCGCCTTCCAGGTGATGAATCCCGATCAGGTGATTTGCAATATGGATGACAAAGTGAATTTGACTTTGGAACTCGTTATCAGCAAAGGACGTGGATACGTGCAAGCTGAGGACAACAAGCGTGAAGGTGCATCCATTGGAACGATAGCAATGGACGCCATATTTACACCCATCCGCAACGTCCAGTACGATGTGGAGAACTACCGTGTAGAGCAGCGCACAGACTACGAGAAACTAAATCTTCAGATCGAATGTGATGGAAGCATTACACCGAAAGACGCTTTACAAGAAGCTGCGAAGATTTTGATTCAACACTTTATGCTCTTTAGTGACGAACGCATTTCCCTGGAGTTGGAAGAGCGCGTCGAAGTTGAAGAGTTTGATGAAACTAGCTTGCACATGCGCCAGTTGCTCAAGACGAAATTGAGCGACATGGACTTGAGTGTTCGTGCCTTGAATTGCTTGAAGGCGGCGGACATTGAAACGTTGGGTGAGCTGGTAAGCTACAATAAGAACGACCTGTTGAAATTCCGAAACTTCGGTAAGAAGTCACTCACGGAATTAGAAGATTTGGTCGAAGGTAAGAGCCTCACATTCGGTATGGACGTGAGTAAGTACAAACTCGATAAAGAGTGAAGTCATGCGGCACAATAAGAATTTTAATCATCTAGGTCGAAAGACCGCTCACCGTAAGGCCATGCTTTCAAACATGGCGTGCTCACTGATTGAGCACAAGCGAATCAATACAACGGTTGCGAAAGCGAAAGCTTTGCGGCAGTTTTTTGAGCCACTTGTTACTCGATCTAAGGAGGACACAACACACAGCCGTCGTCTTGCTTTCCGTTACTTGGGAAACAAACTCGCCGTAACTGAGTTGTTTCGTTCGGTTGGACCAAAGGTGTCAAGCCGTGATGGTGGATACACTCGAATCATCCGGACCGGCAATCGTCTCGGTGACAACGCGGACATGTGTATGATGGAGCTTGTTGACTTCAACGAGATTTATGGTGCAGATGCCACGAAGAAGAAGTCACGCCGTTCACGTAGAGGAGGCGCTTCAAAAGTTGAGGCTGCTGCCGTTGAGGCTCCTGCCGCTGAGGCTGCTGCCGATGAAGCTCCTGCCGCTGAGGCTGCTGCTTCTGAGGCTCCTGCCGCTGAAGCTCCTGCCGCTGAGGCTCCTGCCGCTGAGGCTCCTGCCGCTGATGAAGCGAAGGATACGGACACAGAAGAGAAAAAGGACTGATTTACTGTTTATACGGTATTAAAAAAAAACGGGAGGCACTTGCCTCCCGTTTTTTATGTTGAAGGATTTTTGAAAACTGGAATAAAATCACCCTACGTGTCCTGACGTCATGCTCATTGGGGTGATTATCTTTGGTGCATGGCAAAATTTCGCGAAACCAAAAAACCTGCTGTGCTTATCCTTGCCGATGGAACCCGCTTCGAAGGAAATGCTGCGGGTGCAATAGGCGTTGTAACAGGGGAAATTGCATTCAATACAGGAATGTACGGGTACCAAGAAATATTCACGGACCCAAGCTATCACCGTCAGATATTGGTTATGGCAACAGCCCATATCGGCAACTATGGTGTGCATGATGCGGAAGTTGAATCACACCGTGTCCAAATTGCTGGTCTTGTGACAAAAAAGTTTTCAGCCATTGCTAGTAGAGTGGGCGGTGGCGGAACTTTACAAGATTACATGGTTCGAGATGAAGTCGTTGGTATATGCGATGTAGACACGCGCGCATTGGTGCGACACATACGGCAGTCGGGTGCCATGAATGCTATTGTTTGCAGCGATGGCACCGAGGAATCGAGACTCAAGGAGATGTTGGAGGAAGTTCCATCTATGGAGGGTATGGAATTGAGTAGTGAGGTTACGTGCAAAGAACCATACGATGCACCTGCTTTGGGCGAGTCCAAATGCAGAGTAGCATTGCTTGACCTCGGGGTCAAGACAAACATCGTGCGTTGTTTGACTGCCCGTGGCTGTGATGTTCGCGTTTTTCCGATGGCCACTGAGGCACAAGAAATGCTTGCTTGGGAGCCTGATGGAATCATGCTATCCAATGGTCCAGGTGATCCAGGCGCTATGATTGAGACTATTGCTACTGTAAATGAGCTGGTGTCCTCTAGCAAGCCGATGTTTGGTATTTGCCTTGGTCATCAGGTACTAGCACTTAGTCAAGGGTTGACGACTGTGAAGATGTTCAATGGACACCGTGGCGTAAATCACCCGATAAAGAATCTGCTTACGGGTAAGGCTGAAATCACATCGCAAAATCATGGGTTTGTGGTTGACCGTGATTCAGTGAATTCAAATCCGGATGTAGAGGTTACCCACATTCACTTGAATGATGATTCGGTGGCCGGAATTGCGCTGAAAGGCCAACCTGTTTTTTCTGTGCAGTATCACCCTGAGGCTTCAGCAGGACCGCATGACAGTCGCTACCTTTTCGATCAATTCGTCGATAGCATGGTGCGTGTGGAGGTCCTTGCTTGATTGTGTACCTTCGCACCGCGGTCAAACGCTTCCCTGGAAATGCACCAGGCTGTGCGGTAAGCACAATACCAACAATTTATAGAATACAATGAGCTACATTGATCACGTTCAAGCCCGCCAAATCCTGGATTCTAGGGGCAATCCGACCATTGAAGTTGATGTCATTACTGGCGATGGCTCAATGGGCCGAGCAGCGGTCCCTTCAGGTGCATCCACAGGCATCCATGAAGCAGTTGAACTGCGCGATGGAGGTGAAGAATGGATGGGCAAAGGTGTTTCTCAAGCCGTCAATCACGTCAATGAAATATTGAGCGATGAGCTCAACGGATTTGATGTTTTCGATCAGCGTACCATTGATCAAATTATGATCGATCTGGATGGCACGTCAAACAAGGGCAAGATTGGAGCCAATGCAATTCTTGGTGTCTCTCTCGCCGTCGCTCACGCGGCTGCAGATTGTTCTGGACAGCCGCTCTATCGATACATCGGTGGTGTCAATGCGCATACCTTGCCTGTGCCAATGATGAACATTCTTAACGGAGGTTCTCATGCAGACAATAAGATTGACATTCAAGAATTTATGGTCATGCCTGTCGGAGCTGAGACGTTCTCAGACGGATTGCGCATGGGTACTGAAGTCTTCCACACATTGAAAAAGGTTTTGCAAAAGCGAGGCCACTCAACGAATGTCGGAGACGAGGGGGGATTTGCACCCAACTTAGGTTCGAATCAAGAAGCGATAGAGGTGGTGATTGAAGCGGTTGAAAAAGCAGGTTATCGCCCGGGTGATGATATGCTAATCGCGTTGGATGCTGCAGCTTCTGAATTTTACAACGCTGAGAGTAGTCGTTACATTTTTGAGTCGACCGGTGATCAAATGACGGGATCGGAATTGGTGGACTTTTGGAAAGGCTGGTCGGAAAAATATCCGATTATTAGCATCGAAGATGGATTGGCTGAGGATGATTGGGATGCGTGGAAGCAATTAACAGAAGCGGTTGGAGATAAGGTTCAATTGGTAGGAGATGATTTGTTTGTGACCAACACGCACCGTTTGGCTAGGGGCATTGAAAACAACATTGCAAATTCCATACTGGTGAAGGTCAATCAGATTGGTACGTTGACCGAAACAATTGATGCTGTTAGCTTGGCTCATCGAAACGGTTACACGAGTGTCATGAGTCATCGAAGCGGTGAAACGGAGGATACAACCATTGCAGATTTGTCAGTTGCATTGAATACTGGCCAAATCAAGACGGGTTCTGCAAGTCGGTCTGACCGAGTAGCGAAGTATAATCAGTTGCTTCGTATCGAAGAAGAGCTGGGAGAAGCAGCTATTTACCGCGGTCAAGCCTTCCGGGGCTGAGTATTTTAATCAGCGGAAGTTTGAGGGAGATAATTAGTTTTTCCGAAACTGCTCGGGGTCGATTTGACCAGGGACTTGCTGGAGCAATCCGTAGATTCTAAATTCCGTCCGTTCGTTTTCTTCATGAGAGTAGTATGCACACGGTGCTCCGGGCTCACAATCATTGATGAGCTCGGAGACTCCTTTCCCGATGCTGAGCAATTGCCGGGATGGAACCCCAATTCGTAGCAAAGCAGTCTCTATTTGAATGCCTCGATTTCTTGACAATCGATTCGAAGGCTCGTCTGAACTATTTAATTTAGAGGCGCTTTCATGTCCTCTGATTTCCATGAAAATGTCCGGATTTAATTTAAGGAAATCCGCCAATTCGTAAAGCTCAACTTGCCCTTTCCGGGAGAGATCAGTGCTTTCTTTGAGCCATTGAATCGAGGCCAATTCAAACGGTGTCCCTCCCATATATTTGGAGGCGAAATTGGCATCATTGAGGCTCCTCACTCTTGCCAAATCAATGTTCCAAGGAGTTGTGTCGGCCGTGGTGGTGATGATTGCTTCGTCAACAATGTAGCCCGGAGCGGATGCTGTCACGCGGTATGCTCGATTTCGCGGCAATGCTACTTTTGCGTATCCTTTTAAATCGGTTCGAATGTCCCACGCCGATCCGTCGCGGGTGTCTATCCAACGCAGCGGAGTGCGGGGAACGGCTATGCCTGTGACGTGGTTCGTTGCGGTAACTTCTACAAATACAGGGTCATCATTGGCCTCTAAACGGTACACTTGATCCCATCCAGATCGGTTGGAGCACACAAATGCGGATACATCATTGTAGGGTGCGTACGAAAAGTCATCGGCCAATGTGTTAATTGGAAATGCCATACGAACAGGCTTTTTCCAAGCCTCGCCATCTCGCCAGTGTCGCGCGGCCAGCTCCACAGTTGTATCCACTTCTGTCCAGAAAACATCGAGGCCACCTAGTGAGGGGTGTCCATTAGACGAGAAGTATAAACGTCCATTTGCATCGAATGCGGGGAAGACATCGTCTCCTTTAGAATTGACCTCAGGTCCGAGGTTGAGTGGTTCTTCCCAAAAAGTTCCGTTTCGCTCAGACACCCAAAGATCCATGCCTCCTTTTGATTCAGGGGAGGGGATATCGGAAGAGAAGTAAAGTTTTTTGCCATCTTGAGACCAAGTGGGGTGGGCAAAGACGTATCCTTTTTCGACGAAAGGAAATGGCCGGGATTCGCTCCATTCTCCCGAAGCAGTCCGGCTCGCAATCAACAATTGAAAGCCGCCTATTTGAGGGTCTCCAAACCAACCAAGCCCGTCCGGGTTTTTTTTGGAATAAGCAATGGAGCGACCGTCGGGAGACACATTGACCATTCCATCGTGAGGTGGAATATCCCAGATTTTAACATCTGAAACTCTCATTACTTTCCGTGTAGAAGCCTTCAAGTCCATGGTCCAAGTCTCGTTGCGATCCAAACGCGATTGGTGATCTACATCTCCCCATCGCCACTGCTCACTGGAGAAAAATAGTTGGTCACCGCTAATTCTTGGAGAGGAGGCTGTTTCGTGAGCAGGGAAGAGCAAGCGCTGGACTTCCCAATGCCGCTCATCTTCGAGGACACTGAGCTTATTCTCGCATTGATTCCACAGTTTTTGCGCATAAATCGTTGTCTGCGGTTCGGTTAATAACGGCTGCAGTACGTCACTGGCTTTGTCGTATTTTGATTCATTCATCAAAGCACTGGCCCAATTCTGTCGGTCTTCAGTATTGAGGTTTGCACGAAGTTCAAGCTCTTCAAAACTTACTGCGGCTTGCGCGTAGTCTCCTGTGATGAGTTGGGTTCGCCCAAGCATGCGCAGCGCCATGGTGTCGTTGGGCCATTGGCTCCAAGCCTGCTGGAATCCCGTGATTGCCTCGCTGTACTGTTTTTTTTCATAAGCCCTGACCCCTTTCCAGAAATACCTCGAGTTGCAGGAGCTCAAGGCGAATAAAGCAACGAGAGCGAAGGCACAAAGGGTATAGAAGCTTTTGCAATGAAAAGGTCGAATCATAGGGTAGCGTTTTCGAAATCGAATGCATGAAGCCATCGTGCCTTTTTTAGGCAGTCAAGTATAGCAATGATATTTAAAAAAACGGAGGCTATTACGCTGTGCCTTCGCCGTCTTTCCACATCGCAATATGGGATAGTGCGATGCCCGCAGCGACGGAGACATTCAGGGAGCCCGTGCTGCCAACCATTGGCAATCGCACGCCCTCACTGCAATTTCTGAATACAGAATTGGAAATCCCACGTTCTTCATCGCCTACCACGAGACAAATGGAACCGGATATTTTTGCATCATGAATGGAGTCTTCGGCTTTTTCACTGAGTGCTACAGGCTGTATGCCATGTTGCGCGATCAATTTCATGGCGTCTGCCATGTCAGGAACGCGTGCGACGGGCAATCGTATCAAAGCACCTGAAGAAGATTTGATTGCGTCTTCTTGAATTGGAGCAACTCCAGACATGGGGATGACCAATGCAGTGGCACCAAAACATTCCGCACTTCGCGCAATGGCGCCGATGTTGCGTACATCGGTCACACCATCAACTGCTACAAGCAAAGGGGTTTTGCCCGATTCAAATGTGCGTGCAATCAATTCCTCGAGTGGCTGATAGGTGATGGGTGATAAAAAAGCAATGATGCCTTGATGGTTCTTGGCGGTAATCCGCAATAGCTTCTCTTTGGGTACACGCTGAACAGGAATATTGAGCGCGTGAAGTTTTTGCAGCAACGTGGAAGTACGTTCCCCTTTTTCATCCCTTTGAATCAAGACTCGCTGAAACTCCTTTCCAGCTTCTAGGGCCTCCAAAACAGGATGCCAGCCCATGACAAACGTATCGCTCGGCGGTCGCTTTCTATGATGAACTTGTTGACGAGGCTGTCGACTAGGTTCAAATGAACGCTGATCTTTTTCCGAGTCAGAGCGTTTGGAGGAGTAGGAGGAGGGCAAGTCAAAAGCCATGAAATACGAATTTGAGTGAGACAAAGGTACCTTGGAATTCAATCAAGGGAATTTAATCCGGTTGAATCCGTCCATTGCGCCAATTGGTGACCATTCGATCCCACGGTGCTCGATACTGAATGCTGCGACCCAATTCATAAAATGCGGGGTCCCAAGGATGATCCCTTCGAAGAAAACGCATGTTGATGGCATTGGCAGACCCCTCTTCCCCATAAAGCCACCATTCGCTATCCTTCGTTTTGCGGATTTTATCAGGAACTCCAAATACGATGTGAACCATGCCGCGGTCGGTTTTCCATCCGGGCAAGACCCCGGAGAAATAACGAATTGCTTCTTCCACTCGGCTGTAGTAGGTTTTTATCAGTTCCGCTGCCGCAACTTTTTCATTTCCACAACTCAACCAAAATGCATCCAGTGCCGCTTTTGGATCAGAGGCTTCTTCCATGCGTTGAAATTCACTTCTTGAGGTTATGTATCGACTTGCAGCTATCATTAATCGAAGATCTCGTACGTGTGGATAGTCAAAATCCACCCCATGAATCATATGAGCGATGTCTAGTTTTCCGACAGTATTGGGACTTCCAATGACGTTAATCCCCGGTTGAATGATGTAGCCACTCCAGCCCGATTCATCAACTTGCCAATCGGAACGGATAATGGGTTGAAGGGTATCGGTTTTATCCTTGTTGGTTGTGAAAGGCGGGGAAGGCAGTCGATGCGGGACTTCAGCACTAGCATGCTGCCACCGTGAGCCTGCGGCGGATGAAAAGTAAACGGTATCACCGGTCATAACATGCTGATGAAACAGCGGCCAACCATCCGACCGGTGTGGGTCATGGTTCACGGACTTTCTATCGGGAACCCGAGCACGCCAGGTGAAGCTGCTGTTGCGATTTTGATCAGTGAATTCAGCAGAAATCCATTTGGGACCCTCTTTTGCTGCTTGCGATAGTTCGGATCGATCCATGCGCAATTGCCTTTGACCGGTTTGGTTGGCCCCTGAAAGGAGGGTGTCACGCCAAGATTCCCGATTGGTGCCCAAGTCAATTGAGAGTTGAGCGTAAAAAGGGGAATTAGGATCATCTCTTAAGTAAAGGCATTCGTCCCGGTTCCATTCCAAGAAGACATCGACAGAATCTTGTCCGAAAGACAACAAGGAACACTCCGCATGCAACAAATGCGCTTCATAGTCATAAGGTCGCTGAATTGACTTAGAAGAATTAACACTGAATGCGGATTGGCAGCCCATGTGGCTTGCGGCAATCGCTATTAAAATTAGAATGGTGATAAGTGCTGGCCGAGGCATGCGGGAAAGATACATTGAAACGTAACCTTACAGTGGGGATGTGCGTATGCGAAATTGATTAAAAAACCTCCTACCATGACACGTATTTTTCAATGGGCTTTGGGGTTGTTGCTTGCAACAACGGTACTAGCTTCTTGTGCTACAAGTTATTCTGCCTGCGCGGCTTACGCTGAGGTAGAGACCTGTGAGTAATTACTGCCAAATAAAAGTTACTTCTTTTTCCGTTTCCGCACTCAGGGAACGTGCAACCGGGCACGCACGAGTTGTGCGCTCAAGAATGATCCGCTGTTGATCGGTTATGCCACTGATTCGAACAACGAGTTCAACGATTATTTTTCCGATTCTTCGAGGATTTGAGGCCATCGTCTTCCAGACTTTTGCCTCCATTTTCACGTTCTCAAACCCCATGTCCCTCGCTTTTATACCGAGTATCGTCATGACACAACTAGCGAGTGCTGCACTCACGAGGTCTGTGGGCGAAAAAGACTCCCCCTTTCCATTGTTGTCCAGAGGTGCATCCGTTACGACTACCTGATTCGATTGGTGGTGGGTCATTGACGTTCTCAATTCACCTTGGTATTGAAGGCTGTAATCAGGGGTCTTTTTCATCGCTGAAATCGTGTTTTTTGAAAGGCAAATTTACTAACAGATTCATAGACGCGAAAGACCGGTCGACTTACGTGTTAAATTTGACACGATGTTACGGCGCCCATTTTCATCCTTCTGGTATCCAGCAATCAATCTATTGTTGGTCTACATCCTCTTGGGAGTTGCTACTGCAGAGCAGCATGCATTTGGTCAAGACATGACAGGAGATGGAGCTGTGTACAATGACGGTCAGATTGAAATTCCATTGAGTGATGAAATTCAATTCGGTATTCTGCTGCACACCCAAGGAGGTGGTTTGACTGCGCGCAAGGGAAGCTACAGAGGCGCCTCTCGCATTAATTGGATCGGCACTGACCTGTCGGTTTTCAGGCACCCCAAAGAACTGAAGATATCAAATCCGGTGTATGAAAACGGGAGGAGTTACGTTTATGGAAAGCAGAACACCTTGCAGTTGCTTAGGGTCTGGCGAGGTCATCAACGGCTGCACTCAGAAAAACTTCGGAAGGACGCCGTGCGATTGAGCACGCATTGGCGGTACGGCTTTACACTCGGAGTCTTAAAGCCTGTTTACTTGGAAATCGGTTATCCGGACATTCCCTATGATTATATCGCAACGGAAGAATATGACTCCAATGAGCATTTCTCCGACAATATTTATGGCCAAGCCAGTTGGAGCAATGGCCTGGATCAACTGGATCTGGTTCCAGGATTGCACACGAGTTACGCAATTGATTTTGAATATGGAAATGAACGATTCCAGCAGCGAACATTGGCCGTGGGAATTGCCTGTGATGCGTTTTTAACCCCACCTGAAATTTTTGCCGCTGGTTTTGAACAGAATCACCGGTTTTTTGTCACTTTGTTTGCGACCTTTGAGAGAGGAAGAAACTGGACGCGATAAGTTGAATAAAATATGACCACGCCGACGACACCATCACACAATCCTAAATCTACGGGAGGTCGCACGCCAAAGCCAAAGTGGCTTCGTGTGAAATTGCCTACTGGAAAGGAGTACAAGGAGGTACGTGAAATCGTCTCTGAGCATAAGCTGCACACCATTTGTGAAAGTGGCCATTGCCCAAATATGGGTGAATGCTGGGGAGCGGGCACGGCTACATTCATGATTTTGGGAAACATCTGCACGCGGAGTTGCGGGTTTTGTAATGTCGCGACCGGTAAGCCATTGGAAGTGGATGTGTTTGAACCAGGGCGTGTGGCCAAATCGGTCAAGCTAATGGGGGTCAAACATGCCGTTATTACATCTGTCGATCGCGATGATTTGCCTGACGGTGGGAGCGAGATCTGGGCGCAGACGGTTCGTGCAATTCGCCAGCAAAGCCCGGGTACAACCTTAGAAACTCTGATTCCAGATTTTGCCGGAAAATGGGAAAATTTAATGCCCATAATCCAAGTAGCACCGGAAATCGTTTCGCACAACTTGGAAACCGTTCGGCGCATGACCAAAGAGGTGCGCATTCAAGCAAAATATGACCGAAGTTTGGAGGTGCTCCGTAGGCTGCGCAAGGCAGGCCTCAAAACCAAATCAGGCATTATGATGGGGCTGGGTGAAACGGTTGAAGAAGTCATAGAAGCAATGGACGATTTGCGCAGTGTTGGTTGCCAAGTATTGACCTTGGGTCAATATCTGCAGCCCTCTCCCAAACACCTTCCTGTTGCGGAGTTTATTCATCCGGATGTGTTCACGGAACTCAAAGCCATAGGCTTGGATAAAGGGTTTCGTTTCGTAGAAAGCGGACCTTTAGTGCGATCCAGTTACCACGCTGAAAAGCACTTGTTTTAATCGAAAATCGTACTTTTCATTGACGTTGGTTTTGATTTTTTAGTTGGCGTGACTCGCCTGTAATGGCTCGATTTCAGCTGTTCATTCCCTTGGTATCGTTTTTGGTGAGGAAGTCGTGAACACAAATGCTTGACACGCACTTGCTTTGTTGTAACTTTCCAATTCCTGATTGAAAAAACTGTAACCATGCAATTGAAGACGATTTTCACTGCCTCCGCGGCAGTAGCGCTAGCCCTTACGGGATGGCAAATCAGTAGCTCTGTAAATTCGCCAGCCTCTTTGGAGTATTCTCCACGTGCTGTCGAAGAAAAAACGCAAGCACCAGATGGGGCTTGGGAGATTCAGCAGAAGC
>MDSY01069237.1_pt1 | contig 13785 bp, 7 predicted proteins | sample 811131 | NCBI WGS metagenome assembly MDSY01 (sample SAMN05326643, study PRJNA326480) | marine metagenome | isolation source: seawater | place: Atlantic Ocean: South West | collected 2010 | reverse complement strand
GCTCCGGGTTCGACATTCACTGACTCACCTGGGGACAGTGCGTAGGTCAAAAGCGTGTACGATGGGTTGAATTCAATGTGTTCTTCCATATTGTCGCCTGATCGTATCAATATATTGTTTTTCCCTTGGGATTCCAATTGGATCCGCCGGACATAACTCGATATTTCAATCAAAATAGGATTTATATGCTATATCTCCTGATTTAGTTGAAATTTCAACGATCGTAACGTTACTAGACCATTCCTTCCAATTTTTGAACACATTGATGATTCCCATGAATTTCTCAGAATTTGCACGGTTTCCATCTGACTTTTTCTTTCGTTCTTTATTCTTATTTTCTCTAAACCATGCTTGGCTCACAGATTGAACGATAAACACGATGTTGGGACATTTGCTGTGGTATGCGCTACATATACGCTTGAACATTTGATCATTTGTGCCTAACACTAAATAATACTCAGTGTTTTGATAAACCGCAAACCCACATGCTGCTGGGACGGAGGGCCCGTATGGCTTTACAGGAAAGAATTCGGTTCCGTCTTGCAAGGCATTTCTTAGGACACTATCTGAAATTTCAGTGAGATTACGGGGTAGCTTTCTAAAATAATCTTTCGTGTCTATGAGGGGGCCATTGAAACTTGTCGAATTCCATAGAATTTGCATATTCCAAAAAGTAAGAAGTTAGTTATTAGTTTCATATGGTTGGGAAAGGTATATTGGCGAAATTACTTTATCTAAAATCCATGGAGTCTGCCGATGTCCGCGATAAAATTATTGAACAGTTACGCAGCGATGTCCTTGGGCCAAATATCAACATCCAAACAGGTGCTGTAGATTTACACGAGACATTGGCCATCGGAGGGAGTCCCGACCGGTTTTACATGGTTGGTAAGTTGATGCCAATAATGCAAGGGGATGCACAGTTGCCAGAATCGATGAACCAACAACCAATTCTAAGTGAAGATCACGATGCTAATTTGGAAGAGGAAACTCTGGTGAATAGTACTGCTTCCGCACCCGATGCTGGTCAATTTATGCAGCCTTCCTCGATGGGGATTACAGTTTGCCCCAAGAAAAAGGAATCTTCTCTAACATTAACAATATCTTGGGGCCGTTATGAGAAAATAGATGACATTTGGCATCGCCGAACTCATCAAAAAGTGTTCAATTTCGATACGAATATGTTTCGATACAACATGCGCCATGAAGTAATCGAAATCGATAGTCAAATGGAATTACACGTCCGGCGTGGCGCCGAGAAACATGCAACACTTACGTTCCGTCTTCGTAATATTTTGGTCCACCAACCTCCAAAGAACAGAGGCCACTTTGTAATCTTCCAGCCTCGTATTGAAATCACTTCTACTTCGGGGTGGAAGGATGTGCGACAAGCCCAAGATCCAATCCGAGAAGACAAGAAAATGTCAATTCTTTATTCTGATTCTGAGGTTTTTGGTTTAGGTCACAATGTCGGAGTTGATTGGAATGCTGATGGACTCGTCTGGTCTGATTATCTCCCGACTTATGATATGAAAAAGATGCTAGAAGACAAAAAGTTACGAGACCTCGTCCCCAACATGGACCTTATGTGCGACGATGCTAAGTTTGCCGAAGGAACTAAACTATTATGGGGGTTTTTGGAAGCATATGAGCAGTGGATTAATCGCTCTGAATCCGATTTAAAGAACCGGTTCCAAGGCGGTTACATATCGCAACACCTCGAACCTGAATCTATATCGATGGTGATGACTGCGCGTGAAAATTTGCGACGCATGAAGGATGGCGTGGAATATCTTTCCAAGAACGACTTTGCGCGGAGAGCATTCATCATGGCAAATCAGTCCATACGCATGTCACAGGACGAACCCACGCATCCAGATTTACGAGGCCGAGGCCAGAATTTTAAATGGCGACCGTTCCAACTCGCTTTCCAGTTGCTCAATATTCGTAGTCTCTGTGCTTTGGAACAAGCAGACCCCGGACGAGAGGAACGTAACATGATGGATTTGGCATGGTTTCCTACTGGTGGAGGGAAAACTGAAGCATACCTCGGAATGATCGCTACTATTGGATTTTATCGAAGGCTAAGGTTCCCCGATACAGAAAGGCAACGCCCTTCGGTTCATGCCGTCATGAGGTACACCCTTCGGCTGTTGACTTCTGACCAAGCTGATCGATTAGTCAGACTTGCAGGCGCAATGAATCATGTCGCTGAACAAAACAATCCGAAACACGGGTTCCATGAATTTAGAATTGGCATGTGGATCGGTGGAGCGGCAAGCCCGAACCGATTGCTTGCTGGACAAAATGACCAGGATCCAAGTGCGGAAGGCAACTTGCGACTGTTGAGGAACAACATGCCTGAGAAGGGTTCAGGGACCGTGCTTCAATTCGAACTATGCCCTTGGTGTGGCGATGATAGTGATGCTGGAGTCAAAAGTCCGAGTAACTGGAAAATTGCCGACCTGAACGGGCAAAAAAGTCTTTTAGGTACTTGCCCAATTGAGACTTGCTTGTTCCATGAAGGGATTCCTTTCACATGCATTGACGATGATTTGTATCTCAATCCTCCATCGATCCTCCTCGGAACGGCAGATAAATTCGCACAACTCTCCCGTAATCCTATTCCTAGGAGTGTCTATGGACGAAATACTCCTCAGGCAAGAGTCTACAATGCTCGAACTATGCTTGGTTTTGATGATCGTCATTTCGCTCCTGATTTGATTATTCAGGATGAGTTGCACCTTTTGACGGGGCCGCTCGGGACCATTGCTGGACTTATTGAAACAGCCATGGATGTATCATGGGGTTCAGTCGGCCACCAACCAAAATATGTAGCTGCTACGGCGACCATTCGCGGTGCGGAACGGGATGCGATGTTGATGTATGGGAGAGAACTGAATGTGTTCCCACCACCAGTTGCTACAGCATCGGACAATTTCTTTGCCCAGATGGATCGCAATGAGAAAAATGGTCGAAAGCACGTCGCAATTATGGGCCCACCTGGTGTTTCGAGAACGATGTTTTCCCAACCCACTGCTTCACTCATTCAACGCCTACATGAATTACGAATAAAGAATCCATCAACTCCGGACAATGTTTTCGACCCATACTTCACTCTCGTAGGGTACTTCAACAGCCTTCGCGAACTTGGAGGGGCACAAACTATGCTGGCCGACCGTGTGGCAAGAGAATTCATCGCCGGGCGGTACGCCCAAAGAGGAGGCGTCACGCCAAGAGAAATATCCAACCTCAAGGAGCTAACGAGCAGACGTACAGCATCGGAATTGAAAAGTGTCAAAGCCTCATTAGCACGGGAAATTGGGGATGAGCCAGTTGATGCAGTTGTTACAACAAATATGTTCCAAGTAGGCATTGACATATCTCGTCTTGGATTGATGGTTATTACAGGTCAACCGAAGAGCAACTCAGAGTACATCCAGTCAAGTGGGCGCGTGGGACGGAGATATCCAGGTCTTGTCGTCTCACTTTTGAGAGGGACATATCCGCGTGACTTGTCGCATTTCGAAAACTTCCGTGAATTCCACCAAGAAGTATACAGGCACGTCGATGTTACTTCAACGACCCCATTTTCCCAACGAGCACTTGACAGGGGAATGGCTACAGCAATCTGCATCATGTTTAGAATGTGCTTTGAGCAATTGTCTTCAGACCGTGGTCTCTCTCGCTTGTTCCAAAGCCAAGTCCAGCAAGACCGTTGCCTCCAATTACTCACCGAATTTACAAGAAAGATTGAACAAAGGGAATCAAATCCTAATGTCAACACTCCTGTCGATATTGTACAAGAAGCCGTTCGAACTGCAGAAAGTAATTTCCAAAATTTGAAACAATTTTGTATGCGATGTATCGATGACGATAAAACAGCTGTTTGGAACGAACCATTTTATCATAGTGAACACGAATTGGGTTGGTTGAAACCGTCCTCAGATGGAAGTCTTTCTACAAAGTATGGATTAAATTCATTCCGTGATGTTGCTCCAGAAGTCCGAATTATTGAACGAAGAAGAATGGAGCATGGAATTAACAACCAATACATCCCCGAACCAGAAACATTACCCGCAAGTCACCTTCTGGCACAAGCAGCACCTGGCAACCTATGGGAAAAGGATGGCAAAACAAACCTCACCCTTGGCTTAAACCAGTGGTATAACGGAGAAGGTAATATTAGTCTACGGCCTCAGAGAGAAGGCGGACAAGTAATCACGAGGGATGCGCTGAGTCATTTACTACCTGCAAATACCAAATTGCGACATCTACCCACTCACCATATTCACGGGGCAGTGTTGTATGATCGATACCCCTCGAGTAATGCATACAGGTGTAAGGTGGGGCATATCTCAACACCTCGACGGGACGATGATGGTTGGCAGTGTGGGCGGCAAGGGTGTGATGAAGTTGCCACTCCGACACGCTTCGTCAGCATATGCTCAAGAGGTCATTTACAAGTCTTTGATTACTATTCTTGGCTTCATGACACCGATGGGAAAAGGACCCAATGCACAAAAACAAATGCTTCGATAAGATTAAGCTACGGAAATGACGCATCTCACACGCTCAAGGACTGGATATTGGAATGTGATAGTTGCAATGTCCCAAGAAAAAACATGGCGGCGGTTCCCACAATAACCGAAGAAAACGGTCCTCAATGCAACGGATCTCAATATTGGATTGATTGGGATCGACGTGAGGCATGTGATCATAATTTGATTCACCGACAGGTTGGATCTACAAATGTAACTTTTAATGATGGCGGATCGATTCTTCTGATACCACTCTCAGTAACCTATCGTTATGCAGACCAACTTCGCGAATTCGGGCTTATGAATTTTGCAACTAAAGAACACAGAACGATTTTCTTTAATGTCCTCGATGCTGTGAAGCCGGCAGTCACGGCGATCCTCTCCGAGAGCGATTGTGTTGCAGACGGGGAATTAGATTCTGAATTTCTTTTCGAGACCCTGTGCGAATACAATCGTGAACACACGCAAGCAGAAGGGCTCACAATAGGGACCATCCGGAAGAAAGAAAAAATGGGTCTTTTGAATCCAGAAGTAGCTTCTCGATTTGATCCAAACGAGTACTTCGGTCGATCGATTTTGACGGATACCACCGGCTACTGGTCCGATGCAAAATGCCCTGTGGATTTTGTCACCCGCGCGGATAGACTGACGGAATTGAGATACATCACTGGATTTACACGAGTGGACCCAAACGCTGACCACAAGCAACACATCGACGATATGAATCATGGGGAGAGGCACGGGATTGCTCAAACAAATCATGGTGAAGGAATCTTTTTTAGGCTAAAACCTGCATGGATTCATGCAATTGCAGATGAAAGAAATCGAACCTTGTCGGTGAACCACTCTACGATGCTTCCATCGTTGGAACGGATTCGGTCCACGACCTCCGCTCAACTCCCTTCAGTCTCTGAATCAGGTGCTCAGGGTGCGAATCACCTCACGATTATCCACACCCTTTCGCACGCTCTTATCAGGGAAATTTGTAAATCAGCAGGCTATTCAAGCGGATCTATCAATGAACGATTGTACCTGCAACACAATGCACAAAACCAAATTTCTAGTGCTGGTATACTTCTGTACACGGCCGGAGCAAGTTCAGATGGTACACTCGGAGGGCTTGTTCGGCAAGCAACATCTGCGCAACTTGAACTTGTCATTCAAAGGGCTTTGGCCTCTCTAGAAACATGTTCCAACGACCCAGTTTGCTACCACCATGAGCCAAACGGTAACGAACGAAACGGAGCGGCTTGCCACGCATGCCTGTACTTGCCAGAAACAAGTTGTGAACTTGGTAATTTATTCTTAGATCGGAGATGGTCTGGTGACTAGGGTAGACAATGCAAAAGTATCTTTCACGGATGTCGAAGGCACCTTCGAGCATAAAACTCTCGATTTGGAAAACGCCATTAGACAATTGGTCCTTTCTGCCCGCAGTTCGGTGAAGTTGCTTTCTTACAGTCTACCATCCTACGATGGAAATTGGTTTCTGCACAATGCCTTGGACACTGCAGCTAGAGCTGGAGTTAGTATCCAGTTCTATGGCGACCGTGAAACCGAAATCATGACCGCAGTATCTCGACTCTCATACATTAACGCAAAAACCGAAGGATGGTATTGGGTGCAAAACGGAATGGACTTATTCCACATTAAAGCCATCGTGGTTGACGATACTCGGCTTTATCTGGGGTCTGCCAATCTTTCGAAAAACGCAATCACGGCGTCAGCTGAGTGGGGAATCGTTTGCGAGAGTCCCGACATCATCCAACGGCTTTGTGCTTATCTCAATCACTTGATTGAACGTGGGCGATTAAAGGCGGTTGAAGTTGATGTGCGATGAGGGGTGTGTTGCTGAATCCCTAGGGTTGGCTTTCGACGTTCAATGCATAAATTGTTCAAGACGAGGTTGGACCTCATCTGACAAAGCGGTGCATAAATGGTTTAAAATAGACCAAAATGGTTATTTCACCGAAGCAGATACGAATGTGTACACAATTCAGTTTGTCGAGTCACCACGTCGTACACGGATGAACATTCTTTGTGATGCCTGGGGAATCACTGCACATCAATATCAAAATCGTTTGGTAGCGATTAACGAATACCTTCAGCCGTATGGAATTGAGTATTTGCGGTTAACAGGAGTTGTTCCAGATCAAGCAATTCTTGCAGATGAACCATTGGTTTTATTGCCAATTGGAGGGGAATTACCAGCAATTCAAATAACACAGTGTGTTGATGCATTACCGGCCGGTAATCCTAATCCCGAAGTAAATCTAGAACCACTTTTGTCTGACGTTGAAGAGTTGCGGAATGTGCTAATGCAACGAGACATAAACGTACGGAATCGCCCAGATTCGAACGGGCTTAAACCAAGGCAAATTGAAGTTATCAAGAAGGTTCTCAAACAACCGGGCTCAGTCACCATTGCAGCCTTACCAACAGGTTACGGGAAAACACGAATTGCTCAATCCATCGCATGGGCTTTGCGCAACAACAACTTGGGGCCTGCTGTAATGATATCACCTCTCATCTCTCTAATGGACGATCAACGCTCACAGTGGACGGTATTTTCTGATGATGTTGCAAATTCAGATTTACACCCTGAAAAAACATATAAATGTAAATTTCTCACACAAGTAGAAGACCAACACCCGTTAGACATGATGGCTGAGTTGACAGAAGGGAATATCGATATTTTCTGTTCCTCTCCTGAGACCCTGATGAGCGCCCCTCCGAATCGCCCGACGTGGATAGACACATTGTCAAAACTTGAAACACCCGTGTCCCTGTTAATCGTTGATGAAGCTCATATTATTGGTGACTGGGGCGCATCAATCCGGCCAGAATTTCAATTGCTTAGTTGGGTGAAAGATAGATTGTTACACTCGAATCAGGATCTTCGTGTTCTCCTCATGTCGGCAACAATTTCTGCTGAAGAGGAGATTGAACTCATTCACTTATTTCAAGGTGGATTGAACTTGAATGACCCTGTTCGGGAGCCAAGAACGCGGCCTGATTTGTACTTCCACGTTGATCTCTATGGCAAAGAGGATCAAGATGAAGCATTCGCCAAGGGGATAGAAAAGGTCTATTCAGGAAGGTCTGAAATCGATATTTCTTGGTACGAGCATCAAGGGCATGGCCAACATCGTCCCCCGGCTATTGCTTATACTCCTTTGAAGTCGGACGCTGAAGGCGTGATTAAAACAACAGCTCAAATCCATTTCAATGACGTTCGCACATACACTGGCGACACTTCTGGAACCAGTAGGGAATCAACTCGTTTGGCCTTTATAAACGATGAATTTGATTGTCTTGTTGCCACCAGTGCTTTTGGAATGGGGATTGACAAACCAGATGTTTGGGTGACATCTTATTTTGGTTTGCCTCATACGTTGAAAGGGCTGTATCAGGGGTTTGGAAGGGCTGCTAGAGAAAGCAAATGGGAATCCGAAGATCCTGCAGAGTGTTCAAGTGGAATTTGCTATGCTGTTATTCCAGATATGCAGCCCAGAAGTTTCCGCGCCCAATTAGGCCTTCCAAAAACACTTGAGCGACTGTGGGATTTATTTTTTGACGAAGATACAATCATCGTTGGTGGATATATTCTGTTGCCAATCCGTTCAAACCTTGAACGGGCGGCATGGTCACCTCATGCGGACATGGTGAGGGAAGCGACTGATGCTGCTGAAGATGAGGACACAAGTGATGATTTCATGAGTGCCCAGAATGCCCGTTTGTCCCGGAACGATTTTTTACAAGAATTAAGCAAGCAAAAAAGGAAGGAGAAGTTATTTAATGCACGGATGTGGACAATAGCGTGTCTTAATCGTACACTTTCTGTGAAATTTCTCGGTATACATCGAAAGGTATTATTCAAAAACCGATATGATTTATCACAAAATGTGAAATTGTCTGATGTAATTTCTGAACCAGGTGGTTATCAGAATGTGATGCAATTACTTGCCAATCCTCCTGCAGAGCATATCCTCGATTCAAGTTCAACACAATATGCCGTTTTGAGATTTAATCGCTATGTCGGCGGGGGGAATGATCTCGCTGAGTTGGCGATTGAAGGTAGAAACACCCTGCATGGTCGCCACTCTCGTGGGAGAGAGGAATTATCTCAATTCATCAAAGGTGTTCGGAATGGTGAATGCATACGCTCACTCTTTTCTCATGCTATAGGGGGGGTGCCTGAACAAAATTCCTGTCAATATTTCTTCGAGAATAGGGTGCGGTCCATGCCTTGTAAAAATTGCAAAGCACAATACATGCCGGATATAAATTTGGATGGGTTTTTGTGGAGTGATTTGGATACTATCGAAGCCTTAGGATGGGCTCCGCCACGACCAGGCCTTCCAGCTGAAATCGATACTAACCAGTTGGGGAATGAGGCCTTAGTACGAACTAATCAGGCGATTTACGAGAATTCGCTCTCGCCTTACGAAGGTGAATTGCCGGGGCCTCCTAGATCGTTTGAGAGGTTGAGGGAAGAGCATAATCGGGAAATCACCGATGACTCTCTAGAAATTGAATCTGGCAACTACACACTCATAAATAATGACCTTGAAGCGCATGGTGAAATTGTAGTCACGGATGACAATCGCCCCTTGATTTATTATGTGGGAGGTAGTGGTGAGACGCAGTGGAGCACATTATTGTTCTGTGTTCCCAGTGAAACCTGTTACTTTTGGTGATTGAAATGATATATACAAGCGTGGTACCAATCGGCGGAATTTTCACTGACGAACTTATTGAACATGGAGTTGAATGTGGCCTTTTTAACATTCCACCAATTCAACGTCAATATCAGTGGGGGCCCGGACATGATGAAATCGCCGATCAAAATCGTTCTGCCCGTGAACTGATCGAAGACCTGATCAACTTTTGGCGATTTAATATGGACAACGAGGATCCTTATTTCACTGGAACCATGATAATTTACAAAGAAGAGGGTGATGATGAGGGTGTGTATCACCTGATGGACGGACAGCAACGGTGGACGACGTTCACTGCCTTGATGGGCACCATTCATCACTTACTGGATGGGGACCAAACTGGTGTGGATCATATTGATACGATGGAGGAGATCAAGCGCTGCTTCCTTCAATCAATGGCAAATGATTACCGATTGACGAGTCATCGTGGATTTGATGATGATTTAATACGACGTTTGTCAAATTATGGTGGTGAAGTAGACCTTCAAGAATATGAATATCAAGCGGAGGAAAATGAAGTCGTTCCCAATTCAGTCTACAAAGTAGAGGAGACGCAATACCAAGGTACTGACCTTCTTTGCGTTGCATCATACTTTTTGGATCAACTGCGGAATACCTTTGCGATTGAAGGTCCTTTTTCGAGTCGTGATATGCTTCTTGATTTTTATCAAACTATCCGGGATCGAGTGTTTGTGAACCTCACGCTTGCTCCAACATCATCAGTTGCATATGAGATGTTCATCACTGCAAATGCCCGCGGCACGCCACTCAATAATTTCGATATTTTTAGGGGACTGGTGATATCTCGTGAACGTGACTTGCCTGGCGATAATGCTGAATTACTGCGATTGCTTTTACAAAATGGACAAGCAAGATTGGACCGTTATTGTAGTTTCAGCCCTAGATCCGACGCCTCCAAATTGATTGATAAAATTATGAGTGAAGTGACAGGGGTTATCGAAGGGCAGCGAATACAGACGAACAATGTCATGGTTTTCTTGAAAGCTCGTATTAACGGGGTGGAATCTGTAACCGAGTTGGTACGCTTATCGACCCTTATCCTCCATTATGTTGGTCTTCATGTAAGGATCAACAATAGAAACGAAAGGGGCGCGCTCCATCCCCACAGGCGATTGCAATACATGGGCTTCACCGGATATTATCCACTGTATATCATTGCGCACATGGATGTTAATGAGGAAGAAGACGATGAGATTTGGGAGGCCAAGGAAGATCGATTTGACGCATTAATGAACACGGTAGAATGCTTTGTATCTCGTGTTGGATTGACTGCCCATAACAACCTTCGACCAGCAGCCTTAGCGTTTTACACGCTGGCGTACCAGCAAGCGAATTACATCTATGAAGACGGTTTGACGGAAGAAGTATTGATACGGATACAGCGAGAGTACTCCGAGCATGATGCGAACCCGGAGGATCTTAATGCTTTACGAGTAAAAACATTCGAGATACCAAGCAACAAAAAGCAGTATTTTTTGACTTCAGTGTTCTATGCCGTCGAAAATATAGTGCAGCATCCAGTCAGACGAGGGGAAGGGGCGAATGGAGTTCGTAAAATATTACCATTAATGCCGACATACGATCCTTCGGCGTGGCAAACGATCGCTTATTGGGCATACGGGGCCGAAGCAGAGGGAACGCAACTCTTTTCGAGGCAGATCGGCAACCTTTTCCCATTAACTGGTCAAGTTGGCCAATTACGGGAATTGGATGATGATACTATTGCGATTATAGCAAGGATTACAGCCTTCAGAAACCATAGTGCGGGAATGGTTACATTGACAGACCCGTTCATTGCTAATAACCAGTGGACTTTCAACCACATTGTCGCCAGAGGAAATGCATTGATTAAGATTCTAACGGAGCGTTTCCCACACAATTGTGTCGTAGAGATAGAAGAATGAAAGTTTTTCTGAAGTTCATGGTTTCATATTTCTCAGAATATGGTTTGCAATTGCCTCTCCGAGCCGGGGTGGGATTGCATTTCCCACTTGAGTATATTGAGGTACATCACTTCTCCTACGAAGGCCACCCGTTGTTCGCTTCCCATAAAATCTGAAATCATCAGGAAAAGTTTGGAGTCTTGCACATTCTCGAACAGAAAGAGTTCGCGGCAATTTTTTGTTGTAATGGATGTAATCATCAGGAAGACTCACAATGGTGATATTGGGGGTTTTGTCGGGATGGAGAACTCGCTGACTATGTTTTTTTGTAGCCAAATGTGTGTTTTCGAGATCCGACCTGGATGATCCATCAAGGTATTTTCTCATCCGCTCACGGACTGGTTTTGTGTGACGCGGTATCAGCGTGTTCCATGTGTGACCCTGTAAACCTTCACCGCTTTTTCCCCTCATTTTTATTTGAAACATTGATTTCGCCTTCCTTAAATATTTTTCAGGACCAATTTTCATTCCAGTTCCATAGCCTCCTCTGCGGTGATAGACGTCTAAATCATCAAGAACTTTCGCAGCAGTTAGTTCTGTTTCAATCTCTTCTTCTGTCCATGTGGGAGGTGGTAGAGTAAGCTCCTTACCACCTAAAAACTCAGTTTTTATGCCTATGCATATAAAGCGCCGCCGCAACTGAGGGACTCCATAATCCATGGCCCTAAGCACTCCAGAAGCAATTGAGTAACCAAATGAGCGTAGTGTTTCTTCTAAATGACCGCGAAGTCCGATGCCATACCTTGTTGCAAACCCAGGTACGTTTTCAAACACCACAGACCTTGGTTGAATTTTTTCTACAACTCTTAGAAATTCCCTATACAATTCATTTCTTGGATCATCAGCCAACCCTGCACCAGCCATCGAAAAACCTTGACAAGGTGGTCCTCCAGCCACGCAAGTAATATTCCTTCCAGTCAATCCCAATGCTTCTAATTTCATGTCGGAAAGTTCTGTGTTAATTGAACCTATCAACATTCTTTTTGGGTGAGATTTAAGCAAATTTTGTGTGTACGTCTCTGCAGGGTCGGGATGGAGTTCATTTGCGATTGTTGTTTCAAACCCTGCCTGATGAAATCCAAGACCAAGCCCACCACACCCAGAAAAGAGGTCGATGAGAGTAGGTTTTTCGACGGCCACAATTGACGCAGTAAGAACCAGGTTATGTAAACTAGGGTTAATTGTTGGACACAATCAGGGCATGAATGGAATTGCGTTAAATTTAAGGATCAAACTTTGATTGGTGTGTTCCTTTCGTATCTGTGGCAACTCTCTCTTTGAGTTCTTTAAGATACGGTCCTGCTTCCACTCGGTCCATTGCCGTTCGAACGTAGTCGTCGCTGATGTCAAAGCCAATGAAGTCCCTTCCAAGCGCATGAGCCACGACTGCAGTTGTGCCTGTGCCCATGAATGGATCTACAACAAGGTCGCCTTTTCCTGTGGAACCTTGAATGAAGTAGTTGACCAACCGTTCTGGATAGACTGCCACGTGGTTTCCTGCAATCCTTCGGGCTTCAGAACCAATATTAACAACAGTGGTGGGGGCATCGTTAGCCTTTTCGCTCAAGTCAATGAATTCGAAGCCATCTTCGTAACGTTCACCGACAAGCACCGTGCCTTCCGGTAAATCTTCGACAACAGGGCGGACATGGAGCATTGCACCCTCCTCGATAAGACAAGACGGTGCTGCGCCTTGTGGGTTTGGCGCCCATGAGCCTTCACCTCCTTGTTTGTATTCAGCCACTTCTTCTCCACTTTCTCTTACGAAACGCTTCAAAAGAGGCCTTTGCATTCGTTTAATGCTCTTTTGGTCATATTCCAGCCGCATCGGGTTGATGTTGAATTTCCGATCCTTTGTTTTGGAGAACCAAAACAAATATTCCACCTTATCGCCAAACCTCTTTGGATGGGCGAGGTACTTGCCTTTATTCCAAAACAGTCGTTCAAACAATTTCATTCCGTGCATGTTAGCGTGGTCTATGCCTTTCATCTTACAGTAATCTTCTGAATTATGAATCGCAAAAATGAGTTCAAAAACAAATGGGTGACGGAACCCCTCCTGTGCTTTGTCATTGATGTTGAGAATAAAAGAGCCGGTCGGTTTCAAAATCCGAGCCACTTCTGAACAGTACGGCAAGAACCATTCGACATAATTGTCAGGTTTGAATCCTGCAAATCCTCCGGCGTAGACCTTCATGTCTGCGTAGGGAGGTGAGGTAATGACGAGGTCAACTGAATCATCTTTGAGCCGCTTCATTCCCTCGAGCGAATTTCCGTGATAGATGGTGTTGTTCTCGAGGGCGCCCTTTTTTGGAATTTTCTTGACTCGTTTCTTCCCCATACGACCAGCCCGTTCTCTACTCTTCGTCAGTGGTCTATAAACTGGATCATGCCTTTTTTCGATCGACAGGATTAGGCATCTTAAGGAACGCGATGCTGTCCAGGAACACGAATGGGATCAGATAGGCCTTCGCATATTGCCCCTTGCGGTTGTTGTTGATGCCTGTGCGAGATTGCTTGACCTCAAATGATTCACGGTTTTCCACCACGAAGGCATTT
>MDSY01013880.1_pt1 | contig 13785 bp, 13 predicted proteins | sample 811131 | NCBI WGS metagenome assembly MDSY01 (sample SAMN05326643, study PRJNA326480) | marine metagenome | isolation source: seawater | place: Atlantic Ocean: South West | collected 2010 | reverse complement strand
GCTTTGATTTGATCCTTTACCATTTCAATTGGTGCTACGCCTTTTTTTAATATATTTTCAGTGAAGTATAAAATCCAAATAAAATCTCCATCTGGAGCCTCGGTGTATTTGTAATTTCTTAAAAAATGTTCGTCATTATAAAGTTTAAAAGGGATAAGATTTTTCAAATCTGCAATCTTGTGCCACAAACTATCATTTGCTTCACAAAATATGTTTTCCTTTTTAACTAGATCAAAAAACTTTTCTTTCTTAGAATCGTCTTTATACTGAATCATATATTTTATCTTTTTAAGACTTCTGTGTTTTTTGGGCACTTTAACGTAACGAACCCTAACAATATTCTCTTTTAACTCAAAGTTCTTTTTATTATTATTAAAATACATTAAAATCTCCTTATCGTTAACTACTATGGAAAGAGCTGTATCAAGCATTTTTTGTTCGTAAGTGAACTTTAAAAGTGAATTTTGGTAAGAACTGATTTCCGAGCTAAAATCTTTGTCAGTTTCAGACAAAACCTTTTCTGCTTCAATACCAACAATTTTGTCTTTTGCCCAAATTCTTATAAAGTTATTAACTTTCTTTTTTTTTAATCTCCAGTCTTCACCAAAAACCTTTACAAGTTCTGCAGCAGTTAAATAATTTGGACCAACCTCAGCTATTATTTCACCTTTTGGTTTCTTAACGTCATAATAGGTTTCACAAGCAACAAATAAGACAATCATTATAACCATAAAAGGCCACCTTAATTGGGCGGCCTTTAAAGTATAATTAGTATTATCTAAATTTATCATTAAGGTATTAATTGTTTAAATACTTCCTCGTTGTATACAATCTTATACTTTATTCGTAGTTCCTCTAACCACTCAGTCATTAAAAAGCCTTGATATCTGGCAGCGACACTTCCTCTAACTTCGGATAACTTCTTGTTAGTAACAGGAATTACTTCATTAACCTTTAAGACTATAAAACTTCCATCCTTTTCATAAACCTTACTAATACCTTTCTTAAAAGTTTTACCTTCCAATTCATTTCGATCTTTAGCCTGATATTTTTTATCATCATCAACTCTGAGATTTAATTGGGAAGAAATATTTATTTTTTCAATAATAAATGCATCGTCTTTTCCTTTTTTCAAGTACTTTCTAACCATCTTAGCAGTTTCTGCATTTACGCATTTGTAAATAGTTCCACTCATCCTTTCATCCCATTGCCAAATATTTTTATTTGATTCATGAAACGTTCTTAATCCAATTGTATCTGTTACAGATTTATTCCAAACCTTTTCACTTGATAAATCAAATAAAATAATACCTTCTCTATATTCTTTGAGTAATCTTAAATAGTTAGGCTCTTTAAGATATAGTTGTGACTTTTCATGATCTCTAAGTAGCCTTTCAACCCATTTGTCATAAGTATAAGTTACTAAACGACGATAGTCACCACCTTTTTTGGGTACTAAGGATTCCCTTAAATAATTAGCAAAATCTAACTGAGTGAAAGTTTCTCCGTTAAATTCAAACATTTTTTCTCTAAGATTAACTTCACTGGGAACCTTCCATGTGGCAGTTATCAAAGTTGAGTCACATAAAGAATAAAAACCATCAATTCCAGATCTGAATTCCTTAAAGTTATAATCTATTTTAATTCTGTTAAGGACATATGTCTTACTCAATTCAGCCCTATCGCTTCTTGCTACTTTAGTTTTTAATTCTAGTTTGACTTCTTCAAAAGATTTTGGATTTGATCTATCCAACCTTTGAATAATTTGCCAACCGTAAACAGTTTTAATTGGCTTCGTATAAGCACCATTAGAATCTAAATCAAATGCCGGATTTTCAAAAGAAGGGTCGTATTTACCAGCTCTAAATGGTGGTAAATCACCTCCTTTAGAGGCTGTTAACATATCTTCAGAAAACTTTCTTGCTAAACTATTAAAAGAATCTCCATTTTGGAGCTTCTGATAAATTTCAAAAATATTTTTTTTTGCTGTAGCCTTTTTTTCAAGAGACATGTCTTTAGTTTCTCTAGCTATAATATGAGCAACCTTAATTTCACCTCCGGCCTTTCTTTTATTATGAACTTTTACAATATGATAACCAAATTGTGTTCGAAAAGGAAGGCTTACTTTCCCAACTTCTGTGTTATATGCTGCCGACTCAAAAGGGTAAACCATTCTAAAAACAGAAAAATAACCTAAATAGCCCCCTGTAGATTTACCACTTGGACCAGTAGAATATTTTTTCGCCAGCTCTGAAAAATCAGTTCCTTTATCTGCTAATTTCTTCACTAAAACAGCAGTTTTGTAAGCCGAAAGAGTATCTGCAGGTAATCCATTTGAATTAAATCCAATTAAAATATGGCTTGCTTCAATATCTAATTTAGATCTTTCATAAGCTTCATTAACTAAATTATCAGTGACTGATTTATCTTTTAAGTAAGACTCAGCTAATTGATTCTTATAACCTGTAAACTCCTTTATAAATTTTGAAGTTGTATCATAACCTAATGATTTTGCTTCTTGAACCTTTAAAAGAAATTTATTGTAAAGTTTTCTGTAACTATTTAATGAATCCTGTGTGACAATTTTGTTCGGATCTGCATTTTTGTTGTAGACGTACCAAAAGTCCTCAGCATTAATAGTATCTCCTTCAACAGCAACTAACCACTGTTTAGCTATTTCGGGTTTTAACTCTTCAGTTTGAGCAGTAGTTAAAAGTATACTAAAAGCAAAAGGTATAAAAAGTAGTTTTTTAAATTTCATAATATAATTTTATATCAAAGCAATTATCTGCTATAATTAGGTGCTTCTCTTGTTATGGTAACATCATGAGGGTGACTTTCTCTAACTCCAGCAGCAGTAACTCTTATGAACTTCGCTTCTTTTAACTTGTCAATGTTTGATGAACCCGTATAACCCATACCGGATCTTAACCCTCCGATAATTTGGTACATTACTTCAGACAAAGTTCCTTTATATGGAACTCTTCCAACAATTCCCTCAGGAACTAATTTTTTAGAATCAGCTGTTTTAGCTTGGAAATATCTATCTTTTGATCCAGCTTGCATTGCTTCTATTGATCCCATTCCTCGGTAGGTTTTAAACTTCCTCCCTTCGAAAATCATTGTATCGCCTGGAGACTCCTCTACACCAGCAAACAAAGACCCTGCCATCACAACATCAGCTCCAGCGGCTAAAGCTTTTACGAAATCTCCAGAGTATTTAACGCCTCCATCAGCAATAAGTCCCACTCCGGTACCCTTAAGTACTGCCGCAACATCCATGATTGCTGTTAATTGAGGAACTCCTACTCCTGCAATAATTCTTGTAGTGCAAATTGAACCTGGCCCTATACCTACTTTAACACAGTCAACACCTGCTTTAACTAGAGCTGTCGCAGCTTCTGCTGTTACAATATTACCAGCTATAACACCCAAATTAGGATATTCAGCTTTTATCTCTTTTAATTTTTCTATAATTCTCGATGAGTGTCCATGAGCTGAATCTAAAACAACAACATCAACTCCAGATTTAACTAAAGCAGTCACCCTATCTAGGCAATCATCAGTAACGCCAACAGCAGCAGCACATCTCAACCTGCCCAATTTATCTTTACAAGCATTTGGTCTTAACTTAATTTTTATTATGTCCTTGTAAGTTATTAATCCAACTAGACCACCTTTACTATCAACTACAGGTAATTTTTCAATTTTATGCGCTTGTAAAATATCCTCAGCTTTCTCAAATCGTGTATTCTCATCGGCAGTCACCAAACCTTCACTGGTCATTAACTCCGAAACTTTTTTATCCATTTCCTTTTCGAAACGTAAATCTCGGTTAGTTACTATACCGACAAGCTTTTTGCTATCATCTACAACTGGAATTCCTCCAATCTTATATTCAGCCATTAAACCTAAAGCATCTTCTACGGTCGAATCAGCTTTTACAGTAACAGGGTCCAAAATCATCCCGTTCTCTGCTCTTTTTACTTTTCTAACCTCATCAGCCTGATGCTGAATAGTCATATTTTTATGGATTACACCAATCCCGCCTTCTTGTGCCATAGCGATTGCCATAGCAGAACCTGTAACGGTATCCATAGCCGCGGAAATAACAGGCGTTTTTAAGGATATGTTTTTTGTGAGATTTGTAGTTAAATCGATATCCTGTTCAGTTGGCAAAATATCTGCATATGATGGCACTAATAATACGTCATCATAAGTTAAGCCTTCTTGAATTTCCAATATTTTATTAGTTTGCGCCATTTCCTAACAATTAAATTCGCACGAAGTTAATAAATATAGCTCAATTCATAGTTTATTACTCGTGTAAATTTATTCACAATTATAAGACGATTAGTACTAATCTGAAATTTATTTAGGGATAATATTTGTTGATTTAATTGACAAATCAATAAAAGAAGCGATGGACCAAATTGACACTAAAGAACTAATATTTAAAAATTTGGATTGTAAACTTGAAAAATTTTAAAAACAACCAACCATAAATTATTCCAGTAATTGCCCCTATTGTTATATCAGAGGGAAAATGAACACCCAAATAGACACGACTATAGGCAACTAAAGCAGCCCAAAAAAGCAAGTATGTTTTCGCATTTCTAATTACTGGTATTAGCAAAGTTCCAATAAATATGGCAATAGCAAATGAATTTGAAGCATGAGCACTGTAAAAAGAGGCATTACCCTTACCTTTGTATCCATTAACAGAATGAGGAGTATAACCCAAAGATGATAACGTACTAGAAGGTCTTTGACGACCAACCTTGTATTTAAAAACTCTTGCTGTTTGATCGGAAGCAGTAATCAAACCAACCATTAACAAAATGATAATTATAGCCTTTTTTTTGTATTGATAAATTATTCCAACTAATAGTAATGCATATAGAGGAATCCAAATATACTTATTACTAATCCAGTATTGAATAGGATCCATCCAATCCAAATGCAATCCATTTAAGAATGTAAAAATTAAATGGTCAATATTTAATAGCCAGTCGAACAAAACTTAAACCTCGGCAAATGGGTCATGATTAATTTTATCCCAAAGAGCATCTTTTAGTTCTTGAAGACCTTGTTGCGCAACTGAAGAAATAAATAATGTTTCAACATCCTTCGGAAGCGATGAGTGAATCTCATATTTTAATTCATCGTCTAACATATCACTTTTTGATATCGCTAAAATCCTTTCTTTTTCAATTAGTTCAGGATTATATTTTGTTAATTCATTAAGAAGAATTTCATATTCTTTATTTATATCATCGGAATCTGAAGCAACCAAAAACAATAAAATTGAATTTCGTTCAATATGCCTTAAAAATCTTAACCCGATACCCTTTCCCTCTGAAGCTCCTTCTATAATTCCAGGAATATCAGCCATAATAAAAGACTTTTCATCTCTGTAACCTACAATTCCAAGATTGGGAACTAGAGTTGTAAAGGCATAATCAGCTATTTCTGGTTTAGCAGCGCTTACTACTGATAGCAACGTAGATTTTCCAGCATTTGGAAATCCAACTAGACCAACATCTGCAAGAACTTTTAGTTCCAAAACAATCCATTGTTCAATCCCAAGTAAACCTTTTTGAGCATATCGAGGAGTTTGACGTACAGAATTTTTAAAGTGAGCATTTCCAAGCCCTCCTTTACCACCTCTAACTAAAATTATTTGCTGACCATCTTCTAAAATTTCACCTAGTACCTCTCCGGTTTCAACGTCTTTTGCAATAGTTCCAATTGGAACGTCCAAGTAAATGTCATCACCTTCAGCTCCAGTACTGGTGCTTTTCCCTCCTGATTCACCATGAGTAGCCTTAATGTGTTTACGGTATTTTAAGTGTAAAAGAGTCCAATGCTGAACGTTACCTTTGAGAATGATATGTCCACCTCTACCACCATCTCCACCGTCAGGTCCTCCCATAGAGGTAAGCTTATCTCTAAATAAATGAGTCGATCCTGGACCGCCATTTCCTGACTTACAGTTTAATTTAACATAATCTATGAAGTTACTTCCTGACATAATTTGTAAATATAACTAATTGAATAAGGATTAAAGCGCCAATAGAAACTCCATTGTATCAACTTTATCAGCGTAATCCCAAACCTTCGGAATTTGAGCTTCACCAAAGTCAACAGCACCTTTTATTTTTGGAGAAACAACACATTGAATATTATCTGAGTTTTTTGCAATATAATTTTCGACATCCATTAAAGTATCAAACTTTTCATAAAAAGTAACACTAATAGGTGATTGAAGTCCCTTATCTTCCTTTAAAAGAAAAGTTCCTCCATCCAAATGTACAACTCTATTAATGATATAAATCGACTTATTATAATCAACATTATTATGATATTTACCATTCATTTTTAATGGTTTATCATGTTTTAACAACTCATCTATTAAAGATACGTGATCAAATTCACCAACAATTAAAAACTTCGAAACATTTCGGCAACCTAAACCATAATAAGTAAACAAATCTTTTGCTAAGCCTCTAATTTGATCAGGGGTTTCATCACCAGTTAAAACCGCAACCGAAGTTCTTGATTTTCTTATAATATTAGGATACTCTCCAAAATACTGTTCAAAATACCTTGCCGAATTATTACTTCCAGTTGCAATCACAGCATCGTATTCTCTTCGAGGGGCCATAAGTATTTCTATCTTATCCTTGAAATAAACATCTATTGAAATTAAAAGATCAGCAACTGCTGGTAGTAATAATTCATCATCAGAACTTGTTTTAACAATAGCTTTATGACCAGAAATCAGAACACATAAAAAGTCATGGAACCCAACTAAAGGTATATTACCAGCCATTATAATTCCAACTTCTTTAAGTTCATTTGATACCTTCTTTGAATAATTCTTTAACCACTTATGCATTTCATTTTTTTGAAGCATAGAAATAATGCCCTCAAAAGAATTCCTTACCATTTCAGTAGTAAACCAACCATTATTCATTCCAGATCGCTTTATTTGCAAAAGCAAATTAACCTGCTCTTTACTCAAGTCTTCGTACTCGCCTTCTTTTTTATTGAGTGCTTCTTGAATTTTATTACCAAGCTTTACAAAACCTTCTATTCTTAATGATAACATAGTCAGCAATTTTTTTGTAAAATTACACATTGGAATCTCATTTGCATGTGTTAATATAAATTGGTTTATGAAAAAAATTATTGGAGGTCTAGTTTTAATGAGTCTACTATTTAGTAATTGCTCATCAAAACAAAAAATAAGTGAAGCAAAAACCATCGAAAAAAACAATTTATCTAAAGCTTTAGATACAGCAAAGAAAAAACAACCTTCAGAATCCTCTCCCTTTAAAATTAGAGGAATCGTTTTAGACAGGTCTATTGTCGGTGGCTGTGATTTTGTAATCTCGGTAAATGACTCTACAACCTTTGAACCAATTAATCTAGGAAAAGAATTTCAAAAAGACAGTATTAAAATCATATTCGATTACAAATTATCAAGAGCAATGACTACATGTATGATGGGACAACCAATAGTCCTCTCAAAAGTCAAACTAATTAATCAAAAAACAGAATAGACTTTTTAATAATTGCAATACATTTTTTAAGTTGATCTTTCGTAATTACCAAAGGTGGAGAGAACCTTATAATATCACCTTGGGTAGGCTTGGCTAACAGACCGTTTTCTGCCATCTTTAAGCAAACATCCCAAGCCTGTTTTCCTTTTTTTGGTTTTATTACAATAGCGTTTAGTAAACCTTTCCCTCTAACAAGGGTAATCATATCTGAATTAATAGCCCTTAACTCTGCTCTTAAAAAAGCACCTAGTTTTTGAGCGTTTTCGGACAATCCCTCATCATTTACTACTTGCAAAGCAGCAGTAGCAACTGCACATGCTATAGGATTACCACCATAGGTTGAACCATGACTACCCGGGGTGATAACTTCCATAACTTTATTATTAGCCAAAACACATGAAACTGGATACAACCCTCCAGAAATTGCTTTTCCAAGAATTAAAACATCAGGTTTCACATTTTCATGATCACAAGCCAAAAGTTTACCAGTTCTAGCAATACCAGTTTGAACTTCATCAGCTATAAAAAGAACATTTGAGTTTTTACATATTTGCTGAGCCTTATATAAATAGCCCTCATCTGGAACAAATACACCTGCCTCTCCCTGAATTGGCTCAACCATAAATGCAGCAACATTTAAATCTTTAACAGCATTTTTCAAAGCTTTCAAATCATTGTATGGAATTGATTCTATTCCTGGAGTGTAGGGACCAAAATTCCCCCTTGCATCAGGGTCATTTGAAGCAGATATAATAGTTATTGTTCTTCCGTGGAAATTATTACCACAAACAATAACCTTTGCCCTATTAACTTCAATGCCCTTTTTTTCATACCCCCATTTTCTTGCAATTTTCAAAGCGGTTTCAACAGCCTCAGCACCCGTATTCATTGGAAGAACCTTATCAAACCCAAAATAATCAGTAATAAATTTAGAAAACTCAACAAATGCATCGCTATGAAACGCCCTTGATGTTAATCCTAAAATTGATGCCTGATTTGTTAAAGCTTTTACTATTTTAGGATGACAATGGCCTTGATTAACTGCTGAATATGCCGATAAAAAATCAAAGTACTTTTTACCTTCAACATCCCAAACAAAGACCCCTTTTCCTTTTGAAAGTACAACAGGTAATGGATGATAGTTGTGTGCACTATATTTCAGCTCCTTCTTTATTTGTTTGTTTGTTAAACTACACATTGATTTTTTTTATATAAAATGTAAACAGAATGACATCCTCATTTATTAAATTATATTAAATTATGCTGGAGGTAATTAAATATTTTTTACAATTATTTTTATATGTTAATTTAGTTTCCTGTCAAGCACAATCCGTCCAAAAAGATATTAAATTAAACAATACAAAACCTTTAACAGTGAGCAAAGAAAACTACCGCCAATTAACAGACGAGGAAAAAAAAGTTATTTTATTCAAAGGAACTGAATTCCCCGGCAGTGGTAAATACAACTCTTTTAAAGATACTGGTGTTTTTAATTGTAAACAATGTAACACTCCACTCTTTAATTCTTCAGACAAGTTTGACAGTGGCTGTGGATGGCCTAGTTTTGATGATGCTATTGAAAATAATGTTAGAGAAGTAAAAGATGCTGATGGTAGAAGGATAGAAATAATTTGTAATACTTGTAATGGCCATTTGGGACATGTTTTTAAAGGTGAAAGATTTACAGATAAAAACACCAGACATTGCGTTAATTCAGTGAGTTTGTTGTTTGAACCTGAAAATGATAACCCAAGAGACACTGCCATTTTTGCAAGCGGATGTTTCTGGGGAACAGAATATTTTCTGCAACAACAAAAAGGTGTAATAGACACAAAATCAGGATATATAGGAGGACATGTTTTAAACCCATCTTACAGACAAGTATGTTCAGGAACGAGTGGGCACGCAGAAGCTGTAAGGGTTATCTATAACCCTGATTCAATTAGTTATGAAGAAATAGCTAAGATATACTTTGAAACACATGATCCTACTCAAGTAAATGGACAGGGACCTGATATAGGTACTCAGTATAGATCAGAAGTTTTTTATTTGGAAGAAAAACAAAAAGAAATTGCACTTAATCTAATAAAGCAATTAGAATCAAAAGGATTGGAGATAGCCACCAAAGTCACCAAAGCGTCTAAGTTTTGGCTTGCCGAAGATTACCATCAAGATTATTACTTAAAAACTGGAAAGCAACCATATTGCCACCGCTATATTAAAAGGTTCTAAAAAATAATATTACAAGATTTAAACTTTAAACGTTTTTCAATTTATTTTCTTTGTTAGTTTTTTATCACACCTTTTATAAATTACATCAAATAGGATTAATTGAACTCTTTATATATTTCCTTCCAAAACTCATCAAAAAGCGACTTAAATAAAGCTTCTTTGGAAATTAATAAATCTACAGAGGTATCAAGTGGTGACTTATCACCTATTCGTTTACGCATTTGCCACATTATTTTTCTTAATCCTTCATATTTAGCATAAGCTTCAAGCCAATTATACTTTTGCATAAAGGGTAAAACTTCTTTAAACTGCTGAGGAAGGATGAGCCAATTGTCATTTGCAGCACCGTATACGTAGTTAACATGTTTTTTTAAATCACTAATTTTATTAGCTAAAAAGTAATCAAAAAACATATCAATAACAACACCTGAATATAGTCTAAACTGAGGCCTTACTATTAATTTAGCCTCTCTAACTAAACTATGAGAGTCGGTGAAAGAATCAATTGCCCTATGAATCCTAACACCTTTAACCACCTCAGGATGAATACCAATAAACTTGCTGCCTTTTACAAAATCACCACACAAGTTACCCAACATGACTAGCGGTTTTTTAGGAGATAATATTGAATGTGCTAAAAAATTCATACCTAATGCTATTCAACCAAATATAACAATCAAGGCGCGTTTGTGTAAACAACTTTGCATTGATAAAAACTATTGTATTAATTTGTATTAATGGTTAGCCAAAAAAAGAAAATGTATTGGGGATTTCAAATTTTGGGATGGACAACCTTTACCCTTGGTAATCTTGTTTTTAATTATCTTTCAAAAGGAAAGCTTACAACAGGCGACACTTACTATTCCATTCTCATAGTAATACTAGGTTTAGCTTGCTCTCATTTTGTAAGATTTGTTTTCAATTTTTACAAATGGAGAAACGAGGGAATAACCCGTATTTTTCACAAAATAGCTATGCTTAGTGCGTTTGTTGGAACGCTAAACATCTCCTTGCTTTATATAATGAGCTTAAGTTGGAACAACAGCTTAATAGATAACTTTACAACAGCTGAATTTTTCGCACAAGCAGGAACTTTTGCCACCATATATTTTGGTTGGGGAATTATTTATTTTGCGGTTTATTTCTTTAGGAATTTCAAGAAGGAAGAAATTAAAAACCTTACGCAGCAAAGTAAAATGAAGGAAATTCAACTGAATAAATTTAAATCTCAACTTAATCCTCATTTCATATTTAATAGCATGAATGGAATAAGGTCTTTAATTGATGAAGATACAGAAAAAGCAAAGGAAGGTATTACCCAACTAAGCAACATTCTTAGAAATACTCTAACTATGGAAAAAAGAAGCTTAGTATCTATAAAGGAAGAATTAAAATTAGTCAAGGACTATTTAAGCCTAGAAAAAATAAGACTTGAAGAAAGGTTGGAATTTGAAATTAAAACATCTCCTTCATGTTTACATTATCAAATACCTCCTATGCTAATCCAAACATTGGTAGAAAATGCAATTAAACACGGAATAAGTCAGTTGATAACTGGAGGTAAACTCCTTATTAATTCAAACTCTGACTCTCATTACCTAATAATGGAAATAATTAATACTGGTCAGTATAAACCAAACAATACAAAATCCTATTCCGCAAGTGGATTTGGACTGGAAAATAGTAAGCAAAGACTCAATTATATTTTTGGAAATAAAGCCAGTTTTAAAATTAGTAACCTAAACGAATACGAAGTAATAACAAAATTAAAAATACCAAAATCATGAAAGCCTTATTAGTAGATGACGAAAGGTTAGCGAGAGCTGAGTTAACTAGATTATTAGAGAAATTTCCTGAAATTGAAATTATTGGTGAAGCTTCAAACGGTGAAGAGGCAATCCAAAAAATAGAAGATTTAAATCCTGAACTCGTATTCCTAGACATTCAAATGCCAGGAATGACTGGTTTTGAAGTTTTGGAACATTTACACATCGTTCCTAAAATTATATTTGTTACAGCCTATGATGAATACGCATTGAAAGCATTTGAAGTTAATGCATTAGATTATGTACTTAAACCAATTGAACTAAACCGACTGGAAAAAGCCATAGAAAAGGTAAGACATGAAAAAGATGAAGAAGTAAGCCTATCAGAAGAAAAACTAACTTATGACTCCCAAATATTTATTAAAGATGGTGAAAAATGCTGGTTTGTTAAAATGGATAAAGTTAGAATGTTTGAATCGGAAGGAAACTATGTAAGACTTTACTTCGACAACAGTAAACCAATGATTTTAAAGTCATTAAACAATCTAGAAAAACGACTAAGTAATAAATATTTTTTTAGAATATCAAGAAAATACATCATTAATTTAACCTGGATAGAAAAAGTTGAAGCATGGTTCAATGGTGGACTAAGAGTTACTTTAAAAACGGGTGAAAAACTTGAAATATCAAGAAGACAAACTTCTCGTTTTAAAGAGTTAATGTCAATATGATATTATTGACCATAAATTTAAAAACGAGAAGTTTGTTTTATTATGATTGCGGATAAGCTTCTCTTTTTAAAAAATTAATATTTTTACTTCATTTTGATCTGCAACTATAATTCCTTTTAGCTCCGAAGCTCATTTTGCTTTGGCTATTTCATGTGATTATTTATATACTAAAACAGCCATAATTGCAGATCAAGAAAAGAATAAATTATTACATCAATCATTATCTATTTAATTATCAAAACCCTTCAAAGCATTGAATAATCTTTTAAAACCAACTTATAAAGATGCTCTCTGAATCAAATAAAAAACTAAACCGCCTAGCGCATACATAAAGACATCAAGTAAATCGGATGTATAATGCATACTATACATAGGTAATAACCACTCGAAAATTATCGAAAAATAAACAACAGCTACAAGTATTTTTAAAAAAGAAAGTTTAGCTTCTATCTTTTTTACCTTAATTAACAAAAGAGTTTTTGTTAAATATAAAACTATTGGAATGCATAAAAAATCAGCTATATAACCATTTACCCACAACTTGATTGAATCGTTAAACTTAAAATAAAGTGTTATCAAATAAATAAAACCAAACAGCCAAAAAATTGTATGTTTTAAAAAAAAAGTTATCCTGGTCCCCATGCTATTATGAAAGCTATAATCGATAAAATACCCATATAAATAGTCCAAACTGAATAACCAATCCAATACGTTATTTTCAAAAATGGATTTTTTGCCCCTTTCCATTTTGCCAGAAAAGCTTCTAACTTTTCTGGAGCTTCAGCCTTCTTTTTTTCTTTTTGCTCCCTTATTTTCTTAACCCTTATTCTCTTTGGATTTAAATCGAAGCCACAATTAGAACAAATATCAAAATCTGACCAATTTCCACAATTATTGCATTTCCTTTCAACGGACATATTATAAAATTACTAATAAGACAAATTAAAAAAGAACCTCTCATACATAAATACCTTTTTTGGTGTATTGTGACCTATCACTTCATGATGTAGATTTGCGAAATGATCCTTAAACAGGGAAATATTAAGATTCTTCAAGAGTTCAATAATTTTGAGTTGTCCTACGACTGTAAAAAGAAAAATTGCTGCAAAAAATATAAAAAAAAGGGTAAACCTTGTAAAAGTTGCCCCAAATTTTAAGTTTAGCTTTTAAATTACTTTTTTATCAATGCTTCTTGAATTAAAACATTTATTAATTGATGTTTACAGCCTTACACTTGGCTATTTTAATAATTCTGGAAAAAGAATTTACTGGATTTATTTGCTTACTTCTTTAGTTTTAGCAACTTATGTATATTTTAAGTACAAAAAAAAACAAAAAGAGAACAAAACCTTACTTCAATTTTTATTCCCAAAAGAAAATTACCTAGGAAAAACTGCATTTATTGATTACTCCTTTTTTATTTTTAACACATTCGTTAAACTTTTCGTTATCGCATCCTTTAGCTATTATTCTAAACTTTACTCATTT
>MDSY01148922.1_pt1 | contig 13787 bp, 11 predicted proteins | sample 811131 | NCBI WGS metagenome assembly MDSY01 (sample SAMN05326643, study PRJNA326480) | marine metagenome | isolation source: seawater | place: Atlantic Ocean: South West | collected 2010 | reverse complement strand
AGCCGTTTGATAGGTATCAAGTGTAAGTACAGCAATGTATTTAGCTGAGATATACTAATAGACCGAAGGCTTGACTTTTTATTTTGAAGTTTTCAATTATTTGGCTTAGACGTTTTATAGCGTAATGGATCCACATCGACCCTTTTCGAACTCGATAGTGAAAGGTTACAGCGGTGAAAATACTGAAAGGGTGGCCTTTTGGGAAAATAACACAGTGTCTAAGTCTTAAATCTGGTGCTATAATTAAAATCATAATATATATAGTTATTACTAAAGTTGCCTAAGCGTGCGTTTTTAATTTATATACAAGAGAGAAAAATGAGTAATGTTTACGATTGGTTTCAAGAGAGACTTGAGATCCAAGCTATTGCCGATGATATCACAAGTAAATATGTACCACCCCATGTAAATATTTTTTACTGTTTAGGTGGTATTACATTAACATGTTTCATTGTTCAAGTAGCAACAGGTTTTGCTATGACATTCTACTATAGACCTACAGTAACTGAGGCTTTTGCATCAGTACAATTTATAATGACTGAAGTAAACTTTGGTTGGTTAATTCGTTCAGTACATAGATGGTCGGCCAGTATGATGGTACTAAACATGATTTTGCATGTTTGTCGTGTTTATCTAACAGGTGGGTTCAAGAAGCCAAGAGAGTTAACATGGGTAACTGGTGTAGCATTAGCTTCCGTAACTGTGTCTTTTGGTGTAACGGGGTATTCTTTACCGTGGGATCAGGTTGGATATTGGGCTTGTAAAATTGTAACTGGTGTACCTGATGCTATTCCAGTTGTAGGAGGTCTATTAGTTCAAGTATTACGTGGTGGTGTAAGTGTGGGACAATCAACGTTAACACGATTCTACAGTGCACATACTTTTGTGTTACCTGTTGTAGCAGCCGTTCTAATGCTGACACACTTTGTTATGATCCGTAAGCAAGGTATTTCAGGACCACTATAAAAAAAGGGGGTTACTGTAAAAATAATATTTTTGAAAACGGAAAATTTATACTTACCATTATTTAATATAATATGTCAATTTTAAAGAAGCCTGATTTATCGGATCCTAAACTGAGAGCAAAGTTAGCTAAAGGAATGGGACATAACTACTACGGTGAGCCTGCTTGGCCAAATGATTTACTGTATATTTTCCCAGTTTGTATTTTAGGTACAATCGCATGTTGTATTGGTTTAGGGGTACTAGAGCCAACTCCACTTGGAGAGCCGGCAGACCCATTCGCAACACCGTTAGAAATTTTACCAGAATGGTATTTCTTCCCGACATTTAACCTGCTTCGTGTGATTCCTAACAAGTTGCTTGGTGTATTTTCGATGGCAGCCGTACCTTTAGGTCTTATAACTGTACCTTTCATTGAGAATGTAAACAAGTTCCAAAACCCATTTAGAAGACCTGTTGCTTCACTGGTTTTTATTTTCGGTACTTTTACAGCCTTCTGGTTAGGTATTGGAGCTACAATGCCGATTACACAAGCGCTAACACTAGGTTTCTTTTAAATTTAGAGAAAACTAGGGGGGTTTAAGACCACGTTTAAGTAAAGTAATTTGCGTTGCTTTTTTTTGTTGCGCGTGAAGTATTGTTTAATTGAGTTCTTTGGAAAAAGAGCTCAGTTAAACAATACTTCAGATTGTCGGTAGAGACTCTAACGAATGAGACTTTGTTTCAGCGTGTGCAACCTTTTTTGTTGTACGGACGCTCTATTATTTTTAACGCTAAAATAAGTTATAACAAATAGCAATGTTAAACTTTTATTAAGGTTTTACCAAAAATTGACTTAACTTAACTAACTTAAAGTAAAATTTCTATATAGAAGGCTTTAAACTCGTTGGAAGTTTAGTTATGTGTTTGTTATCGTTTATTAAAAAGTAAACTTTAAGTCGGAAACGACAAAAAGACGTTTTAATGTTTTCATATTTGTAAGTCTCAGAAAAGGAGAGTAAAAATGAAAGTTAGCTCTAAGGAACTAGAGGCTAAAAAAGTTAGAGTTATAGTAGATAAAAACCCGGTTGCTACTTCCTTTGAGAAGTGGGCACAACCAGGGCATTTTTCTCGAACATTAGCAAAAGGACCAAAAACAACAACTTGGATTTGGAACCTTCATGCTGATGCACATGATTTTGATAGCCAAACGAATTCACTTGAAGATATTTCAAGAAAGATATTCAGTGCGCATTTCGGCCAATTAGCAATTATTTTTCTATGGATTAGTCAGGCATACTTCCACGGTGCAAGATTCTCAAATTATTCTGCATGGTTAAGTAGTCCTACAACGATTAAGCCAAGTGCTCAGGTTGTATGGCCTGTTGTTGGTCAGGAAATTTTAAATGGTGACGTAGGGGGCGGTTTCTCGGGTATCCAAGTAACATCAGGGTTCTTCCAGCTTTGGCGTGCTTCAGGTATCACGAATGAAACAGAGCTTTATTGGACTGCCATGGGTGGTCTATTTATGTCTGCTTTAATGGTTTTTGCAGGTTGGTTCCACTACCACAAAGCAGCACCTAAGTTAGAGTGGTTCCAAAATGTGGAATCGATGATGAACCACCACTTAGCAGGTTTATTAGGATTAGGTTGTTTATCATGGTCAGGTCACCAGATTCACATCAGTCTTCCTGTGAACAAGTTATTAGACGCGGGTGTAGCCCCACAAGAAATTCCGTTACCACACGAACTTCTTTTTAATAGCGAGTTAATGGGTCAGCTATACCCTAGTTTTAAAAAGGGCTTAGTACCGTTCTTTACTCTAAACTGGAGTGAGTATTCAGATTTCTTAACATTTAAAGGTGGATTAAACCCTATTACAGGTAGTTTATGGTTAAGTGATACAGCTCATCACCATTTAGCACTTGCTGTACTGTTTATATTCGCCGGACATATGTACCGCACAAATTGGGGTATTGGGCATAGTATGAAGGAGATATTAGAGGCTCACAAAGGACCACTTACGGGTGAAGGGCACAAAGGCCTATATGAGATCTTAACTACTTCATGGCATGCGCAACTAGCTATTAACTTAGCTATGATGGGATCACTTAGTATTATTGTGGCGCACCACATGTATGCAATGCCACCGTACCCGTACATTGGTATTGATTACCCAACACAATTATCATTATTTACCCACCACATGTGGATTGGTGGTTTCTGTGTTTGTGGTGCTGGGGCACACGCAGCTATTTTTATGGTGCGTGACTATAGTCCAGTTCAGTCGTATAACAATTTGCTTGATAGAGTATTGCGCCACCGTGACGCTATTATTTCTCACTTAAACTGGGTTTGTATTTTCTTAGGTACACATAGTTTTGGTCTATATATCCACAACGATACAATGCGTGCATTAGGAAGACCTCAAGATATGTTCTCAGATAAGGCAATTCAACTACAACCTATTTTTGCTAAGTGGGTACAGTCTATTCACACATTAGCACCAGGTAATACAGCACCTAATGCCTTAGCAACGTCAAGTTACGCTTTTGGAGGTGATGTTGTCGCAGTTAATGGGAAGATTGCTATGATGCCAATCTCACTTGGAACTGCAGATTTTATGGTTCACCATATTCATGCCTTCACAATTCATGTAACGGTTTTAATTCTATTAAAAGGTGCTTTATTTGCTCGTAGTTCTAGATTGATTCCAGACAAAGCAAATCTTGGATTCCGTTTCCCTTGTGATGGTCCAGGACGAGGCGGTACATGTCAAGTATCTGGTTGGGACCATGTCTTCCTAGGTTTATTCTGGATGTATAACTGTATTTCCGTAGTAATCTTCCATTTTAGTTGGAAAATGCAATCAGATGTATGGGGAACTATATCAAGTACTGGAAAGATTTCTCACATTACCGGAGGAAACTTTGCAAATAGTGCATTAACAATTAACGGTTGGCTACGTGACTTCTTATGGTCGCAAGCCTCACAAGTTATTCAATCTTATGGGTCGGCTTTATCGGCTTACGGCTTAATCTTCTTAGGTGCGCACTTTATCTGGGCGTTTAGTTTAATGTTCCTATTCAGTGGTCGTGGTTATTGGCAAGAGCTAATCGAGTCAATCGTTTGGGCTCACAATAAATTAAAGTTAGCACCAGCTATCCAGCCGCGAGCTTTAAGTATCACGCAAGGTCGTGCTGTAGGTTTAGCACATTACCTTCTAGGCGGGATTGGAACAACCTGGTCATTCTTCTTAGCAAGAATTATCTCGGTAAGTTAAATTTAAATAACAGGATAAATTTATAAAATATGGCTACTAAATTTCCTAAGTTTAGTCAAGCACTTGCACAGGATCCCGCTACTAGAAGAATCTGGTACGGTATAGCAACTGCTCACGATCTTGAAAGCCATGACGGAATGACAGAAGAAAGCCTTTATCAAAAGATTTTTGCTTCACATTTTGGTCATCTGGCGATAATATTCTTATGGACCTCTGGAAACCTTTTCCACGTAGCGTGGCAAGGTAATTTCCAACAATGGGTTTTAAACCCACTTAAAGTTAAACCAATTGCACATGCGATTTGGGATCCTCATTTCGGTCAATCCGCAATTAAGGCATTTACAAGAGGTGGGGTTTCTTACCCAGTAAATATTGCAACTTCTGGCGTATACCACTGGTGGTATACGATTGGAATGCGAACAAATAGCGACCTATATTTTGGTGCATTAGGGTTATTATGCCTTTCAACAACACTTCTGTTTGCTGGTTGGTTACATTTACAGCCAAAATTCCGCCCAGGATTAGCATGGTTTAAAAATAATGAGTCGCGTCTAAACCACCACTTATCAGGTTTGTTTGGCGTAAGTTCATTAGCATGGTCAGGTCACTTAATCCACGTGGCAATACCAGAGTCACGTGGGCAACATATTCGTTGGGATAACTTCACATCAACATTACCACACCCAGAAGGTTTAACACCTTTCTTTACAGGTAATTGGAGTGTTTATGCTGAAAACCCTGATACTGCTAAGCATATTTTTGGTACGAGTGAAGGTGCTGGAACAGCCATCCTAACATTTTTAGGAGGTTTCCATCCACAGACTCAATCAATGTGGTTAACAGATATTGCACATCACCATTTAGCTATCGCGATTGTTTTCATTTTTGCAGGTCACATGTACCGCACAAACTGGGGGATTGGACATAGCATGAAAGAAATTCTAGATGCCCATGTTCCACCGAGAGGACGATTAGGAGCAGGACACCGTGGTTTGTTTGAAACAATTACAAATAGCTTACATATGCAATTGGGGTTAGCATTAGCTTCTCTCGGTGTAGCAACATCTCTAGTTGCTCAGCACATGTACGCGTTACCGTCTTATGCTTTCATGGCAAAGGATTATGTAACGCAGGCTGCGCTATATACACACCACCAGTATATTGCTGGTTTCTTAATGGTTGGTGCTTTTGCACACGGTGCAATTTTCTTTGTACGTGACTACGATCCCGAAGTAAATAAGGATAACGTACTTGCAAGAATGCTTCAGCACAAAGAGGCAATCATTTCACACTTAAGTTGGGTGTGTTTATTCTTAGGATTCCACACATTAGGGCTATACATTCACAATGATGTTTGTGTAGCTTTCGGTACTCCAGAGAAGCAAATTCTTTTTGAACCTGTTTTTGCGCAGTTTATTCAAGCAGCATCAGGTAAAGCTGTATACGGTTTCGATGTTTTATTATCATCGTCAACAAGTGCCGCTACAGTTGCAAGCAGTAAGATTTGGCTACCGGGTTGGATTGAAGCAATTAACAGTGGCAAGAATTCTTTATTCTTAACTATTGGCCCAGGTGATTTCCTTATTCACCACGCAATTGCACTAGGTCTTCACACAACAGCGTTAATTTTAGTTAAAGGTGCATTAGATGCACGTGGATCAAAATTAATGCCGGATAAGAAAGATTTCGGTTACAGTTTCCCTTGTGACGGCCCAGGTCGAGGTGGTACTTGTGATATTTCAGCATGGGATGCGTTCTACTTAGCTATGTTCTGGATGTTAAACACTATCGGTTGGGTAACATTCTACTGGCACTGGAAGCATATGACGATTTGGGGTGGTAATGCAGCTGCATTTAATGAGTCTTCAACTTATATCATGGGTTGGTTACGTGACTACTTATGGTTAAATTCATCTCCATTAATTAACGGGTATAACCCATTTGGGATGAATGCCCAAGCCGTTTGGTCTTGGATGTTCCTATTTGGGCACCTAATTTGGGCGACTGGTTTTATGTTCTTAATTTCATGGCGTGGTTATTGGCAGGAGCTAATTGAAACATTAGTTTGGGCGCATGAGCGTACACCACTTGCAAATTTAGTTCGTTGGAAAGATAAGCCAATTGCTTTATCAATTGTACAAGCGCGTCTTGTTGGCCTAGCACACTTTACAGTGGGTTACATCTTTACATATGCACCGTTCGTTATTGCCTCGACAACAGGTAAATTTAGTTAGTTTTAACTAATAGAGCTTTAGCATCAGTTAGATTTTTGCTTAATTTGTATGTTGAAGACTAAATCCGCTAATAATCTTTATTGGTGACTCGGGTTGGTTTCGTTTAATGATGACATTTAAGCAGCCATTGTGCCTAGTAGAACTCTTTTTATTGAGTTCTACTAGGCTTAATTATTTTTAGCATTGATAAAATTTCAATTATGCTTTAATATATTATTAGTTCGGGATGTAGCGCAGCTTGGTAGCGCATCTGCCTTGGGAGCAGGGTGTCGCAGGTTCAAATCCTGTCATCCCGATATTTAAAAGAGTCTACCCGCGAAAATATTGGGCGTATATCTCGAGGTATAGCTAATTCCATTGTTCGAGCGTTGTTAAGTGTTAGGGAGTGAAGCTTCGGCAAATATACCAGTAGCAAGGGGACTACCATAATACTTTTCGTTCTTCGACTTAATATAATTTTACCAATTAATTATCTAAACTGTTTGGCGGCTCTTTCAAGTAGCCCCAATAAAAGACTGAAAATAAAGGATAAAAAGATATTATAAGACTACGACCAAGACCTATAGTCAATATAAAAACATTAAGCACTATCTAACGCGAGATATTTAGAGGTTTTATAACAAATAACGTTATAATCTACTTATAACAAAATAAATTTATTACGGGATAATTTTAGAAATGAGCGAATTCGTTAAACCATATAACGATGATCCATTCGTAGGTAATTTATCTACGCCTGTAACAACATCTACCGCAACGAAACTATATCTAGGTAACTTACCAATTTACCGAAAAGGTTTAACGCCTTTATTGCGTGGGCTTGAAATCGGTATGGCACATGGTTATTTTTTAATTGGCCCCTTTTACATTCTTGGGCCTTTAAGAAATTCAGAAAATGCTTTACTTATTGGATTGCTTTCCGCTTTTGGTTTAGTTCTAATATTAACGCTAGGACTTACAATCTACGGTTTGGCATCATTTCAGGACGATGGTAAGCTCGAGGGTCTAGAGTCGTCAAAAGGGTGGCGAAAGTTTACAAGTGGTTTCTCCATTGGAGGATTCGGTGGGGCTGTTGTAGCCTATGTTTTACTTGCTAATATTGGATTTTTTGCATAAAAATTAATCAAAACGAGAGTATTCATTAGTTTGAACCTCGTTTTGATTAACTTTGTCTTTACAAACTCAAAAATAGTGTCAAGATGAAAAAGACAGTAATTAACCCCCAATTAAGCTGTTTTAGAAAATTCTGGCTATCACTTGCACTTGCAAATAGCGCAGAAAGTTGTGAGTTACTTGTTCCGCTTATGGAACTTTTCGGGTCCGTTGAGAGAATAATAAAAATTATGCCCAGACCAACCAAAAACCAAACTTTTTCTAATAGATCCATTTAATACTTTAGTAGTCTAAAAAGCTATTTATTCACCCTGAATTTTAAGAAGGCCAAAACCAACGCTTAAACCAGTTAAAGTTAATGCCCACATAACTCCTGCTACAGTAAAAATCTCCTTAGCCATCTTTATTCTTTATTAAATTAATGTATATATATGTTTATCCTGCGGACGAACCGCGCCAGTGTTTGTTAGAAACCGTTACGACCCCAAACAACCAATGCTAAAGAAAAGCTAAACATAACCATAAGAGACGACCAACCTAAACTTAGAATATCCATTGTCCGTATAATTTATACTTTCCTCAATAATTTTTTCACTTTTAGAGTATTATAACATTTCTTTTTTAGTTTCGTACGGGTAAGTCGGTTTATCGTATATGAGAAGGAGAGGATGGGATTCGAACCCACGGTACATTGTAAAACGTACATCAGATTAGCAATCTGAAGCTTTCAACCACTCAGCCACCTCTCCTTTTAAAAATAAGAATCATTAAAACGACCTTTTACTAAGGCCAACATATTAATACACGCCCTGAAGGACTTGAACCCTCGACATCAGGTTTTGGAAACCTACGTTCTACCAACTGAACTAAGAGCGCTCTATCTAAATTTATTATATCTTTAAAATTCGTGCTACGTCAAACGAAATTTCAAAAGAAGCAAAAGGCTATTCCAAAATGAGGGTTGGAATAGCCTTATAACCATCACCTAAATACTTAGTTAAACCTAAAGACTAACTATAGGTTACCACGTTTGAAATATAGGAGGAAAATAATTGCCGGGCCTGAAAGAACAACTAATGCTAGTGATGTTAGCTGAGCGATGATATTCCAGTTAATCATAAGAATATTTTTGATTAATAGTTGAGTTAAGCTAGAAATAACTTTTTCTATTTTATGTTAAACCTAATTATACTAGAGTTCGGAGAAATCTTTGCAGATAAAATCAAAACAAACAAAAATAATATTTTGTAAAGTCAGAACGTCCTTCTTAAGATTCGACCTTCGTCCAGCTAATTAGAGCAAAAGCTTAATATATTTGAACTCGGTACTCTAACTATACTAAATACAAACACCTAACTTATATATTTAGTCTTTTTTCAATTTCGACTTCATAATTTTTACTATTTTTATGTTAATATGTTAGTTATCAAAGATAGTGATAATCTCATTACAATATTAAAGTAATGTTTGAACGTTTTACAGAAAAAGCGATTAAAGTAATTATGCTTGCCCAAGAGGAAGCCAGACGACTTGGCCATAATTTTGTTGGGACAGAGCAGATTTTACTCGGACTCATTGGTGAAGGTACAGGAATTGGCCCTAAGGTTCTGAAGTCAATGGGTGTAAACCTAAAGGATGCAAGGGTCGAGGTAGAGAAAATTATTGGTCGTGGTTCCGGTTTTGTAGCCGTAGAAATTCCTTTTACACCACGTGCAAAACGAGTTTTAGAACTGTCACTTGAGGAGGCGCGCCAGCTCGGTCATAATTACATTGGTACCGAGCATCTTCTACTAGGATTGATTCGTGAAGGTGAAGGTGTTGCCGCTAGGGTCTTAGAAAACTTGGGTGTCGACCTTTCGAAAGTTCGCAGTCAAATTATCAGATCATTAGGGGATAATACAGAAGTTGCAGCAGGTAGCAGCACAACTCGTAGTAAAACACCAACACTTGAGGAGTTTGGGACAAATTTAACTCAGAAAGCGAACGAAGGAAAGTTAGATCCTGTGGTAGGTCGTGCTAAGGAAATTGAGAGGGTAATTCAAATTCTTGGAAGACGTACTAAAAATAACCCCGTTCTTATTGGCGAGCCTGGAGTAGGTAAAACTGCTATTGCCGAAGGATTAGCGCAACGAATTGCAAACCGAGATATACCTGATACTTTAGAGGATAAAAGAGTGGTTGCATTAGATATCGGATTGCTTATTGCTGGTACAAAGTACCGTGGTGAATTCGAAGAACGGTTGAAGAAAATTATGGATGAGGTTCGAACGGCTAATAACATCATTCTAGTTATCGATGAAGTCCATACTTTAATCGGGGCTGGTGCTGCCGAAGGGGCAATTGATGCAGCTAACATTCTAAAGCCGGCTCTCTCAAGAGGGGAGTTGCAGTGTATAGGGGCGACAACATTAGAAGAATACCGAAAGCATATTGAGAAAGATGCAGCGTTAGAGCGACGTTTCCAACCAGTTATGGTAGGGGAGCCATCTGTTGATGAAACAATCGAAATTCTATACGGTCTTCGTGAGCGTTATGAAAAGCACCATAAACTTATTATTTCCGATGAGGCGTTAGCCGCGGCGGCGAAATTTGCTGATCAATATATCGCGGACCGTTTTTTACCAGATAAGGCAATTGATTTAATCGATGAGGCGGGCTCAAGAGTTCGTTTAATGAATTCTCAGTTACCAGCCGCCGCTAAGGAGTTAGACGGTGAATTGCGAGAAGTTCTAAAAACAAAAGATGAGGCTGTCCGTAGCCAGGATTTTGAGAAAGCAGGTCAATTGCGTGAGCGAGAGATGGAAATTAAAGCTCAAATCAACGCAATTGCACAAAGCAAAAAAGGGGCATCAGAGGCTTCTAGCACGACACCCGTTGTCACAGAAGAGGATATTGCTTTAATTGTGGCTGCGTGGACAAGTATCCCAGTTAATAAATTAACAAAAAGCGAGTCTGAGAAACTGTTGAAGATGGAAGAAACACTTCATAGCCGAATTATTGGCCAAGATGAGGCTGTTGTAGCAGTTTCCCGTGCAATTAGAAGAGCTCGTGTCGGTTTAAAAAACCCAAACCGGCCAATTGCGAGTTTTATTTTCTCAGGTCCAACAGGTGTCGGTAAGACAGAATTAACAAAAGCTTTAGCCACATACTTCTTTGGTTCAGAAGAGGCAATGGTCAGACTAGATATGTCGGAATACATGGAACGTCATACCGTATCAAAACTGATTGGTTCACCACCAGGTTATGTTGGATATAATGAAGGCGGCCAATTAACAGAAGCCGTTCGCCGTAGACCATACACCGTTGTTTTATTCGACGAAGTAGAAAAGGCACATCCAGATGTGTTTAACTTAATGCTACAAATTTTTGAAGATGGACGTTTAACAGACTCAAAGGGCCGAATAATTGATTTTAAAAACACACTTTTAATCATGACTTCGAACATTGGTTCGAAAGTTATTGAGAAAGGAGGAGGTGGTCTAGGATTCGAGTTATCGGAAGATCAGTCGGATTCACATTATAACCGTATTAAATCGCTTGTTAACGAGGAGCTGAAGCAATACTTCAGACCGGAGTTCTTAAACCGACTTGATGAAATTATTGTATTCCGCCAACTAACAAAAGATGAAGTGGCACAAATCGCAGAAATCATGCTGAAAGAAGTGTTCGAAAGAATATCAATAAAAGGAATTCAGCTTGAAGTTACGGATCGGTTTAAGTCACGGTTAATTGATGAAGGGTTTAATCCAAGTTATGGAGCACGACCATTGCGTCGTGCTGTAATGAGATTACTAGAAGATAGTTTAGCCGAAGAAGTGTTATCAGAGAAAGTAAAAGCTGGTGATACCGCGGTTGTTGATGTTGGCGAAGATGGGAAAGTAAAAGTTCTACTTGGTGAAAAGTTCGAAGTTCTACAAGAGAATTAAAGGCTTGGCCATAGAAGTAGACGTATTTTTGCTTTAAAAATAATCTAAGTTTAAAAAGTCTCTATAGCAACAAAAAATGTTGCTATAGAGACTTTTTTTATGCTACTGCTTGAAGACGCGCTTTCGCTTTACGTAATTCAATTGTAGCCTCAATTTTTTCTTTTTTTGTTGATGCTTGGTCAACTAATAGAGTTACTTTCTCTAATTCTGATTGAGCAGATGAACGATCAATTGTACTACCTTCTTCTGCACCATTACATAGAATAGTCACTTTATTAGCTTCAACTTCCGCAAAACCTTCCATTAGGACAATAGAAGTCCAGTTACCTTCAGCCTTTAGGCGCATTACACCGATGTCTAATGCTGTTAGTAAAGGAGCGTGGTCTACTAGGATACCTAATTGACCTGTACTACTTGGAAGAATAATTTCTTCTGCGCTGGCATCCCAGACTACCTTATCAGGTGTTATTACACGAACATTTAAACTCATTTATTTTTTTATCCTTTTAGCTTTTCTGCTTTAGCAATTGCTTCCTCAAGACCCCCTACTAAATAGAACGCTTGCTCTGGTAAATCGTCGTATTTACCATCTAAGATACCATTGAATGCTGAAATAGTATCTGCTAAAGATACGTATTTACCTGGTGCACCTGTAAAGATCTCAGCTACAAAGAAAGGCTGTGATAAGAAGCGCTCAACTTTACGAGCTCTCGCAACAGTTTGACGATCTTCCTCAGAAAGCTCATCAAGGCCTAGAATAGCAATAATATCTTGCAGTTCCTTGTAACGCTGTAAAGTTTCTTTTACGTTTTGGGCCGTCGCATAGTGCACTTCTCCTACAATTTCAGGTTGGAGCATTGTTGACGTAGAGTCTAAAGGATCTACAGCTGGATAAATACCCTTTGACGCTAGACCACGAGAAAGTACTGTTGTTGCATCTAAGTGAGCAAAAGTTGTAGCTGGCGCCGGATCTGTTAAATCATCTGCAGGTACATAAACCGCTTGGATTGATGTAATTGAACCTTCTGTTGTCGAAGTAATTCGCTCTTGTAAAACCCCCATTTCAGTAGCTAGTGTAGGCTGGTAACCTACAGCAGATGGCATTCGTCCAAGTAGAGCTGACACCTCTGAACCGGCCTGTACAAAACGGAAAATATTATCGATAAATAGAAGTACGTCTTGCTTGTTAATATCACGGAAGTATTCCGCCATTGTTAAAGCTGTTAAACCTACACGCATTCTTGCACCAGGAGGCTCATTCATTTGTCCGTATACAAGAGCTACCTTGGAATCGCTTAACTTGTTCTCATTGATTACACCCGACTCTTTCATTTCACAATAAAGGTCATTACCTTCACGCGTACGCTCACCTACCCCACCGAACACTGATACACCACCGTGGGCCTTTGCAATGTTGTTGATAAGTTCCATAATAAGAACAGTTTTACCTACACCGGCACCACCGAATAAACCAATCTTTCCACCACGTCTGTAAGGCGCTAGAAGGTCTACAACTTTGATTCCAGTTTCAAAAATAGAAGGCTTAGTTTCTAATTCTGTAAATGCTGGAGATGGTCTGTGGATTGGTAAACCTGATGAAGACTCGCAAGGTCCCATTTCATCTACTGGTACACCAAGAACGTTAAAAATACGACCTAACGTTGGAGTACCTACTGGAACAGTAATTGGAGCACCTGTATCAGTTACAGCTTCACCACGTTTTAAACCATCCGTTGATGTCATAGACACGGCACGCACTTTGTTGTTACCTAAAAGCTGTTGTACCTCACAAGTAACAGCAGAATCGCCCGAACCAATGATTATAGCATTGTAAACCTTTGGTAAATCACCACTCGGGAACTCAATATCTAATACGGGACCAATAATTTGCGAAATGTAGCCTGTCTTTGAAGCAGTATCAACCATAATATTTTTTAGAACTAGTTCGTTTACAGTTAATCGACAAAATTTCGAAACCCTAAAAGATATGCAGAAGGCATATCTTTTAAGGTTTTAACTAGAGTGGGCATGCAGTATAAAGTATCTAAAAAATGTTAGAAACTTATCTGAAACCAACAGAAGCTTGCCATACAAAAGCTAATAGTAGAAAGAATACAGGAATAGCTGGCATTACATCAACAATTGGACGAAATGCTGTGTATGGCTCAGGTAGCGCAGATAGTAAAAAGTTTACATCCATTTTACATTTACCTCATTAAAATATAAAAAAGTTTAAATAGATTATATAACAAGTTGTTAGAATATCGTCGAAAGATGTTATAAACTATT
>MDSY01122697.1_pt1 | contig 13792 bp, 26 predicted proteins | sample 811131 | NCBI WGS metagenome assembly MDSY01 (sample SAMN05326643, study PRJNA326480) | marine metagenome | isolation source: seawater | place: Atlantic Ocean: South West | collected 2010 | reverse complement strand
GATCGCCCACCTCCGCAGCTCCATAGGAAAACAGCCCTAGCTAGGGCAATTTCCACTGGAAATATGATAAGCTGATCAGAATGAGCTGGAAACATGGGCGCAAAACAACCTGAAACAATAGAAGAAGTAGTGAAAAATGGAAAATATGAGCTAGTTTATGCAGTAGATTTGATAGGAGAGCAGTTAATCGTGTTGGTGGAGGCGGAGTAGGAAATGGTAGAAACCCAGAGGCGCAGGTTAAAGGAAATTAGATCTCTGCAGGGTTGGCGTAGAGCCTATGCTGCAGCTGGATTACCTCAAGACGGAGCTTCAGCTAACACACAGCAGAAGCGTTTGAGTAGGCTCATCAATAAAGAAACAGGAGGGTATAAGCCTCTAAACAGGAAGCAACAGCAGCGTATTTCCAGAGAATATAGGAAAAGATCTACTCAAGAGGCTTTGAATGAAGCTAGAGGAAAAGCTGCAGTAAAGGAAATCCAAAAACAAAGAAGGAAAAACCGAGCTGAAGCTAAACGCCAGTTCGGTGAAGATGGGTTATTTCCTGATCCTGCTAAACTCCGAAGGCGATTAGATCAGAATAGGGGTTTAACCAGAGCTGAAAGAGAGCGAATCACAAACAGTTTCAATGAAGCTACTAGCACTGGAGATTTCAAAAGAGCTAGAGCTGCTTATGCTACACAGATCAGGAAGGTTAGCCTAGCTGGAATGGCTGGATCTGAGCGTAGAGAATGGAAGCGTAGAGTAGCTAAGGCTGTAAACGCTAAGAAGCGAGATGAGGCATGATGGAACTAGCTGAGCTGAGAACCGATACTGTGTTCAAACCACAGCGAAGGAAAAACCCAGCTCATAAAATCTGGAAGCAGCGGGAAATCGCTGGAGCTGATTTTGAAACCAAAGATGGCTACCCCCATATTTACACTTGGACACAATGGAAAGAGGAACAGTGGCACGATTTCCATTTTATTTTCGGTGGAACTGTAAATGATCCAGAAATGTTTCTGGAAGCTAATTCTGGAAAAGAATACCCCCCATTTTCCATAACTACCTTACTGGAAATACATCATCAAACAGGATATTATTCTCAGGGAGGATATGGATCTAGGAAAACTCCTCCTCAGCTCTACTTTTTCAATTTGAAGTATGATGCTCAAGCTATCATCAAAACACTACCAGAAGAAGTAATCCTAGAGCTGATGGAGGGTAATGATTGCATGGTAGATACTAAGGAATGGAAACTAGCTCCAGAAGTTCAAAGGGTGAAGGTCAAAACAAAGAAAGGAAAGAACTACCAGATATGGGCAGTAGTGAATCCTGATGATCAGGAGGATTGGGAAAAGGTAGAGAATAACAGATATGTTAGAATCGCATACCTACCCAAAAAGTTCCTGAGCTTAGAGCCGATCAGGTTCTTTTCTGATGGTGTAAAATGGGTTAAGCTAGATATGTGGGATATAGCTCAGTTTTGCGGCAGAGGGAGCTTAGATTACAATGCTAAGAAGCATTTGAATGAAGGAAAGCTGGACTTCACTAAAGATGAAATGAGTTTGCTAGGATCACTTTCAGCTGAAGGTATTGATTTCACTAAAAAGAACTGGCAGAAAATTATAGATTATGCTGAAAAGGATTCAAACCTTACAGCTAGGTTGAGCTGGAAAATAGTTAATGGATTTGAACAAAATAGAATCAGAATGGTTAGACCGTTTTCTACTGCAGCTGTGGCAGAAAGAGCTTTTCTGGATCGCTGCAATATCCCTACAATGAATGATTTGATGGCAGATTATCCTGATCTTTGTATGGCCTTCTGGACTGGTTATCAAGGAGGCCATTTTGAAGCCACAGGAGCTGGAATATGGGATAACGCTGAAGCTGGAGATATTACCTCAGCTTATCCTCATGTTCTTTGGTGGTGTGTTGATCATACTGATGGTTTCTGGATAGGAACTTTTCATGGTGATCCTGAAAATGAAGCTGAAGATTATTTGGAAAAGCATATCATGTATCGGCCAGCTATGTTTGAAGCTGAAGTTATATTTCCCGAAGGTTTGGAAATCTACCCTGCAGCTAAGAAATCTGAGAGCTTAGGCTGTTTGGTAAATGCTAGAATAAATTATGGTTGGTTTACTGGAGATGAGATTAAAGAGTTCCAGAAATGGAATGCTCAGATCAGTATTGAAAGATGGTGTGCATTTATTCCTAATCAAGATAATGAAGCTGCAGAAGATGTAGAAGATGGAATACGCTATCCTTACAGGCCAGCTCTGAAGATTTTCTATGGAGGAAAGCTAGAACAGGATAAGCTCAAAGGAACTCCAGAATATGATCCTGAGCTAAGGGAGCAATATAAGCTCCAGTGCAATTCAATCTACGGGAAACAGTGCCAAGCTGTAGAAAAATCAGATGGATTTAGGCATACTGGAACTCTCTGGAATCCAATCAATGCAGCTATCATTACTGCAGGGTGCAGAATGAGAATGGCTGAAGTGATCAGGATAAACGGCTACAAAGGAGTTCTTTCGGTAGCTACTGATGGAATTATCTTTGATGCAGCTATCAATCCAGTTTGGCCTGAAAACCCTATGCCAGTTTATTTTGATGATCAGCTGATAAATCTAGGTGATTGGGAAGATGATGGAAAGGGCATACTCCTCCTTCTTATGTCGGGCGTATATTCCCTGATCATGGGTGAAAAAGCTAAGACAACATACAGAGGAACTTACAGCTTATTCCTTGATTACAGAGATGAGAATGATGAGCTAGTGCAGGATCTTTATGGAGAGGAGCATTTAGAGTTCTGCAGTAGATTCTCTGAAGCTGAAAGGGTTGAGAGGAATGAAGATAACAATCCCTTTTCCAGACCCTATTCATTAGGTGAAGCTAAGATGCAGAAAGATTTCAGTTTAACCAATAAGTTCAGGGTAGTTCCATTAGCTATTACAGCTTGTGGAGATTCAAATAAAAGGAGATGGGAAACCAAACCAGAAACCTTTGGAGATCTGAAGCTCCAGTGGTGGCCGTCTTACAGCTGGGAGAGTATGATATGAGATCAGCTCAATCCAGAAAGAATAAGAGAGCTAAGGCTCAAGAGCTAGCTCTTTTCATTTTAGATACTCAGAAGGAAATGGAATATGCTGAGCTAGCTGCTATGATCAGTAAATGTATGAGAGCTAAAGTTAATTCTTCTAATTTAGCTCAGCTATGTAAACCACTTTTACGATCAGGAGATATTGTAGCTGAACGGAAATGGCATGGAAATGAATCTATCCTTTATTGGAAACAGGGTTGTTGATAAACCAGAACTGGAAACATAGCTAAGCATGGGCTGGAAATCTGATGCTGATGCTCAGGAAATGGTTAAGATTTATCTGATCAATCAAAAGCACGATTTAGATAATTTACTTCAAGCTCTTTTCAGATACAATGATGGAACTCCAATTTTTCAATTCCTTCAGCTCTTTGGAAAGTTCGTTTTTACATATTCTGAGTTTGCTGAAACCTACACTGAATCTGAAGCATGGGATTTAACCCTAGCTGAAATTATGAACGATCCAGTTATTCAACAGTTATCAGCTCAGATGGTCGGAGATCAGCTAGATAGGAGGTTAAAGAATGAGTAAGTATGTTTGTGAGGATTGCGGAAAAGAGTATAAAACTAGAGCTGGACTCTGGAAACATCAAAAGCGATACAAACATGGAAAGTTCGCTGAAGCTGAAACTGAAGCTGAAACTGTAGCTGAAGCTGCAGCTCCTGATCCTGCAGAGAAAGAAACTGCCGTAGCTAAGGCAGAAAATATACCCATTGACGAGTCGCCAGCTGAGGATCCTGATACCTCCGTTTCCCCATCTGCGCCCACAGAGGAGGATTCTACTTCTGATGGAGATTCAGCTGGCGGCACTTCTAGCTGGAGAGATTTTCAATTTACTGCAGCTGATACAGAAACCACTGATGCAATCCCTACTCATTTCAAAATGGCAGTAGCTGGTGGAGGAAAGAAGGGTAAATTATCCAAAGCAGAAAAAGAAGCTCTGATCAAAAGAAACACAGCTATTCTAAAGCTAGGACTAACTACCACTGATCATCTATTAACAAAATATGCTCAAGCTGTTTGCCTTGATGAAACAATGGAGATAAAGCACTCAGATTCTGATAAAGATCTAGTAGCTAATGCTCAAATGGCATACCTAGAAGAAAAGGGTCTGTTCTTGACTAACTACCTATCTACTGGAGTAGTAGCAGCTAGCTTAACTGGTTGGTATATTGGCGCACCTTTAGTAAGGATCAGAAAGAACTCAAAAAGAAAGCTCATCAAAGGTCGGCTTCTTTCTAAGCTACCGTTGATCGGTCGGTTCTTCAAAAAGAAAAACAAAATTGAAACAACGGAGCTGAGAATCCATGAACAGTAAGGATTTATTTTTACCAGATGGAAAGAGCCTCCATAAAGTAGTAGTCGGTCAATCAGGATCAGGAAAATCAGTATTCTTAGAAGTAGTAGCTAAAGATTATCTGAAAGCTAACAAAGATGGCAGCTGGAGATTAATTTACTTCAGCCCTAAGAATGAAGGTTTCATAGATCTATTACCAAAGGATAAGAAAAAGCGGCCAGTAGGTTTAGTCGGGAATGTTGATGATATGTTGAAGAATATGCAGAAGCAATTCCTAACAGTATTCTATCCTGATTCAATCGGACTTGATGAAACAATGGATTCTACAATAGATGCTTTATTTGATTTCAAAGATGCTAACCCAGATTTCAAAGCTACTCTGATCATTGATGATGCTCAGGTTTTCCTCTCAGCTAGAAGGGAAAGCTCAGAATCTCAGAGGCGGCTAGCTTTGCTAGGTAGATCAAGAGAGCTTAATGCAATCTATGTTAGCCATGCAGTAGTTCTGAATAAAGCTCTGGAGGCTCAAGTGGATAACCTGATCTTCTTTACTCTACCAGCTAAAGTTCATTGGAAAGCTACTGAAGAAAGATATGGGTTTAATCCTGAACCCTACATAGATGATTTACGCTCCACGCCTTACAGCTATGTAATCATTGATGTGAAAACAGGATCAGCTACATTGATGAATCCGTTAGAGCTGTGAAAACTGCCCTAGCTATGGCAGTTTGTTCATATACCAGAATAGGGCTGAGCTAGAATCATGCAATACAGAACCTTGACAGGATCTATTATGACGGGAGTCGGTTTTTCGCTAGTAGTCGCTTTGGCTAATGGTCTTTCAACCTACTTCTTTGACGGACAGACAATCAGCGAAGTTTCGCTAGAACGATTTGGGGTTGAGTAAAATGGTTAGCGTTTTACCAGTAGACGGATCAGGCGATGCAGTCCTTACATGGGGTGTAGCTATTATGATTACAGCTGCCGCTTTTGCAGTATCAACAGCTGTTCTAGGCGCACCTATTGAAAATGCGGTTAGGAAGCGTGATGCTTGATGGCAGCAAATCAATCAGCTAGAGGCGGAGTCCGCTACACAATGATCTATCAAGATGCAGCTTCTGTTCCATCAAACGCTGCAGCTGCGAGCTACAACCTTTCAAATCCACTACCTGCTGGATTGATTGAACAGGTCGGCCTAAGAGTTCAAGGAACTTACACAGCTGGCGCACCAGCTTCAGCTTCTACTTTTACTGAGCTATTCTCTGGTGTTCGTTTGACTTTCAACGGAAATCAGTGGTGCAATATCCAAACTCAAGCTAATGATGCAGGATCAGTTAATCAAAGCCGATTCGGAGCTTTGCTTCAAGATATTGGAGGAATGGTTGTTGAAGAACTATCAGCTACTGAAATTGACTGTATGCTTTGGATTCCCTGCGGAATGAACATGGGGAACAATTCCCGTTTTGAGCTAGCTTTGAATTATATTCAATCTGCAGCTGCAATCACAAACGCTACCTTTGAAATCTGGTGCAAATATGGTAAATCTACAAATCAAACCATTATCACCAATCAAACTTCACAACAGTTAGCTGATGGCGCACAAACTATGGTTTCAGTGAAGATCCCTAACATCAAGGGAGCTACTGTAGCTGGTATCGCTATTCAAGGTGCAACAGCTAAAGATAACCTAGTTTCAGCAATCCCAAAAATCTTGGGTGATTTCGCTATGACTCCTACCTATCTTCGTGGTATTTCTGGAGCAGATCAGAACGGTTATCAGTTTGCATCTCCTAATGGTGGTATCGCTTCTAGCTTAGTTTCAAACCAATGGTCTAACGCTATTGATGGCTATTATTTCCTACCGTTGTATAACGCTACTGTTGTTGATGGTTCAATAGTCCTTCTTATGACTGTTTCAGACAATGAGTTTTACACTTTCACACCGATCTTGAACCTACCTACTGGTGGATCTGGAGAGCGTTTAGCTCGCCAAACTTCAGGAAAGGCCACAGGCAGTAAAGGAGCTATTTTGAGCCGAGCTGAGGATCAGTAAGGGGAGGAATCCCCATGCGGATATTCAGATACACAATCACAAATCCAGACTTCCTAAGTGTGGATTGGAAAACAGCTACTGGAAAGCTCCTGATCAGAATTGATGGCGATAATGTCCGCTTAGGATATGATCAACAGCTAATGAACAGTGATGTATATTTCACGCTAGCTGCAGGGCAAACATTTGTCTTTGATCAGCCCGTTAGCTTAGGATCAAATGAGCTTCTCTATCTTCAATCTGAAGGTCTATCTGTAGTAGAAGTTCTCCTAACTAATTATGGAGGAGATTACTGATGAGCTATGTTCTAACAAAATCCACAGGCGGTTTGAAAACTCCAGTAAAAATAACTGAAGGTGGAACTGGAGCTGCAGATGGTCTAACAGCTTTGAATAATCTAATTGTTGATGGTGGAGGAACACCAGATAGAGCAGCTAAGAGCTTAACCACAGTAGAATGGGGTGATCAGCTAACACCAGACCCTTCAGACCCTCCATCAGCTATACTTCAGATTGTAGATTTTCTAACTCTATTGGGGGTTTGTAATCAATGAGCGATTTACTACTTCTAGCTGGAGCTACTTATTTTATTCTCAAAGGTGGAGATTCTAGCTCTAGCTCTAGCTCAGGCGGATCAGGTTCTAGTCCTCCAGATTCAGGATCAGGGAATACTCCTGATGGTAGAACCAGAGAAAGATGGATCGCAGCTGGAGTAAGAACTAGCTGTGGTTTTCAAGCATACAGATATGAAATCAATTTTCAAGGGCATGGAACTGAAATTACTTATGTTGTAGCTGATACTTCAACAGGTAATCCGTCTGATGGAGGAGAGCTATGTGTAGCTGATTCTCCCTCTCCATACAAAACAGCTCAAACGCCTGATGGCAGACCTTTTTCTATGTTCAAAACTCAGAAAGATGCTCAAGATTATGCAGATTACAAATGTGATCAGGAAAAAGATGATGGCGGAGTCCTTGAGGATATTGGCGATTGGTTTGGTGGCTTCAGAAGGAAATCTACTGCAGCTGAGGATCCTGCCCCAGCTAAGGCAGAAATGAAAGAAACAATAGTCCGTAGGGATTTAGATTCTACTCCTCAGTTTGAAGTTCAATCATACGAGATAGGCGATATTTACTCAGGGAGGAGCTACTAATGGCGAGTATGCCAGCCAGATCTGTTTATGATCAGGATATGAACTTCAGGCCACCAGACGGTAAAGGCCGCTGGGAAGTATGGACTGGAACTTTCAAAGATGCAGTAGCTGAAGCTGGAACAGTAAACAGTCCATTTGCTTCAGTAAATCAAGGTGGAGTTAGAAACTGGTCTGATGGTAATATGAAAATAGAGCTTGATGAAAGAACGCTTACTGATTCTGGAGCTTTGAATGTTAAGCTAGCTCCAAATTATCAAGCAATCTTCTATGTGAGAACCAATAACAATGATTTCTTTGAAGATGAACTTTTAGAGGGGATCAGCTCAGATTGGGACGATGATGATTCATGGACTGAAAATATGGAGAATGTTTTAGATCAGCTAGAAGAAGCTGGTTATCCTTCAGTTTGGGTTCAAGATAACGCAGATTTTTCTGATTCAAGAATGGTCTTTGGATTAGATGGTAATAATCAAGATTATTTTTCATTTGATGTAGATGGAGATTTTTCTAACATAGCTCAATCAAGAGTCCGTCAAGCTGGAACAGATATGATTGATAACACTGAGGCTTCAGAAGAAATCTATATCCAGATGTGGAGCTGCAGAAAATGGAATCCTAACTATGTATGGCCTTCAGAAAGCTCTGGAGGCGGTTCTGGTGGCTCTGGTGGCTCTGGTGGCTCTGGTAGCTCTGGAGGAACTGTTGATGATGATGGAACGGCTTTTCCTAGTCCTGATCCAGCTGATTATGAAGAAGAAGAAACTACTGGAAATACTCAAGGCACATCAAACAATGATGGCTGCCCAGAGGGTCAAATGATGAATGCCTATGGCGTTTGCATTATAGATCCTAGCTATGAAGCTCAACAGGGATCAGGAAGCTCAGGCGATTCTAGCTCAGGCGGTTCTAGCTCAGGCGGTTCAGGATCAGAAAATGAAGAACCAGAAGTTTCAGTGCTAACTATGGTTCTACTTTTGGGAGCAGTAGGAGCTGTGATCTATTTCGCAATAAGATCAGGAGGAGGCGGAGATGGTGTCTGAAGATTCTACACAGAATGAAAGATTAGCTAAGCTAGAGGAGCGTGTTAATCTGGTGGAGAATGATTTGGCAGCTATTCTAGCTAAGCTAGATCTGAGCCAACAAATGATGAAAGTTTTACTGGTTGTAGCTGGAACAGCTCTAGGAGTAGATGTAATTCCAATGATGGGAGGAGCTTAGAATGCCTACCGTCAATGATCGCATTTGTGGTAGAGTTAAAGTTAGCTCTAAAGTCAAGGTCGGAAAAGTCGGATCAGCTAGATGGCGTAGCTACTGTGCTAGGTCTAAACCGATTGGAGGAGCTAGATGCTCAAAGAATCAAGTCCAGAGGCGGAGGTGGAAATGCTAATGGCTAAGAAAATGGTAAAGAATCCATGCTGGAAAGGCTACCGTATGTTTGGTATGAAAACTAAAAACGGTAGGCGAGTTCCTAACTGTGTAAAGATCAGGAGGAATCGCTAATGCCTTTCAAATCAAAGAAACAGGAGATTTATCTTAGAATCAATAATCCACAGCTCTATGCGAAGTGGAAAAGAAAATATGGAACATACAGGAGGAAAAATAAATGAGATCTGGAACAGCTGTTGTTGTAATCATTCTTTTGTTTATGCTAGCTCGCAATTGAGGTTGATACCATGAGTAGCTTAAATGATGAAGTAAAATCAGCTGCAGTAGTAGCTGAGGCTTCAACAAAGGCTCTAGGTAGATCAATACTCATAGGCACTGTGCCTATTCTGGAGTTTGGAGCTTTGATAGCTCTAACGCTTCTGATCGCTACAATTCCTCTGAAGGTGATCAGGAGGATTCAAGATGGCTGATGTAAATCTAAATGTAGAATCCCCTCAGATTGAAGCTCCAGTAAAGGTTGAGCTATCTGGATCATCTATTGTTGATAGTGTTAGAACTGGAATGAAGGAGTTCACTGATAATGTGAAATCAGGATCAGATGAAGCTCTTACTGCAGTTTTTCTTTCAGTGATGTTTATCACAGCTGGACTCTTTTTCTGGAGGAGGGTCTGATCATTGTTGAGAGCTGCCGTAGCTGTGGCAAATCTTCCAGCTAGAGCTGCTTTAGGGATTCTAAAACAGGCTGGAAACCCTACTGTGGTTGAAGGTCTTTCAACAGCGATAGCTAAAGGATCTTTTACAGCTGTGGATTCTGAAGGATCAGTATCTATTGAAGGATTAGATATTCAGATTATTTGGAATGAAGATAAGCTACTAACCACTGGTGGAATAGCTACTGCAATTAGCTTAGGAACGGTTTTCTGGTTAGGCACTAAACTTCAAATCAGGATCAGATACGCAGCTATGATAAAAGCATTAGATGAACTAAAATTAGCTCTAGCTGCAGCTGATAAATCCAGAACTGCCCTAGCTTTGGCAAAAATAGATGATATTTCTGATCCTCTAAAAGACCCTATCACTTTCAAACCAATAGATAACGCTGATGAAGTAGCTGATATTTATCAGGCATTATTCAACAAACCAGCTCAAGCTGGATCTATGTTCAATGCTTCTACTTTTACTACAACCATTGATGATCAGGTTAAGCTAGGAACTAGAGCTGCAGCACTTCTAGCTAATGAAGCAACAGAAGAAGCTCTGGAGGCGATCACAAAGAAAGCTGCACCCATAGCTGGAAAAGTAGCTGGTAGAGCGTTAGGAGCTGTTCTCTGGGTTGATACGGTATGGTGGTTATCTACATCAGCTCTGGATATTGGGTTGAATTATCTAGGCATTGATGAAGAAGATCAGAGAATCCCGATTCTAGCTGATATTCCTTTCATTGGTGGATTATTTGATTTATCTGAAACGGTTGGTAGTTCAGCTCTGGATTTAGTGATCACACCTATTGTAGATGGAATAGTAGATTTTTTCTTTCCAGAGGAGATCCAAGAATCAGCATTAGATATTCTCTGGACTACAATCACAGCTGCAGCTGCAAATCCTACCATAGCTCCTCTGATCATAGGCATTCTGGATTTTTACATAGATCGCATTGATATTGAGATCAATGTTCCCGCTAGCTGGGATATTGAACAGCTAGATTTTGAATATCAAATAGATCTATTTGGCTTTCGCCCAGATCCAACAGATATACTGATCCTATGGTTCTACGCTATATCAGCGAAGATCGTATTCAACAGCTGGATAACTCCAGCGTGGAACGCTCTCAAAGCTGCACGATAGACCAAAGACGACCTTTTTCAGTTTTCTCAACCTTAACAGCTACATTTTCAGCTGCAGCTACTTCAGAAGCTAGGTCTGATCCTGATACGCTACCTTCAATGTTGAAGAAGCGACCAATGGCGTTAGCTAGGCGAACTCCATCTGGTGTAGAATCTGTGAACTTTGAATCAGGGTGATGAGCGCAGAAAACTGATGTTCCTTTGTTCTTTTTCTTTCCTTCTTCAACCACATAGAAAACAGGAGCTGAGGTATCTTTGAAAGATACTGAGTCAGCTCTGATCTGGAATGAGTCGCCAATTTCCTTTAGCTCCTCATGCCACTTGATCCAAGTGGTAGGGGTTTCGTTCACATTTTTAGCTTCATTTTTGGTTAATTCAAATTGCACTTTGATTCCTCCGTTATTTTAGGCGAGTTAGTGTTTCCTTAATGAACCTTATCTGGAAACACAATGGAAACAAACGATCTTACAGCTCCAACCACCATGCTCATTCTTAGACCATACTTCTGATCTGTGATTAGAACAGGTTGAGCAGGTATAGATTACCTTCACTGGCGGTCTGTAGTATTCCCAGCTAGAACCATTCCATCTGCAGCTCATACCAGCTGGAGGATCGGCTGGAGGCATCATAGGAAACAACCTCCAGTAGGATCATCACAGCTAGGATATTGAAGCTCATTCTCAGGCCATTCCTCATCAGTAAGCCAACCACCATTCCTAGAAAGGAATCCCTGCTTTCTTTCTGGCCTTCTAGCTCTCATAGCTAGCTCCATTTCTACTGCTAGCTCAAATAGATCAGGGTGTTGAATCTTCAATTTTTGAAATCCCTTTTTGCCTTGATACGGGCAAAGCCAGCAACCAGATTTTTCAACAGTCCAGCCCTTTTCTGCAATTAAATCAAGACAATCTTTCCTAGCCATATTCAGCTCCAAAAGAGGGAACTTATTTTGAATCCACATCACATCAGATTTTATTTCCCTTTTTGATTCATCAGTGGTTATTCCTAACCATGATTCAGCTAGAATCTTTCCTTTTCCATTACCTACAATTTTCCTGATCTCTCTACGCACTGGCATTACTTTGAAATTAAGTGTGCAGCTTCTGATCCCTATCATCGGAATTGCTGCTTTAGAGGCATAATCCTCATGTAAAGCTCCTCTGAATGAGCTAGCTTCAATGTAGGGTATATTCAAAACATTCTGGATATATGGAATAAGCTCTAGCTTGAGTTCTTCAGTAGCTGGCATTTCTGATCCAGTGTTTGAATGAATGATAACATCTGGCCTATCTATAATGCCTTTTTCAATCATGATCAGCATTGATACGCTTTGAACTCCAAACCCTAAGCTCAAAACCTGCAGCGGCTTTTCAATGAAGTTTCTAGGCTCAATCATACACCCAGCTCCTTCAGATATGAATCCATAATTTCCCTGCAGAGTTCATGTGGAATCACCGATCTTTCAGCATTACCTTTCAACCCTTGAGTTCCAGTTTTAGCTCCCCTCCTAGCTCTAACATGATCACAATCTGGATTACCATTTTTACATTCTGGGCGTGGAATCCATACCTTTGAGTTAGTCCATATATCAGTAGGCTTAGCTCTCTTTATCGGGCAGCTCTCTGAGTAATACTGGCAATACCAAACGGTATGGCGATTCAGATCTTGAACACAATCCATCTTACGCATTAAACCTCTAGGATTTTCAAAGAAGTAAATACAATCTAATTCTTTAATCAAATAGAGTAAATGTTCCAGCAGCTTCAAACCAATTTTAGCTGCCTCAGATTTTGGTTTTCTTGAACCATCTGCAGCTGGAGGAAACCAATGAGTAGAACAGCTAGCAATAGAAAAAGTAGTGCAGGGAGGAGAGGCCAAAATAACATGAGGCTTTCCTCCTAAGTGCTGAATAATCATCTCTGGAGTTAGCTGTAGAAAATCCATGATCAGAGTAGTATTGTGAGCATAATCAGGATTATTATCTACACTGAAAACTCTCCTAGCTACAGAGCTGTTCTCAAGTGGCTTAGTCCAGCTGTGCAACCCTGAAAAGAAATCACATATCCTGAGAATCATTCTACTCCCTCTAGCTCATCAAAGATTTCAGCTTCACATGATTTTAGCCATGCTCGGATAATTCCCAGATCTTTCAGCTCTGCAGATTGTGGAGGAATACCCAGCTCAGGTATTCCCTTTTCCATTCTGTTCAAGTGCCGAGTTCTTTCCCTGATCTTATCTAGCCTATTCCCTATCCAATCCAGAACCACTTCAGCTGGGCTTCTTTCATCTCTCATTCTTTAACCTCCCAGCGAGTGTAGTTTGATCCTACCCAACCATTAACATTATTCTCAATGTTTTCTGGAGCTTCAATGCGTGGAATCATAGCATAGCCGTTTCTTAGCTTTGCAGAACATTCAGCACAGCAGCCAGTTCTCTTATCATACTGTGAAAAATTGTTTAGGTCGTTTGGTAGCTCATCTCTCCAGTTCACATCAGCTACTAGAGCTGAAGAACTGATAGTGCAGTTTGTGTAATGTGTAGTGGTTTTATCATCTGCGAATAGCTTAACCTTCTTCATTAAGGTGAAGTTCTCAGCTGTGCAGCTTTGTTTCCTGATCAGCTCTTTCCTTCTCATCTTTGTGTGGCCTAAGTATTCTCCACCCATGAAATCACCAGCTTCAATCTTAGCAAAATCATAGTTAGCGATTTTCTCTTTGGCTTCTTCCCAGCTGGAGGCTACTACTCCATAGGTGTATTCCACTTCTTCTTTCTGTGTAAAGGTATAGATCCCCTTTGCGGATTGTAGGTTGTTATTTGCGCCCATATTTACTGCTGTGCAGAACACCCTATATGAAGGTATTGTGAAAATGCCCTAGCTTTAGCACTTTTTGGGCTTTTGCCGTAGCTACGGCAGAAATGTAGGAACAGGATCTGAGCTGATCAGCTGTGGAGGAGGGCGCAGCCCTCAGCCGCCCTGAGGGGG
>MDSY01028555.1_pt1 | contig 13796 bp, 10 predicted proteins | sample 811131 | NCBI WGS metagenome assembly MDSY01 (sample SAMN05326643, study PRJNA326480) | marine metagenome | isolation source: seawater | place: Atlantic Ocean: South West | collected 2010 | reverse complement strand
TGATATTATCCACTAAGGAAACTTTGCTGTCATTTAAAGCCTTACATTCCTTGGTATCCTCCTCCTTCTGCCCGAGCTCCTGATCTGTAGATGGAGCAGGAGCTGGAGCTGGAGCAGCTCCAGGCTGTGGTATATTTTTTAATTTTTTTAATTCTCTTTTTAAATCATCTGTGAGTTTCTTTTTCTGGCTTATTTCTGCCGCAGTGTATTCTTCCAATAGAGCAGGGGTAGGTTTTATAGTTCCATCCCTAATCCCAGCTGCTATTGCTGGATGGCCGTAACTAACAAATAGCTGTGCGAGTAATTTCTTTTCATTTTTGTTTAAATCATCAGACCCCCTTAATTCATCTATCTTAGCTTGTGATTCATCTATCTTAGCTTGTAGTTCTTCCTTTTCTTCAGCTGTTTTCTTGGCCTCTTGTTGCCCTTTCAAGTCTTGAAGTTCAGCATCTGCCGCCTCTAGTTGATTTTGTAGTTGTTCCGATGCTTCTGCTGCTGCTTCTGCTGCTGCTTCCGCTGCTTCTGCTGCTGCTGCTTCTGTGCGACGGAGTTCACTTTCGAATTCATCTATCTTAGCTTGTAGTGCTGCCTTTTCTTCATCTGTTACCTTGGCCTCTTTTCGCCTTTCCAAGTCTTGAAGTTTATTTTTTAGTATTTCTACTTCTTCTGCTGCTGCTGCTGCTTTTGCTGCTGCTGCTTCTGCTGCTGCTTTGTCTTTCGAACCCTGGGACAAGCCTTTCGTAAGACCCCCTAATATTTCTGAGATTTCATCAAGTCTTGTTTTATGATCTTCAGAAATTTCTTCTTGTGCTTTTTCTAATAATTGTTCAAGTAATAATTTATTACTTTCTTGATTACTATTTACCAATTGATCTTTTAATTTTAAAAGGGTCTTTTTTAGATCATTTTCTGAAGATTTAATTTTTTTCTCCAGCAATCCTCTTAGTTCTTCTACTCCTTCGGGTGTAATTGTTCCGTTTTTCATTTCATCTTCAAGTTCTTCCATACGTTTTTTAGCTTCTTCTTTTAGTTGCTTAAATAATTCATCTTCAGTTTTTACATTGTTTATTTTATTTAACATTCTAAGAATTTTTACTAAATTGCGATTATATTCTATTTTTTTTTTCTTTAAAAGCGAAGAATCATCACCAAAATCAAGTCCAAAATCATCAGGATTAAAGTAGCATTCTTCTTTGTCTTCCAAGCAAGAAATAAGTTTTGAATTTATACTTTCTGGATAATATATCTCCTTTAAATCTTTGTATATAGAACTTTGGATATTTTTCTGTAATGGTATAGATTTTTCTTTTAATTCTTCATCTTTTATGCCAGCAGCTTTTAATTCTTCATCTAAATTTGTGAGTTTAGTTTTAAGTTTATCGAGTCGAAAATAATCAAATAAAATTTCTATTTCTTTATCATCAAAATCAAAATCATCTGTTAATTTGTGATCTTTTCTTATATTTTTAATGAGACCATTTACTTCACGTATTTTACTTTTTTTATCTTCCTTTGCTTTTTTTTCGATAGTACTGAGATCAATCTTATTAATTTCCTTCTTTAATTCTTTGTAAAAATCAAGTAAATCTTCTTTAAATTTTGTAGTGAATTGTTCTACTATTGATTGTGTGATTTCTCCTTCAATACGATTCACATCTAGCTTTATCTCTTCATCCTTTTTTATATTTGATAAAACTTCTTTAATTATTACGATTCTTACAAGTATATCATTATCATCTTCTATTTTAACTATATTTTTAACTATTTCTTTTATTTTCTTAAAAAAATCATTATCTAGTATAAGTTTAATATATCCTTGTAATTGATAATTATTTTTGATTTGTAATAATTTTTCTCTTATTATATCAATAATTTCATCTATTATTTTAGATTGATCACATTGTAATTTTAATTTGTTAATATTTTTTGTATCTGGTACTATGGAAGAATATTTACTTTTAAAAACTTTTACTGCTCCCTTAAGGTTACCTATTTTAATGATATTTCCGTGTAATAGTGTGTATAAATATATTTTTTTCAACAATTCTGGTGTCATTAAATTTTCGAAAAAAGATTTTGTTATTTTAAAGATATCTTTTTGTAGATTGTATAGTGAAAAATCATAATTGAGTTTATGTATTTCATAAAATTCAATATGATCTCGCAACGCATTCCAGGAGGGTTCCCAGCCGCGCTTTCTGTTTCCAAGGTTGATCCCTTTATATTTAATAAACTCTTTTTTAATCTGGTAATCTATATCTTCGCATATTTGTTCAAAAATTGTAATTGCTTGTTTGATAGTTCCTTCATCAAATTTACGGATATCTTTTACTTTTTTTTCTATATATTTATTGTAATTGTGTGCCTCGTCGCGCTCTCGTTGCAGTCCTTCCTTGTCCTCCGCGACCTTTATTTTTAATTTATTAATTGCTTCTTCTTCTTCGATATTTTTAATCATAATAATATTTTCTTTATTTAAAATAATTGTATCCTCGTCATCACCAATATGTCTATTTAAATATGATAATCTTAATGGCCTGCGATTTGACTTGTCGATGTCCTCATCCTCCTTACTTAAATCTATCTGACGTTTATAGGAGTCAAGGCGAGTCAACTTCGTGCCCATCGTTAAATATTTTTGGAAAGACATTGATTCATTATCTCCTTCTAAAAGTTTTTTACTTTCCATCAGGTGCTGGTTGTTTTGAATTAATCCCTTAATATTTGTTTTGTATTCATACATATCATATTGACCCGCCAGGCTAATTGAGGCTGGGCCCGCCGGGCCGCCAGCAGCCCCGAGGGAAATGTGCATATGTTTAGCTCTAAATTGTTTGAATGTATTTAGAAAGAAAAGGTCTCCCTTAAGTATAGTTAATATATTATTAAAATTAGTTTTGTTAATACCACTTTTTTTGATTATTTCTAATAAATCCGTATTATGTGTTAATTGTAATTCATTTATTTCCCTATATTCACTTCCGTAAAAAGTACTATTAAATATATTGTTTAATTTGGTAGAAAACATAAATGTTTTTTCTTCTTCATTAAATTCATCTTTACTAATAAATACTTCTTTATTTTGATTTTTATTTTTATTTTTAAAATCGTTAGTGATATCTATATAAGTTGTATTACCAGTTACACTAAATTCATAAGGAATATTTTTGTGAATCATTTTATCCATTACAGATGATTTTCCCGCAAACCCGAGCCTCTTGGTCAACCCAGCGCGACTTTCATCTTGATCTCCGAAAAATGCTTGAGCCATCGGCGATGATCTATAGGGCTCTTGGTTATTATCATAATATTTTGCGTTTTCTTTTGCGAAATAAACTATTTGTTTTTCATTAAGGCTAATTTTTTCTTTTTCTTCATCAATTTCAATTAGTATGTCTAATAATGATGATAAAAAATCATTTGCAACACTTTCATCTAATAGCTCACCACTTAATAAATCATGAAAATTTTCTTTTATAATTTTTGATTTAATAGAATCATATTGACTTGGTTTTAAAACTTTATCTTTCCTATGTATATATTGAACCGCCTCACATTTCTGTTCATTGAATAACTTTTTTAATTTTTCGAACTCAATTGTATTCAGCGACTTAAGAGCGGATACTTGTCCGTAAATTCCTCTAATTTTATTATATAGACCTCTAATTGTATGATTTTCTCCCATATTATTTAATATATCCATAAAAAGTTGAATTTCATTAAGATGTTTATGTTTATCTTCGATAGTTGATTTTATATTAAGTTCTTTATCAACAACTGGTTGTTCATTTCTTTTTTTCATGAATAGATCTGGAAACATGATAAAAGGTGGTGTAAAGCCCGTTGGATTTGATGTAATATGATAAGGCAGGTTCCGAATTAAATCTTCCTGCGCTCGCTTCTTCCTTTCCGCCTCCGCCTCCGCCGCCGCCCGCTCCCCCGCCTCCCGCTGCCGCTGGTTCTCGATCTTCCACGCCTTGTCGTACGCCTTCTTGGATCGGCGGGAAGATGGTCCAGTAAGGCGCGTTTGCCGCGGTCTGCCACTTGAGCCGGAGCCGGAGGGAGCCGGAGCCGGAGCCGGAGCCGGAGCCGGAGCCGGAGCCGGAGCCCGAGCCTGAGCTATCTTCTTCTCCTCCTCCTCGGTCAGCGTCCACCCCCTCTCCTTGCGCACGAGGAGTTGATCCAGAGTGGGCTCGGACTGCTTCTTCTGGCGTCTCTGGGCCTTTGTCATGAAGACGGGACTTTTCTGTGGTACCATTTGCCGCGGGTGTTTTATTATTCCTTGTTCGCTTGACATAATATATATATATATTATATTATATTTAAAACCAAAATAATTCCCTTGTTTTAATTTTAAATATATCTTTATATTTATCTATGACATATACTTTTAATTTTTGAGAAGAAATGAGAGGGCTTTTAGATGTCCATTTTTGATCATTTTCTAAAATCGATGATAAATTTTTGATACGATTATAATATCCTTTTGCTCTTTTAAGTTTCCATTCACATTGCATTGCTTCTGATTTTGTTTTAAATCCATCGATGATACAGATAGGTGACCAATTTTCATATTTAGAGGTATATTTCGCACCACCTTTAAGAATTTTGTTATGTTGTTTCCATCGTTTAAAGAAGTCATTTGTCATTCCGATGTAGGAGCGGTGATCTGATTTAATAATATAAACGAGATACATAAAATCTATAGTAATTATATAATGAAGGTAATAATATTTTTAGTGGTTTTAATCTTTATTTATTATCAAGTTTATTTACGATTTCCTGAATATTTAACAAATCAACATCATTTATATTTTGGTGGATTTGTGTTTGGAGTTTTATTTTTGTATTATATGATGAGTTTTCATAAACCATTTATGTATCAATTATTTACAAATTTAAAAAGTGCGGATGAAAAACCTTTGTATGATATTCATTCATTCACATATAAAGATAATAAGATGAATGGATTAAAATATAATTTAGCGATGAGGCAAGGATGGCGATGTTTACATTGTCAGAATCCAATATTACAAAAAGATATTAGTGGTTATGGTTTACATTATATAAAACCTTTAATGATGGGAGGTAGAAATGAAATAAATAATTTAGGAATAAAGTGTAATGTTTGTTCAACGTTTACTCCTTTTTGATTGTGGTATGGTCATTAATATGATCATTAATAAATTTTTTAATATTTTTTTCTGTCCTATCACCATTAAAGTAATGATGTATAGGATCTTCGTTTAGATTATGTAGAGGTTGTAAGATGATTGTTGGGAATAGTTTTACATTGAATTTATCCCTTAACCAACCTGAATCTTCAAGTTCTTTAGAATCGAATTTAACCATATTTAATTTATTTTTTAGATCTTTTTCTATTTTTTCCCAAATGGGATTAAATTGTTGACAGAAAGAACATTTTTTCATGGTGAAGTAATATAGAGTTGGTTTACATTTACCTTTTTGTGCACCTGTGAAATTCATCCATTGTTTGATTGTTTTTGGTTTTTTTTTATTAATGGGTCCATGACCATCTTTTTTCATGGTATATAGGAAATCTTGTTTTGTATAAGTACCATTTCCTTTTGCACCTATTCCGGTGTAGCATATATATTCTGTTTCTTTCTTTTTCTTTTTCTTTTTCTTTTTCTTTTTTGTTTTTACCCTTTTCCCTCCACCTCGAGAGCGTGTAGTGCGGCTCCGTGATTTACCAGTAGATATGGTATGAAACTTATTAATTTTTTGTATTAGATCTGGGTCATTTTTAAATTTTTTATTTTTGCGTAATGATTTAATGTATTTTTTGTTTAGATTTTTGATTAATTTACCTTTATTTTTTCCGAATGGCATTTTATTTTGTTTGAGAAGTTTTTCCCTTTTGTTTATATCACGATCATTATATTCTGGATAGTTTACAATTTGGAAGTCATATTTAATTTTTCCATATTTATTTTTTGTTTTTTGTTTACAGATATTGAGATAATTATCTTTAATTTTTTTGATCGATTTATCATAGTGATTGATGAGATCTGTGATAATCTTTTGCGATGGGCTTAGGCGTCGATAGATTGATTCATTTTTTTGGATATCCTTAAGAAGTTTGAAGTCTATATTTTGACGAGGAGATAATTTTTTGAATGAGTCTCTATCGAATGATATTTTGATACCATGTATTTCTGTTTCATGAATAAAGAAATTGATTAATTTGGGAAAATTGACAAGTCCCCAGATGATTACTTCATTAAATATTTCATAGGAATAGGATATATTTTCATAGGATTCATTTGATCCTTCTTTAATTGCGATGGGCATACGATTGATTTTTTTAAGGTATGGTTGATATTCTTCATTTACTTTAAGATTTGTTCCAATGGGTTGTTTGAACCATGGTTTTGGATTAAATGCTGCCATATGAATACCGAATGAATTACATGGATCTAGAGCCCAGCTTTGGAAAGCAAATTCGATGAAGGTCCATTTACCTGAGAATCTTTTAGTGAGATAATTTTGTTCTGGATAGCAGTATGAATTTTCAATAAATTTCATTCCTGTTGGACTATCAAAATCAAATGAATAGAAACCTCTATGTATTTTATCAGGACCCATCCATGATTGTAATGGAGATGTTAATTCTCGAATCATAGCATCATATTCTTCTTTATCTGGTTTAACAAGAAGTAATCCGGCATTAACATCTGCGCCTGTTGGTTTATCAATATCTGTCAAAGGTTTCGGTATTTTTTTACCATGTTCAAGAAAGTCACATCGATCCCAATGAAATGCTTCAAGATAGGGAGTTTTTTTACGATATTCAACAAAACCAGCTGGACAATCAAGCATAAATAATGAATCATAATAATTTAGCGGAACTAAATCAGAATCTACAAAACAGACTTTTTCATATGGAAATAGATCTGGATTAAAGATATGTAACTTAAAGAATACATGAACATATGGATGATTTTTTGTATAATTTGGGCAGTTATTAAATAGATCTTTATCAAGCATGATAGTTTTAAGATCACCTTTACCACCCATATCGTAGGGTGATATATATGGAACATACATAACTTTATCAAAGACGACCTCTAATTTCTTTTTATCTTTTTTTGAGATATCATGAGTGATAAAGCAAATTACATCAGCATTTGTCTTTTGTCTTTTTAGGCCTAATGCTGTTAGGATACAACCATCTAGATATGCTGCTTTTTTATTCTTAGGATTGGGAAACATACCAATAGCATAGGCAAATTTCTTTTTATTATTTTTGATCATAAATGATTTTTTGGGAGCTTTAATAATGATTGAATCATTACAGAAGATGAATGAATTAAGATAATTTGTAAATGGATTGGAGCCTTCATTTTTTTGACTATCTTTATCCGTAATAATTAGATATTCCGTATAATCCTTTGTTTCTGATAATACTTGGAAGTTAAGGGTTGGTGGTCTAACATAATTAATCCCTGTGACTGAATTCATTATAATTTCTGAGCTATCATTTAGTGTGCTTGCGATATCCATATATATATATATATATATATAATATAAATAAATAGATAATATTAGTTTATTTAAAGGATATTCAATAATATATAGTATAAAACTATGGATTTAAAAAATGTCCTTAATGAATCCGAACAAGAAGAGAGTAAGAGTATCCGAAAGCATAAGAAGCCTGTACAATTACGAGATATTGAGAATCGTAGTGCTTCAAATCGGAAGGGAGGATTAATTGAATGTGAAACCGATGAACAGATCAAAGATTTATTGGAGAAGGAAAAAGAAGATATTTATAAGCAATCGTGGAATAAGTTAGATAATGGGATGAAAATAAATCGTTTGAAACTATATATAGATAGAGAGACGATCGAAAATGAATTAAGTGATGAAGAAGTGATACAATTAAAACGATTATTGATGAATGCTTGTCAATCGAATAAGTTGAATAAGAATACTGATATAATATATGATAAAGAACAATGTACAATTAAGACGATTAAGATATTAAAAAGAAAGGAATCAAGGTATATACTTGAGATAAATGATGTTAAGAAACAGAAACCAACTGGAAAATCGAAATCAAATATTGAGAGATTAATAAAATCACGAAATTAGAAATCTTCATTAAGATCAAATACATTTTCATTTTGTTTTGATTTTGCTACATTGGCATATTCTCCAACACGTTTTTCAAAGAAATTAGTTTTCCCTTGAAGAGATATCATTTCCATAAAATCGAAAGGATTTGGTGTATGATAGACTTTATTAATACCTAATTTCGCGAGCCAGAAATCTGCGATATATTCAATATATTGTTTCATAAGATCCATATTCATACCAATTAGATTACATGGTAATGATTCAGTTATAAATTCTTTTTCAAGATCGACCGCTTCTTGAATGATTTGGATGATTATTTCTTCTGAGGGTTTATTCTTTAGCATTGAATAGATTAGAACGGCGAATTCTGTATGTAGTCCTTCATCTCGACTAATTAATTCATTACTATGACATAGACCTGGCATTAGTCCTCTTTTTTTCAACCAAAAGATGGAGCAGAATGAACCGGAGAAGAATATTCCTTCAACCGCCGCGAATGCGATAACCCTTGTTCCAAATGTAGATGATTTATCATTAATCCATTTCATAGCCCATTTTGCTTTTTTCTGAATACTCGGAATAGTATCAATTGCGTTAAGTAATTTATTTTTTTTAATATTATCTTTAACGTAGGTATCTATTAATAGTGAATATGTTTCTGAGTGAATATTTTCAACGGCGATTTGAAATCCATAAAAAAATTTGGCTTCTTGAATTTGAACTTCATTATAGAATCTTTCCCCTAGATTTTCATTAACGATTCCATCACTCGCCGCAAAAAATGCTAGAACATTTTCAATAAAATATCTTTCATTATCTGTCATTTTAGTATTAAAGTCTTTTAAGTCTTTTGAAAGATCTAATTCTTCTGCTGTCCAAAAATTTGCTTCTGCTTTTTTATACATTTCCCATACTTTATCATATTTAATTGGAAATATAACATACCTTTGTTCTTCTTCTGATAGAAGTAATTCATGATTTGTTTCATCAACCATTGATGTATTCGATTCCCTTAATTGATTCAGTTCAGACATAAGATCATCATATTTTTTTTTACTAATCGTTATGTCCTCCATTTTCAATAATATAACACAATATATTTTTAAATAATAATTAAAAAATATGATTATTTAAATATTGGGAAGAAATATATATGATAAAAAAAAGAGTTTATATATTTGATATCGATGATACATTAATCATACATACTCAAGATCAAAATGATTATTATAAAATGGATAATGATGGAACATTGGAAGGATTGATTCAACATTTAGAAAAAGATGGTGTTTATATTTATACAAATGGTACCTATGGACATGGGGTCGGAGTGGTTGAAAATTTAAAAATAGGAAAACATGTTATTGAGATATTCGCAAGAGATACAATACCATTTATGAAACCCTATGCTGAATCATTTGACTATGTAAAAAGTAAGATTCAAGAACAAATGCAGGATTTTACGATAGAATATTTATTTTTTGATGATTTATTAGATAACTTAAGAACAGCAAAAGGAATTGGATGGACAACAATATGGATTAATCCGAACGCATCATCAAAAGAGAGATATGTTGATTATTCATTTTCAAATATATATCAGGCCCTCTTATATTTTAACTTAAAAAAGCTTTAAGATACGATCAATAATCGAAGTATCATCATCATCTTCTTCATGAAGATCAATGATTCCTTCTTTAAGTTTAAGTTGATTTTCATCATATAATTGTTTTTCTTCATAACCTTCATCATCTTCATTATCTTCATCATCTTCATTATCTTCATCATCTGAGTAGAACATGATTTCTTCTTTTGGTTCTATGTATGCGATTGTTTGAAGATTTTGTTTTAGATCTTTTATTTTTATACATTTTTTTTCTAGCTCTTGTTTGATGGTTGAGAGGTAGTTATAATATTGGATAACTTGTTTATAGAATAGATTATGAATATAGATGAAATTAGAAAATACTTTATGAATATTTTCTGGGATAGTATCATCTTCACCTTCAATTAATGAAAGATATAATGATTTATGTTTCATTGATAGATCGATGATTTGATAGAGATTAAATGAATTGAAGTATTTAATTAATGTATTTTCTATCTTCATGATAATTTCTTGAATATATTGAATGGATTCATCACATGAAGTGATTCCTTCATCAAAATCTTTTTCAAGAGGATGTGAAGACTCTATATTTGAATCTAATGGGATATTATGTTCATTATCAACTAATAGATCAATTTTTTTACAAATTTTACATGATTCATCATATTTTTCATTACATTCTGAATGATGATCAAAGAATCCATCATAGATCGGATCTTTAATAGTGATTTCAGTTTTATCTGTATACCATTCTTTATCATTCCTTTCAATCATTTTTTGAATATTTTGGTTTTGATTGAGTTCAATAATTTTGTTTCGAAACATAAGATAGATTTTGTGAAGAACTTGTAATAAATTATCCTTATGAATATTCTTATAGCTTAATAAATGATTTAAGAATGATAATTTATTTAGAACATCTCTACGATTATTATATACATCAATTGTATCCTGAACAGACCTTTCTCCACTTAGAATTGAATAGCAGAGGTCTTGAAAATCCATAAGCGATAATTGTTCCATTTATTTAAATAAAATATATTTATTATGAGATTAAAACACCAATCCTTATTACTAGATTATTTTTGTTTTCAATATATTTTTGGAAAGCATTATTTTTCTTATGATGATGAACACTATTAAATAGATCTGTTGGTGATTGTGGTTGGATTGATTTATCCTTATAGTACATATTTGCTTCAATACCATTATAAATAGCTGAACCTCCCGGATGTTGAGGAATCCATTTTGAGATATCATAGATAACCTTTTCCCCATCTACTTCCATAATAATCCAATCATCATGTTTTAGGACTTCATCAATCGTAAATTTATCATCATCTATATCTTCTACATCCTTTAAATCAATATCAGTAATTTCTTTTGGAGAAACAAGTTTCTCATCACATAATAATTTATCAGTAACGACTTGATAACCCAATGGTAATAATTGTAATAAGTTATAACAAGAGTCGAGAGAACCTTCAATCCAACCTTGTTTTTTTGAAAATGTTTCACCACAGATATAGATTTCTTTATCTTGGATTGGTTTGATGATATCTTTTGAAACTTGATTTATGTCATAACCTGGTTTCCAGAAGTGAACACCTTCATTCCAGTAGTGAACAGATACAAAATCTGGTTTTGGAGGATCGATATTATACAATTCTTTAATTTCTTTATGAAGAGCTTTAATTAGAATATCATTATTTTGTGATGTAGTATTATATTGGTCCCACATTTTCGCATAAATACCATCTGTATATGAGATCATAATTAATCCATTTTCATAGTCAATTGGGATGATATGTCTGATATAGTTATTTGTAATCGTCCTTTTAATTTTCTTAAACCAAGGATCCTTCGAGGGATATTTCGCATAGATACGAAGAAGAGGAACTGGTGAGACTGAATTTAGTAAATGATCGATATTTTTATCTTTAAAGTATTGAAAAGATTGGAGAGTATTATGAGGTAAAGCGCAAATTAAATGATTAAAATTAAATTGATCACCTTTATCTGTTAGAATGAATTGATCCTCAATATTTGTAATGGAACAATTTTTCTTAATATATATATTATCCCTTCGTTCTAAGAATGCTTCAATTCTTTGGATGATTGAAGACATACCATTTTTAAGAGAATAATAATCTTCTTCTTTAAAAAAATCCCCTTGAAACATTTCGAGAGCAGCATGTGCGTTTAGTTGAATTAACTCTGAATCATAACCAAATGATTCTTGTATAAATTCAGCCGAATCGAAATCGAAAATAGTAACTAGATATTGAAAGAATGTAATATTCTTTAAGTAATCATCTGAGAATTTTTTCTTTTTTTCGAGTGATTGTTGAAGAAGTTTCTTCATAGAAACCTTACTTTTTTTAGCTAATTTATATTTAATTTCTTTGGGCAATTCTACAATATCACTTCCTAGATTTAATTCATGAAGTAAGGTAATTAATTTACTATGTGAACTATGAAAACGAGCCGCGCCTGCTTCAAAAGAAACACCATCCTTTTGGATTGTTTGTATTCTTCCACCAAGAGAATCACTACTTTCAATTAAAATCGTCTTATGATGGGTATTCGATAATTTATAGGCAAGAAATAATCCTGATATACCACCTCCAATAATAATAATATCATAGTCATAGTTTGAAAACATATTTATAATAAGATAATAAAAAATTATTCAAAAAAAGTCTCATTCCCATAAACCTTCTGCTTCAATTAATCTATATATATGGTAAACTGCGACTACAACCCCTATAATTTTCATAAATAAAAAGAAATAATGATAATCATCATTCCCTGCTAACTCACCTAAATGTTCTCCAAAAAATCCTGAGAGGAAGAAGAGAGGTGTAACTAAGATAATATGAAGAATATATATCCATGAATGTTTTGAAACCATTTATAATATAATAATATAATAATATAATAATATAATAATGATTGAATTCTTTATCTTAGGTGATATGGGTAGCGGTGAAGAAAGTCAAAAAAAAGTCGCAATAGCGATGAAAAAAAAAATAAAGGAAAAAGATACATTTATTTGTGGTTTAGGAGATAATATATATGAAAAAGGAGTTACAAGTGTTAATGATCCTCAATTCCAAGAAAAATTCGAGGAACCATATAAAGATGTGAATGTACCATTTTACATGTGTTTAGGAAATCATGATTATGGATATTCAAATCGATGTTTAATTCCTAAAAAGAATGCGTTTCATCAAGTGAAGTATAGTAATTATTCTGAGAAGTGGAATATGCCATTTAATTATTATAATTTTGATAAAGAAGATGAGAATACAAAGATTAGTTTTTTTGTATTAGATACAAATTTAGATATGATGAATCCAAAAGAGATCGAAGATCAAAAAAATACAATGATTAATAAAATAAAAAATTCTGATAGTAATTGGAAGATAGTCTATGGCCACCATACCTTAAGAAGTGTTGGTGGACATGGAAATGCCGATGATGATTTTGAACAATTTATGATCGATTTATTTACACAAGCTCCATTTGATGTATATATGTGTGGACATGATCATAATAAACAGATATTACGTATTAATATTAATAATAAACCATTATTATTAATTGTATGTGGTACAGGAGGGAAAGAATATCATAAAGAGATATATTATAATAATCTAGCAAAGAAAGATTGTGAACTGGAATGTTGTTCAGGTAATCTAGGATATGGACAGATAATAATAACCGATAATTTAATGAATATTTATTTTTTTGATGAAAAGAATAAGAAGGAATATTCTTGTAAATATCTAAAAGAACAAGATTTACATACAAAGCGCGATAATTCCTAGTATTGAGATTAGACCAGTAAAGAACCCGCAGATTGCCGTGTTCATTTTCGAATACTTTTGATAATTGATGATTATATTATCAAATTTTACAATTAAATTTTACAATTAAATTTTACAATTAAATCTTTTTATTTTCTAAGTTATTATAAATGACCCAATCTCATACAGCAACTTTTAGTGCGAACTTAGGAGATCATATCGCGGGTATGCCTGTATATCAGGCAGGATATGCCATCGGAGGAGGAGGA
>MDSY01137991.1_pt1 | contig 13800 bp, 11 predicted proteins | sample 811131 | NCBI WGS metagenome assembly MDSY01 (sample SAMN05326643, study PRJNA326480) | marine metagenome | isolation source: seawater | place: Atlantic Ocean: South West | collected 2010 | reverse complement strand
TAACCTAACTTAATTTTATTTAACAGGTCAGAATCAAAATTCTTCCAACTTTCAAAACCAAATTTTCTTTTTAGCCCCGGCGCTTGATTTGCTGCAATCATTGATGCCTCAATTAGAAATGTACCACTTCCACACATTGGATCTAAAAAAGATTCACCTGGTGCCCATCCAGACAGATATATAATACCTGCTGCTAAATTTTCCCTAAGGGGCGCTTCAACGCTATCTTTCCTAAATCCACGTTGGTAAAGGGCTATTCCTGACGAATCTATATACAACTGAAAAGTATTCTTTTCTAAAAATAAATGAATTCTAACGTCTGGATCTCTGACAGCAACATCTGGCCTACGATTAATTTTATTTCTAAACTGATCGCATACAGCATCTTTAATTCTTAATGTCATAAAATCAATACTTTTCAAAGGGCACTGAATACCAGTTGTACTTACCTTGATTGTTTTTGATATATCAAAAAGATCTGTCCACTTAACAGAAAGCGCAGCATTATAAATATCATCTTCCTTGATATAGTTGCCTTCCTTAACTCTACATAAAATTCTAGTAGCTATTCGACTAGACAAATTAGCTTTGTATAGAGTTTCGAGTGAACCAGAAAAACTAACGCCACCATCAGTTTTCTTTATTTCAGATGCGCTAATCTGGTTCAGCTCTTGAATGAGAATGTCTTCTAAACCCCTAGGGCAGCTTGCAAAATAATTATAATTCACTAATATCCTATTCGAATTTAATACGACGCTCATTACTGTTAGAACTACTTTCTATGAGGCGTTTGAAATATACCATTAAATTCAAGTTAAACTGCTTTTCTAGGTCTTTTATTCTTAATTTTAAAGAAGCAATTCTTAACTCTGATGGAAGCGAATTAAATGCAAATACAATGATATTACCTGGATTGTCAGTAGCGGCATAAAGAACTCTCCCATCAAATACAGATTTAATGCGGTCAATATAAAGCACTGTCTTTGGGTCTGAGCCCCACAAGTTAATCATAAAAATTCCATGTTGGCTTAACCTACTTTTACATAATGAAAAATATTCCATCGTACAAAAATTCTCAGGTATCCCAATATCATCAAAGGCATCAGACAATAAAATATCATATTCCATCTCATAGTCGAATAAATATCGAATTGCATCTCCTTCAATGATATTAAAGCGTTTAGATTGTGGGATTTTAAAATAAGTTTTTGCCACATTTATAACTTGTGAATTTAATTCCACAATATTAATTACTGATTTTCTGGAATGTTTATAAAAGAATTTTGCTATTGAACCTCCGCCTAACCCTACAACTAAGATTTCCTTTGGTGACTTATTAAAGACAAAACAAAGGCTCATAGCTTTTGTATAATTAAGTTCTAAAAAAAATGGGTCGGCAATATTCATTGAGCTTTGAATAGTCTCTGAGCCAATATGCATAGAACGTACGCCATTTAATTCGCTTACATCTACGGAACAATTTTTAAAATTACTATTCCTGAGGCTACAACTATCGTTATCAGTCATTCGATAATTAAAAAATTTACTAATAATTTTTTTCTTTAATGCCATTATTGAAGATCCACCAACTCTTGCCATTGACGATCCATTCGTTTAACTGAAATTGGATAAGGAGTTTTAAGTTCCTGAGCAAATAGTGAAACACGAAGTTCCTGAAGTGCCCATTGAAATTCAATAAACCCAATTGGAATAGTTTTATCTTTTTTGACCATTTCTTCAACTTTTTCGATCCACTTATCTTGCAATCTAATAATATCTTTTATTAACTCATCATCCTTTAGTCTTCTTTGTGAATACTTATCAAGACGAATAATTACCGCATTAATGTATCTTGGTATGTGTTCGATATATGTAAATAAAAACAACGGTTTTTCAAATGGTGGTAAAAGGATATCTATTTGATCATTACAGTCCTGCAATAATTCTTTTGGAAGCTTTTTGTATTGATTCATAGTCTTAACTAACAAATGATAGCTTTCAGCAATTGCAACTAAGCCTAACGATAGTTGCTGAGTAAGTTCTGGAATTAATCTTTTACTATTCAAAACTAATCGATCAAATTCATTTTGAGTTCTAGGAACCTCAGAAGAGAAATTCATCAACTCTTCAATAATTACATCAATAAAATTTGCTTTAAGTATGTCTGAATTAATATAGCTTTGCATTGGAAGTGCAATGCTCTCAAAGCGAGGTGGAGTTTTTGATAAATTTCTTAATTTATCTTTCAATTGAATACATAATAATCTTTTTACACCATCATAATGAAAGTCATCCGCTTCATCAGCGTTATCTAAAACAACTAAATCTACATGAGTCTCGCGATCTATTAGAGCAGGATAGCCAACTATTTGTTGCCCTCTCAAAGACTTCTCAATATTAATAGGAACATTAATATCTGGCCAGTATTGCAGTTCAGTTTGCTCAATTTCAAATTGAATCTCTTCAATTACTTCTGTCACTAATTCCTTATAATCAAGTTGCAGTTTTGAAAGATTTTTTCCTTCATCTATAGGAATATTTTCTTCGTCTAATAATACATAATTAACTTTTAAATGGGCTGGAATTTCTTCTGTGCCTTTTTCCAACAAAGCAAATTGTGATTTTGTTTTTTTTCTTACAAATCTAGTAAATTCTAAATCAAATTCGTTATTTTGGTCTGCAGCCCCCAAGAATTCTGTAACAGCCTCTTGCAGTGAACCGCATTGATTACGAACATCTTTTGGAAGGCCTTTCATCATAAATGTTACTTTTTCTCTAATCATTCCTGGAACTAACCAATCAAAATTTTCTGATTTTAATTGACTCAAAAGTGGATAAGGAAAATGTATAGACAATCCATCATTTTTTTTACCTGGCTCAAAATGATATTTAAGCTTAATGGGGGTACTATTAATCTCTATTTCTTCTGGATATTGAATCTCATCAATTTGATCAGCGCTTCTTTGCATTAAATATGCTTTAGTCAAAAATAAGTATTTTGTATCTTTTTTCTCAATACTTTTTCGCCAAAACTCAAATCCGGCTCCATTGACAATATTATCTACAATTTTTTTATCATAGAATTGGCATAAAATGTCCTCGCTAATTAATATATCTTGCCTACGTGATTTATGTTCTAACTTTTCAATATCATCAATTAGCTTTATATTGTGTTCCCAAAAAGAACCTGGACTTTCATATCCACGCTCAACTAACCCTTCTCTAATAAAAATTTGCCTTGACTTAATAGGGTCTATTGAACCAAAGTGAACCGTTCTTCCTGAGTCAATAATTAATCCATAAAGATATACTTTTTCAGTTGCATCAACTCTGCTTAACTTTTCATTCCACCGAGGATTGCTATACTCAAAATTTACTAGATGTTTTGCTAGTTTTTCTACCCAACTAACTTGTATCTTCGCCACACATTGTGCATATAGTTTGCCTGTATCAATTATTTCAGCAGCTAACATCCATTTAAAATTTTTCTTTCGGAAGAGTTTAGGGCCAATGAGAAACTTAATGTCTCTAGTTCCTTTATATTCAATACCTTCGCTATCTTTAAAACCTATATTTCCTAATAGGCCAGATAGTAAAGCTCTATGTATTTGATCATAAGTTGATTCCTTATTATTTAAACTCATATCTAATTCAGAGGTAATTTGATAAAGTTGCCGATGGAGTTCCTGCCATTCTCGCATTCTTGTAAATGATAGAAAATTCGTCTGACAAAAAATTCGAAATGATTTACTTGTTTTTCCTTTACTTATTAATTGCAAGCCTTTCCATATTTTTATAAAACTAAGAAAACCCGACTCAGGATCATGAAATTTTAAATGAGCAATATCTGCTTGTTCTGATTTTTCCAGAGGTCGCTCCCTAGGATCAGAAATACTTAATGCACTGACTATTATTAGAATTTCAGTTAAACAGTTTTCTTTTTTTGCTTCTAATAAAATTCGCCCAAGCGATGGATCAATCGGTAACCTTGCAAGCTTTCTTCCAAGCTCTGTAATTATATTTTCTTTATTAACAGCACCTAGCTCAAATAAAAGTTGATAACCATCTTGAATAAACCGCGTTGCAGGTAGCTGAAGAAAAGGGAAGTTATCTACTGGTCCTAGATTTAATGCTGCCATCTTTAGAATTACTGAGGCAAGAGAAGTTCTAAGTATTTCTGGGTCAGTAAATTCTGAGCGTTGGACAAAATCATCCTCTTCATATAAACGAATACAAATACCTGGGCTAATCCTTCCACAACGACCAGATCTTTGGTTTGCTGATGCTTTTGATATTTTTTCAATTAGTAATTGTTCAATCTTAAGTCTAGGGCTATAACGAACGACTCTTGCGAACCCTGCATCTATAACATACTTAATTCCAGGAACTGTTAATGATGTCTCTGCAATATTAGTGGTTAGTATTATTCTTCTTAACCCAGATTGCTTAAATATTTTTTGCTGTTCGGCCACAGGAAGCCTAGAAAATAATGGAAGAACTTCAAACTCGTTTTTTAATTGGTCTATTAAAAATTTTTTTATATCATGAATATCTCGTTCACCTGGTAAAAAAATTAGTATATCTCCAGAATTTTTTTCGATTGACTGAATTGCTCTTAGAATTGAATCTTCCACACCCTCTAATGACTCATTATTTATTTTTTTAAGAGGCTGGTAAATTATTTCTACTGGATATGTTCTTCCTGTTACCTTAAGAATTGGGGCATTATGAAAGTGAGCAGAAAATTTATCTACATCTATCGTTGCGCTGGTAATAATGACCTTTAAATCTGGACGCTTAGGTAATAATTTTTTAATGTAGCCTAGTAAAAAGTCAATATTAAGACTCCTTTCATGCGCCTCATCAATAATAATTGTGTCGTACTGTCTTAGCTCTGGATCGTTTTGTGTCTCAGCCAGTAGTATGCCATCCGTCATTACTTTTACAGATGTTCTTTGGCTGACTTTATCAGTAAATCTGACCTTAAAACCCACGATATCGCCCAAAGGAGTATTAATTTCTTCTGCAATTCTAGTTGCAACTGCTCGAGCTGCAATCCTTCTAGGCTGTGTGTGTCCAATAATTTTTTTTCGTCCACGCCCTAATGCCAAGCATATTTTTGGTAATTGAGTAGTTTTTCCTGAACCCGTTTCGCCACAAAGTATAGTTACTTGGTAATCACGTATCGATTTCTTAATATCGTCAACCCGCTGACTAACTGGAAGATCTTTAGGAAAAATAATCTTAGATTTTTCTTTATCGAATAATGATGGATTGTTTTTAATTTTTAGTCACCTAATTCCTATTAAATTAAAAATTTAGACTTTAATGCTTCGAGATTAAATTCTTGTAATATCTCTTCTATTCGCTCAGCTGCATTACCTTTTTTATTTTCTGTTTTTTTTGCAATTATTAATTCATTTTTCATAGAATGCTCCCAGCCAACTAACTCAGTTACTGTAACCTGATAACCTTGTGATTCTAAAAGTAAGCATCGCAAAACATTTGTTAAATGACTACCCATTTCACGGGTATGAATGCCATGACGCCAAAGTTCAGCTAAAGGCTTTTTAAGAGATTGTGCTTTGTTTTTCTTAAGAAGGCTCGCTATCTCAGCCTGACAACAGGGAATTAAAATTATATAAGATGCATCTTTCTTAATAGCGAAATGGAGTGCGTCATCTGTAGCAGTATCACAAGCATGCAAAGCAGTCACAATATCAACAGCTCCCTTTATTGAACTTGGTGCCGACTTAACATCAGTCGCCAAAAATTTCATACGAGAAAACTGGAGTTTTTCAGCTAATCTTTCCGACTTCTCAACCAGTACTGGATTTGATTCCACACCTATAATTTTTCCTTTGGAGAGCTTTACAAACAAGTCATACAAGATAAATCCGAGATATGATTTTCCTGCGCCATGATCTACAAGAAGATAATCTTCTTTAATCTGATTAATCTCAGTTAAAATAGGCTCAATAAACTGATACAGATGGTAAACCTGTTTGAGCTTCCTACGTGAATCTTGATTAATTTTTCCATCACGCGTCAAAATATGAAGAGATTTTAATAGTTCTATAGATTGCTGGGGCTTAATTTCTTCTATTGGCTGCATAAGTACAGTTTACCTCAAAGTTAAATGAGGCAGAATTGGAATTAAACGATTTTTTAAAGGTAAATTAAATGAGTATCCAGTGGTATCCAGGTCATATGACGCGTGCAAAAAAGAAAGCTGAAGAGGCTTTAGAATTTAACGACCTCGTAATTGAGGTACTAGATGCAAGAATCCCTGGTAGCTCAACAAACCCTATGATTGAATCTTTAAGGCAAGCACGCCAACGACCGCACCTTAAAATTTTAAATAAATCAGACTTAGCTGATCCATTAATTACTTCTCAATGGTTAGATTATTTTAATCAGCAACCCCATACAGTTGCGCTCTCTTTATCAGCAAAAGATATTCGTGCGGTAAAAAAAATATTACTTATTTGTCAAAAGCTGGCCCCACATCGAGGAACAACAGTTAAGCCTTTAAGAATACTTATAATGGGAGTTCCTAATGTAGGTAAATCAACAATTATTAATGCATTAAAAAATAAGAGAATTGCTAAAGTTGGTAATGAGCCCGCTGTAACTAAAATGCAGCAACGTATTGAGTTAAATGACCATATGATCCTAACAGATACACCCGGTATGATGTGGCCCAAAATAACAAATGAGCTTGACGGTATCTTCTTGGCTGCTTCGCATACCATTGGTATAAATGCATACGATGAACTAGAAACTGCTCTATCTTTATACGATATAATTAAAGGCAGTTATCCAGATATTTTATCTACTCATTATAAAATTGAACTTCCCTTCCCAAAAGATGAAAAATTTTTGGAGCACATTGCATCCGTACGAAAGTTCGTAATTAAAAAGGGTGAATTAGATATATATAAGGCAGCGGTAACTTTTCTTAATGATTACCGCCAAGGCCTCATTGGAAAAATAAGCCTTGAATCTCCATCATCAAGAATTGCTATGCTACAAAAAATTAATGAGGTGGAGGGCAAGAAATAAATCTATATCCTATTCCTTTAAATATTGGCATCGGTAACTATCTAGCTGCTTAGTTTTAGCTACCTGCGTTTTGTCATAGATATATTTTCCAGAATCATAACTTAACCACTTATGTATAAGTTGATGCGTGGATAAATTCAAAATAATTTTTTCTGGGTCCCTATCCTCCTCAATAACATTGCATTCAATAAAGTCTTCTTTTTTAATACACTCTTTTTGATCAAATATCTGATTACTAAAAGTTACCTCAGGTGTATTTAGTAGAAACTTATTAATTATTAATTTAACTGAGAGACTTTCACTATTTTGAATACAGCTAAATTTATCTGTTTGATAAGGATTGATGAGAAAATAATAAACAACTAATGGTATTAATAGAATACTCAGGGATGCTATTACTAATTTTTTAACAGAATCCATATTTAATTAGCAGTTAATTTATCGATTTTTAAGCACCCTAGTTCATCCATACATGGCCAGTCACTTGAAGGCCCACACGAATTAAGAGTGATACTTGATTTTTGGACACAATATTCAATGCCTTCTATCGACTTAACCTCTTGGCAGTTAGTTGCAGGTAAAAAAATATTTTTTCTTAAAAGATAGTCATCGCTTAGCTCTTCTGTAGCAGATGAAATATTTATTAAGCTAACTAAACTAACAAGAATAATAAACAAGAATAAAGAGTAACGTTTTTTCATATTAGAAGAGTGTGGTAGATTGTCGTACTTTCGTAATTTAAATCCAAAAAATTTCACAAGGCAATTAAAAATACAATGTATTTCAAAATGAGTTTACCAGATATTAAAACTAATATATTAAGTGGCCTTACCGTAGCTCTCGCTATGGTTCCAGAAGCAATTGCGTTTGCATTAATCGCTCATGTCTCTCCTCTTACAGGTTTATATGCCGCAATTATTGTTTGTTTAATTACAGCGATATTTGGTGGAAGACCTGGAATGATTTCTGGGGCCACAGGTGCATTAGCCGTCGTAATGGTTGCTCTGGTTTCGGAGCATGGCGTAGAGTATCTCTTTGCCACTGTTATATTGATGGGAATCTTACAATCAATATTTGCAATAATGCGCTTAGGAAAATATATACGTATGGTTCCTTATCCAGTGATGCTTGGATTTGTTAACGGGCTTGCGATTGTTATTTTTATTGCTCAGTTTGGCCATTTTAAAGTACTAGACGCAGAGGGAATGAAGGTATGGATGACTGGTGCTCCACTTTATACGATGCTTGGTTTAACAGGGCTAACTGTAGCAATTATTTATTTATTTCCAAAATTAACTAGGGTAATTCCATCATCACTGGCCTCAATAGTTATTATTTCCTGTCTAGTAATTTTTCTTGATTTGAATACAAAGACTGTTGGGGATTTAGGTTCGATAGCTGGGACAATTCCATCATTTAGAATTCCTGACATTACATACGGCTTAGATACATTAAGAATTATTTTTCCTTACGCATTTTTATTGGCCTGTATTGGTCTAATTGAAACACTTTTAACTCTGAATCTGATTGATGATATGACAGATACACGTGGAAGGCCTAACAAAGAATCAATGGCTCAAGGAATGGCTAACATCGTGACAGGTTTTTTTGGCGGTATGGGTGGCTGTGCAATGATTGGTCAAAGTATGATCAATATAAATAATGGAGCACTTAAAAGGTTATCAGGAATCGCAACAGCTCTTTTCCTAGCATCATTTATATTATTTTTATCTAGATGGATTGAGCTGATTCCACTAGCAGCACTGATTGGTGTAATGTTTGTAGTGGCTGAAAAAACATTTGAATGGGGAAGTCTAAGACTATTTGGCAAGATTCCCAGAGAAGATATTTTTGTGGGTCTATTAGTTGGAGGAGTTACAATAATAGCAGATCTAGCAATTGCCGTGATACTAGGTGTAATTGTATCTGCACTTATGTTTGCCTGGAGTCATGCAAAGAAAATTGATGTAATAGCCTCTATAAATAAAAAAGGGTGGAAGACATACAAGCTTGATGGCACTCTTTTCTTTGCATCAGCTAAAAACTTTCATGAATTATTTGACATTAAAGAAGATCCAAAAGATGTCGTTATCGACTTTGGAAATTCTAGGGTAGCAGATCATTCTGCAATAATGGCTATAGACAATCTGGCCAATAAATATAAATTAGCTGGTAAAAAATTACATTTAGTACACCTAAGTCCTGATTGTCTAGATATTCTAGATACGGCTAGGAGTATGGTGGAAGTTAATTTACTTGAAGATCCCAAATACCACATTGCTGATGATAAAATAAGTTAATATTCTAATTATTATGTCTTTCTACCTTGTAATAAATAAATTCCAAAAACAATGGGTCTTGCACCTCAACTTTTAGTGTGATAAAAATTAGTCGATGGAAGATAAAATTATAAAGCTAAGGGAATCATTAGATGAAATAAATTTCTTCGAAAATAAAGATATTATTAAATTTCCAGAATTTTATGAATTTGTTGATTGCAAGTACATAGATAATAAAAATTTCCAAATGTTTCTGGGAGGTCATGATGATTTAGTGGCAGCGAGATTCTATTGGAATGGATGCTATGAAAGAAAAACCTTAGATCTTTGGTCAATGTTTTGTAAAAATATAAATCAAGGTTTTATTATAGATATTGGAGCGCACACAGGATCTTATACTTTAACCTCTATGAGTACAAACAAAAGTAATGTCACCTTTTCATTTGAGCCACATTTTATTAACTACAGCAGAATGAATCTCAATCTTAGAAAAAATAATTTTACTACTAGAAACGTATTTATGGTTTGCGTAGGCAATAACAAAAAAATTGTTCCATTCTCTATAAATGGTAATTTTGATTTCATGACTTCAGGAGGTTCTGTAGGAGAACGCAATACATCAATATCAATTACTCAAAATTTACCACAGATTTCTCTAGATGAATTTGTAAAAAAAGAGGACTACCAAAAAATTGCACTTATAAAAATTGATGTTGAAGGTTATGAACTTAATGCTTTTTTAGGGATGACTGAGATATTAAATTTAGCTAAGCCTACAATATTTTTCGAAGCATTACCTGATGCCAATAAAAATGAAATCTCTAAGCTCTTAAATAGTTTTGGCTATGTTTATTATGATATTGACGACAAAAATTATACGGTAAAACTTAATACAACATTAGAAAATGGTAGTGATTATTTCAATCATAATAAAATTGCCATTCATAAAGACTCTGTCCACAAACAATTAATTGAAATAACTTAATAAGATTTAATTTAGATGCTAATTAAAAATTTTGCATTTTTTTGGATTGGTAATGATACATCAGTACCTAATTTATTAGTTAGATCAATAAAGCTGGTTTACGGTGAAGATGCCGTTATATATTATCTGACCGACAATGAAACGCCTCTCATAAAAGGTGTAACTAAAACAATTAGAGATAACCTACCAAAAGGTATGATGCTTGCAAGGCTCAAGGCATACTCAAATCTTCAGTCAAGTGAATACGTTGTGTTTCTAGATGCTGATAGCTTAATAATCAATAAGTTTTATCTACAGGACAATGCATCAGATAAAATTCTTATTGTTAGGCGGAAAAGAGAGGGTTATATCATTGATCACAATTATCCAGAAAAATATCCAGAATTCAGGAATAAAACACAAGAAGAGATGATGCCAATTTTATTTGGCATCATAGTTACAAAGAATTCGAGTACTTTTTTCAGTGAATTATTAAAATTATTAAAAAATGAATTTCCGGAGCGTTATCATCGATGGTATGGAGACCAAATGTCTCTTGTTTATTATTGGGCAAATAACCAAGATTTATTTCTAGAGATTCCTCTTGATAGTTATTTTTATATCACTAGATCTAAAATAAATTCAAATGAACTATATGATCTACGAATGAAAAAAATTCCGATAGTTACATTTAAGGGACCAGAATCAAAAGCTTTTATAGTAGATACACTCAAGCACCTACAGGATGTGATTTGAAGTAAAATGTGCTAAATTACCTATTTCTAAATTAATGAAATAGACTATGAAACTCAGCAAAAAGGGTCAGGAATTAATAGATCTGTACACATCCATGGTAGAAACTGGAGTACAAAGAAGAGATGGCATCAAAAAGCCTAAAGGTAAGGTATTTAGTGAATTCGGGGCTAGGTACTACAGAGTAAATTTAAAAAGAGACTTTGACTTACATAAAATAAAATCAACACTAGATTATGGCTGTGGAGGCTCGGATTGGATGCTAGAAGGTTTTGAGCCTGAAACCAATCAAAGTGCAAAAGAATATTTTGGATTAGAGAGCTGCTATAGGTATGAGCCAGCAAGAAATATTGATGAAAGACAAAAGGTTGATTGTGTTATTAATTTCGACGTTCTAGAGCATATCTTTATCGCAGATGTTTCAAATGTTATAGATGAAATTTTTTCGTATGCTACAAAACTAGTTGTGCTAAATATAGCCTGTTACCAGGCGGCCGCTTTATTACCAAACGGCGAAAATGCACATATTACCGTTCGAAAGCCTCACTGGTGGAAGGCTCAGGTTGATCAGATAGCTCTTCGTTATCCAGATATATCTGTCCTTTTAATTGCCTCTCCAGATTATTTGGAAGCTGAAGCATTCCCCATTTACAAAGCAAATGATTGGCTTAACGGCAGTACATTTACCACAAAATAAAATACTTTATGATTAAATTGATAGAATGGAATCTAAAAAAAATCATACCGAAAGCCCTTCACAATCTCAGTTAAACAAACTTATAGAACAATATAAAAGTGGGAAATATGAGAAGGCGGAGAAGCTAGCAACATCAATTGCCAAGCAATTTCCTACTCATCAATTAAGTTGGCAAATTCTGGGTATGGTATTTTCGAAAACTGGCAAGAAATCTGAGGCTTTAGATGCTAACCAGAGAGTTGTACATTTAGTTCCTAACGATGCCCAAGCGCATTACAATTTAGCAGTTTTACTAAAAGAACTGACTAGACTAGATGAGGCTGAAGCAAGCTATAAAAAAGCAATAATCCTGAAATCTGATTTCACTGAAGCCCATAGTAACCTTGGCAATATTCTCAAAGAACTAGGTAGGTTAGAGGAAGCTGAAGCAAGCTATAAAAAAGCAATAATCTTAAAACCTGACAATGCCGAGGCCCATTACAATTTAGGGGTTGCACTAAAAGAATTAGGTAGACTTGATGAGGCTGAAGAAAGCTATAAAAAAGCAATAATCCTGAAATCTAATTATCCCCAAGCTTACAACAACCTGGGTATTATGTATCAAGAGCTGGGTAAATTAGATGAAGCTGAAGCAAGCTATAAAAAGTCAATAATTCTTAAGCCTAACTTTTCTCAAGCCCATCGACATCTTGCTTCAGTGAAAAAATTTAGTAAGCGGGATGATCATTTTTTACAGATGCAGGAGCTATTAAATGAGGGTAGTTATTCTGAAGAACAACGCTGTCATTTTAACTTTGCCTTGGCTAAGGCATCTGAAGATCTAGGAGAGATTGAGGATGCTTTTAGCTATTACAAAGAAGGCAACACACTACGTAAAAAACTTTTAAATTACGATATCACCCGAGATATTAAGCTCTTCAAACAGATAAAAAAATGCTATCCCAAGATCAAAGAAAGCACACTTGAAATTAAAGATACACCAAATAAGCTAACCCCAATTTTTATAGTAGGTATGTTTCGATCTGGAACAACTTTAGTCGAGCAAGTTATCTCATCACATTCAAAGGTTGCAGGTGCAGGTGAATTAACTTTTGCTGAAATTCTTGGGGACTCAATAGCTCGAGGCCTATCTATATTAGATAAAGATACTCTACTAAATTTTAGAGAAAATTATATAAAAAAATTACAAGCTTTTTCAAATGGCAGTTTAATAGTTACAGATAAGAATCCACAAAATTTTCGTTATATAGGATTGTTAGCTGCTGCTTTTCCAGACTCGAAAATAGTCCACGTTAGAAGAAATTCTGCAGCAGTATGTTGGGGAAATTATAAACAGTTCTTCGCATCAAAAAATGTTGGTTATCCCTACGATCTTAATGATGTTGTTGAGTATCACACACTCTACGAAAACCTTATGGAGTTTTGGAAAATACAGCTTACTGACAGAATTTATAATTTTGATTATGAGTTACTTACGACCAATCAGAAAGATGAAACAAAAAATCTTATCCAATATCTTGGTTTAGACTGGCAAGAAGAATGCTTATCACCTCAAAGTAACAATAGAAGTGTAGCTACAGCATCTAACAAACAGATTAGAGAAAAGATCTATCAAGGTAGTTCACAACAATGGAAAGTATTTAAACCATTTTTAAATGGTGTACTTGATCATCTAGATGGTTAACCAAAAAACTAGTTCAGGCTTATATATTAAGTGGTGCCCTCGGCACGATTCGAACGTGCGACCCTCCCCTTAGGAGGGGGATGCTCTATCCCCTGAGCTACGAAGGCAAAATTGAAAATTTTACTAGCATTATTAGATGCCTGGGATTATATAATAATTATTTTTAACTGGTTTAGATAAATTTTAGTGGGTCGGTTTCTTAAAAAATGATAGACTAAAAATTATGATTATCCTAAAATTTTCTTTCACTTTTTTACTTTTTTTTTCACAACAGCTTATGGCCATTGAAGAACCTGACTTCACTCTTATCTATAAAGAAAAGAGCTTTGAGATAAGAGAATATGCTCCTAGAATAATT
>MDSY01028373.1_pt1 | contig 13800 bp, 12 predicted proteins | sample 811131 | NCBI WGS metagenome assembly MDSY01 (sample SAMN05326643, study PRJNA326480) | marine metagenome | isolation source: seawater | place: Atlantic Ocean: South West | collected 2010 | reverse complement strand
TAAAAATAAAATAGAAATATCAGGAGAACTTGAAATTATTCATGACCGCCCGATAAAAATATGGCCTCATGAACCGAGGACATTAAATCTTTGGGGAAAAGCTTTTATGCGTTCATAAATTTAGGAGGAGTAATGCAGTACGTTAGTTTTATAAGGTTGGGAGAACCAGCTTTCGGTGTTTTTTTAAACAATAAGATATATGATTTAACTTATCAGCTTGGCAGTGGTGTTTCTTCTCTGAAAGAAGCAATCCATTTTGATGTCTTGCCTGATAACACTGAAGAGTTAGAAGAGTATTTAGCTCATGTGACTCCCTATGCCTTATCAGATGTTTCTTTTCTTCCAGTTATTCCAGACCCAGGAAAAATTCTTTGTATTGGTTTAAACTATGAAAAACATAGAGTAGAAACAAAAAGACCTGAATCAGAATTCCCAACTATTTTTACTAGATTTCCCGATACTCAGGTAGCGCACAGGGAGTCAGTAATTAAACCTAGTGTTTCTGATAGAGTTGATTTTGAGGGAGAGTTAGCAGTGATAATGGGAAAGGGAGGAAAGAATATTTCTGAATCTGAAGCTATGGAGACTATAATTGGTTTTTCGTGTTATAATGATGTATCTATTAGAGATTACCAAAGACATACAAGTCAGTTCACACCTGGTAAAAACTTTTCGAAAACTGGTGGTTTTGGTCCATTTTTGACCATGTCATCTTCAATTCAAAACTATCGAGACCTTACTATTAAAACGCAATTAAATGGTGAAACTGTTCAAGATGCAAAGCTTGATCAACTTATTTTTTCGATTCCAGAATTAATATCATATATATCAACCTTTACACCACTGACACCAGGAGATGTCATAGTAAGTGGAACTCCTGGAGGGGTGGGTGATAGAAGAGAACCGCCTTTATATATGAATAAAGGAGATATAGTGGAGGTTGAAATTTCTCAAGTTGGAAAACTTATTAACCCAATATTGGATGAAGAATCAATTATTAGCTAGAAATCACTTTCTAAATGATTAATAAGCCTAATGATTTTGACGTTTTAATTGTTGGTGCGGGGCCTTCAGGCTTAACCCTGGCCAATATTTTGGCTAATCTTAATATAAGCGTTGGTATATTTGATAAAAAAGCCTCTACAGTCAAAGAGCCTCGAGCTGTATCAATAGATGATGAGTCTCTAAGAATAATTCAAAGTTTTGGTTTGCACAATTTGCTTCGGAAGAATATTGCTGAGAATTATGGCTCACATTATTTTGATGGTAAGGGCAAGTTATTTTTAAAAGTTGAGCCAAAATCTTTTGAAAATGGCTTCTTTAAAAGAAACGCTTTTGATCAACCATTTTTTGAGAATTTGCTTAGAGAAAATTTAAAAGGTAATAGGTTTGCAAAAATAAAATTTAATTCTGAGTTGACTAATTTAAAGAATTTAGAAAACAGTGTTGAAGGCCATTTCAAAGACTCGAAAGGCAACCTGCAGATTTTTAAATCAAAATACATTGTTGGATGCGATGGGGCGCAATCATCAGTCAGGAGGTTGTTAAATCTTCAGATGATAGGAGCCAGCTTTTCAGAAAGATGGTTGATAGTAGATCTTTATAAAACGAAAAATTATTTTCGTCATACAGAAGTTTATTGTGATGTTAAACGTCCTTCAATTTCTCTTCCCGGACCTAAAGGTATAAGGAGGTATGAATTTATGTTGAAGGATCATGAAAATGAAATTGATGAAAAGTTTGTAAGGTCGTTGTTAAAAAGGGTTGGTCCAGATGCGGCTCAGCCATTGAGGAGACATCAAGTCTATCATTTTCATGCTCGAATGACGTCTCACTGGAAAATAAAGTCTATTTTTCTAGCTGGTGATGCAGCTCATTTATCACCGCCCTTTGCTGGGCAAGGAATGAATAGTGGTATAAGGGATGTAGGTAATTTAGGCTGGAAACTTGCATTTGCAATAAAAGTAAATTCACAAAAAAATAAGATTTTAGAGACTTATGGGTTAGAGAGACGGAAACATGCTTGGGATTTAATCAAAATGGCAATTAATATGGGTAAAATTATGATGCCTAAAAATTATTTTTCTTCATTTTTTGTTAAATTATTTTTTAGAACCCTGCATTTGAATAAGAAGGCCCTCAGTTATGTATCTGAAATGAAATACAGACCTAAACCAAAGATAGAAAATGGATTTATTTTTTTAACTGGTAACGAAAGTTCAAGAGAAAAAAAAATTATTGGCACCCTTTTCCCTCAACCTCTTTTAGAACAAAATTTAGACAAAAAACTATTTTTAGATGATATTATAGGAAATAATTTTTCTTTAATCTATTTTTCAGAGCCTAAAAACTTTGATTTGGATAAATTCAGAAATAATGATCGATTTATAGGACCCTTAAAGCCGATATTAATTGTGCCTCAATGGTGTAATGTATTCCCTTCATCATTCAGAGTATTTAGAGATGTTAATGATGTTTTGGGTCAAGCGGGGACTACCTCAGCGATAAATAAGATTTTTCTATTAAGACCGGATAAATATATTGCTGCTATTATTTCGCCGGAAAACATCAGGGATTTAATAAAGTTTATTGAAAAAAATGAAATTTTTAAATTTTAATGTTTATTATTTTATTCATAATGTCATTATAGAATAAAATTTCGGGAGGTTATTTTATGAAATTCGTTTTAAAATCTGTAACATTATTTGTTTTAACCTTTTTCTTAGCTTTTTCTGTTAAAGCGGATGAGGTTGTTTTAAAGTTCCATTCTTTTCCACCAATGCCGGCTAACTCTAATGCAAAATTTGTAAAGCCTTGGAGTGACATGGTGTCATCAGAGTCAGGTGGTGAAATAAAAGTAGAAATATATCCATCCATGCAGCTAGGTGGTAAGCCGCCGCAGCTGGTAGACCAAGTTAGAGATGGGGTTGTGGACATTATATGGACTGTCGCTGGATACACGCCTGGTAGATTTCCTCATTTAGAGGCATTTGAATTACCTTTTATGCCAGCTTCAGCTGAAGCTACATCACAAGCCTTACAGGAGTATGTAGAAACCGTTGCCGCTTCTGATCTAAAGGATTATAAGGTTTTGGCAGTTTTTTGCCACGCGCCTGGAAAAATTCATACCAAAAATAAGGTAATTAAATCGGCTTCTGATTTGAAAGGTATGAAGATGAGGGGTCCTACAAGAGTTATTACCAAAATGCTAGAGGGTCTTGGAGCAACGCCTGTAGGTATGCCCGTTCCTGCTGTAGCAGGTGCACTATCTAAAGGTGTAATTGATGGAATGGTTGTCCCTTGGGAAATTATGCCATCATTTAAGCTACATGAACTAACAAAAGCGCATACCACTGTTTCTGGGTCCAGAGGATTGTACACTACGCCGTTCCTTTTCCTTATGAACAAGGCTAAATATGAGTCTCTGAGTGATAAGCATAAAAAGATCATCGATAACAATTCAGGTTTGGCTCTTGCAAAATTAGCTGGTGCTTCTTGGGATGGATTTGAAGTCCCGGCAAGGAAGATGGCTCTAGATGCAGGTGGAACAATTCACTCTCTTTCTGGAGATTCTTTAGCTGAAATGAAGGCGGCAGGTAAAAAGTTAGAAAAAGATTGGATCAAATCTGCTGACGCTCGTGGGCTTGACGGAGCTATGTTAGTGAAGACTGCTAAAGATCTTATTGCAAAGTATGACAAGTAAAAAACCTAGTAACATATTAGAAAACGAGGAGCGTCCAAATGACATATTTGGGCGCTTTTTACTATTAGTAGTTACATACTTAGCAATTTGTGGGGGTGTTATATTATTAATTATCGTTTTAGTAAATTTTTTTTCTATAGCAGGGCGTGTGTTATTTGGAAAACCACTAACTGGTGATTTTGAATTAGTAGAGATGGGATGTGCCGTGGCAATATTTTCCTTTCTTCCACTTTGTCAATTTAAAGGTGGGAATGTTATTGTAGATTTCTTTACGATTAAATTACATGAAAGAAAGATAGCATTTCTAAATGGGATTGCCTCATTTATTTTTTTTATTGTCGCTGGCTTTTTTTCCTGGAGAATGATTTACGGTGGGATCCAGATTTATAAGGATAATACACAAACGATGTTGCTGCAAATTCCTGTTTGGATTCCTTTCATCCCAGCTGTTTTTTCTTTTTTTATTTTAACCCTCACTTGTTTTTATACTTTTAACAGATTCATGAAAATAGCATTTAAAGAGAACTAATATTATCATGGATAAAATTTACTTAGGAATATTGGCGTTTCCTGTACTTTTTCTTCTTCTCGCTATTCGTATACCAATTGGATTGGCTATGTTAGTAGTAGGGTGTAGTGGCACAATAATGATAGCTGGCTGGTTGCCTATTTTATCTCAAGTTAAAGCTGACGCTTACTGGTTGTTTTCAAGTTATTCATTCACTGTTATTCCCTTATTTCTTCTAATGGGTAATTTTGCAACCAAAGCCGGAATGAGCGAGTCTTTATTCAGGTTTGCAGGAGCCTGTTTAGGGCATCGGAAGGGTGGGGTCGCAATGGCTGCAGTTGGCGCCTGTGCAGGCTTTGGTGCAATATGCGGTTCATCATTGGCCACAGCAGCAACCATGGGTAAGGTTGCTCTTCCTGAGTTGCGTAAAATGGGCTACTCAGGGTCGTTGAGTACTGGGGCGCTTGCGGCAGGGGGTACTTTAGGAATACTGATTCCTCCATCTGTAATTCTTATTATTTACTCTATTTTGACTGAACAAAATATAGCAAAAATGTTTTTAGCAGCATTTGTACCAGGGATCCTTGCCGCCATTGGATATCTAATGGCTATTGCCATATTTGTTAGGATAAGTCCTGAATCTGGCCCTGCAACAGAATATGTTGGTTGGAGTAAAAGATTAAAACTATTTAGTCAAGTTTGGCAAGTTATCTTGATTTTTTTGCTGGTTATAGGTGGTATTTACCTTGGATGGTTTACTCCTACTGAAGGAGCCTCAATTGGGGCTGCAGGAACGGGGTTAATGGCAATATTTACGCGTACATTTGGAATCTCTGACTTATTAGATGTTATTAAAGATACTGCAGTCACATCAGCAATGATCTTTTTAGTTCTGCTTGGCGCAACATTTTTTAACAATTTTATTGCATTAACTCAAATTACTAACCAGCTAGCGTCGTTTGTTATAAATAATAACCTCTCTCCTTACTTAGTAGTTTTTTGTATTTTAATTTTGTATTTATTTTTGGGCTGTCTGATGGATAGTTTGGCGATGATTTTATTAACTATTCCAGTATTTTTTCCTATAATAATTGAATTAAATTTTGGAATGCCGGTTGAAGAAGTCGCAATTTGGTTTGGTATCTTAACCCTAATTGTTGTTGAGGTAGGTTTGATTACTCCCCCAGTTGGACTAAATGTGTTTATAATAAATAAGATGGCTAAAAACGTACCCATATCAGATACTTTTATAGGGGTTTTACCATTCTTAGCAAGTGATCTAGTTCGTGTTTCTATACTTTTTCTTTTTCCTAGTATTAGTTTATTTTTAATTAGATTGGCAGGATAAGTAATCAAAAATTTGGAGATATTTTATGAAACTTGATAGTGTACGGGAAGACTTAAAAGTAGTGAAGTGTCAGCATGTATCTTTAGAGGTTAGTAATGTTGACAATTCATTAGAATTTTATAGAAATTTTCTGGGCTTAAAGCTTACCGAGAGGCATTTAGCAAACGAAAATCCTGCAATACCTTTTGAAATGGCATTTATGAGACTTGGAAAACAACATCACGATCTTGTTTTAACTCATGACCCAAATAAAGAATATACTGAGAAATCAAATATATCTGGACCTGTCGGAATTCATCATTACGCATTGGAATGTCCAAATAAAGAGAGTTTTGACATGTATCTTGAAAGAGCAAAAAGCTTAAATCTGGAAATTGTTAGAGGACCAGTTCTTCATAGTGCATTCCAAAAAAAAGGAGATGGTACATGGGGAGAAAACTGGAGTTTTTATGTGCTAGATCCAGATAAACATAGAATAGAAATCTTTTGTGAAATGGCAACTATAGACAATGAAGGGAATTATATAACAAATTCAGGTGAAGTCGTTCCGCACTTAAAGGTTAAAGAAATTTAAGTTTGGGATCTATGCAAAAATTTGATTGTGTTATTGTTGGATTTGGGCCAGTGGGAGCTTTGCTATCGTTATTCTTGTCCAGGCTCCAATTAAAAGTCGCAATAATCGACAAAAATGTTGATATTTACCCCCTTCCGAGAGCCATTCATTTTGATCAAGAAGTAATGAGAATATTCCAAATGATCGGTTTAAATGAAAAAGTATCTGCAATATCGCGTGTTGGAACAAGAGGAATGCATTTTGTAGATGATAATTATAATACTCTTATGGAAAGAGAAGGTTCGCCTGAAATTGGTGATCAAGGATGGCCTAAAAGTTGGTATTTTCATCAGCCTGACTTAGAAAAAGTTTTGAGAAATGAAGTTAAAAAAAATAAGAATATAACGCCTTTTCTCGGCTATCAGGTTATTTCAGTCGATCAAAGCAGTGAAACCGTTTCTCTAAAGGGTAAAGGAAAGAAATCTCAAGAGGTTTTACGTTTAATAGGATCAATTTTGATAGGTTGCGACGGGGCAAATTCAATAGTTGCGAATTACATAAGTAATGAACATATTAACTATGGATTTGAAGAAAAATATTTAGTGATTGATGTGAAGGTTGATAATAGATTTAAGAAAATAAAAAAATTGCCTGATTATACAGTCCAAAAATGTAGTTCGAAACGTCCAGTAACTCGTTGTTATATAAGCAAAAAAAGGCGTAGATGGGAGATAAAAATTCTGTCTACAGACGTTGAAAACGAAATGAAAAAAGAAAAGCAGATTTGGAGCTTTTTAAGCGAATGGATTGATAAAAAATGTGCGGTTATTGAGCGGGCAGAAATTTATACCTTTAAATCAAAGATTAGCAAAAAGTGGATAAAAGATAGAGTAATAATCGCAGGGGACAGTGCGCATCTATCTCCGCCTTTTCTTGGACAAGGGATGTGTGCTGGAATGAGAGATGTTTCTTCTTTGTCATGGAGGCTCAAATCAATTTTATCTGGTAAATTTAGGTTAAGTCCATTATTGGCATACCAGAACGAAAGGCTTTCACATGTTTCAGAATTTATACAATTGGCTGTTGATTGTGGTAAAATAATGTCTGATCCTGATATAATTTTAAAGTCTAATAAGAAAGATAAGGGTGAACTATTTGATTTTCCAAGGCCCAAACTAGCCACGCAACTTAACTCAGAGTGCCAACTTTCTGGAAATTTATTTCCCCAATTTCTTGAAAAAGGAGTGAGAACAGACGATAAACTAGGTTATAGATTTGTTCTTATTTGCTTAAAAAAAATTGAACCTATTTTCAATGAGGCCAAGAACAAGTCTATACATACAATTGTTGCAACTGGACAAATAAAAGACTGGATTAGTGGGTTTAATAAGATTGCCTTATTAGTTCGGCCGGACAAGTACATCCTAGGAAGCGCTATTAATAATAAGGATCTATCAAGACTTCTCAAAGACTTTAGTCACTTTGAGTCTAATTAATTAATTAATTTTTATACTTCGTTAAAGGATATTTTGATGCATTCCAAGCCTTAATTCCTTTTGTATTGTATATGTTGTTAAATTTTCCTGTTTTTTCAAGGGCTTGTGCAATTATCGTGGTGCGTCTGCCAGTTCTACAGAAAAGTATTAGACCTTTCTCAATATTTTCTATTTTATTGAGTTCTGAGAGAAATTTTATGAAATCATATTTACCCTCTTTGTCAAAAAAAGTTATCAAATTACTATTTTTTATAATTCCTGTAGATTTCCATTCTTCTTCTCTTCTAACATCAATAAGCGGAACGTTTTCCTTCATCAGAGCTGATATTTGGCTATTATTAATCGTAACAATTTCGGCTGTTAAAGAGGTCGGAAGGAGGAACAGAATAAAACCAAGTATTTTGAAGGAGTTTTTCATATTTAGAGACCATTAATTTTGGAATTCAAATTTATTGTACTATAATTCTTTATTAATTAATAACATTTATCGACGGGTCAAGATTTAAAAATAGGGGGTACTCATGAGGTTGTATAATTTTTTTGTATTTTTTATTGCAACGCTCACACTTGCGTTCAGCGTACATGCTCAAAATATTATAAGTTCTAACGGTATATCGAGTTTTGGTGATTTGAAGTATGAAGAAAACTTCAATAATCTTGACTATGTGAACGTTAATGCTCCGAAAGGTGGAGAAATTTCTTTTTGGGCTTTTGGTTCGTTCGATTCGATGCATCCCTACACCCGAAAGGGTAGAGCAGGTGCTTATTCATCTATTTTTTTTGAGAGCTTGTTAGAAAGTACTGCTGATGAAATAGACTCCGCTTATGGCTTGCTTGCAAAAAGCATAGAATATCCCAAAGATAGATCGTGGGTTGTTTTTCACTTAAGGGACAATATTCGTTTCTCTGATGGTACCCCTTTAGATGCTCAAGATGTATTGTTTTCATATGAGTTGCTAAGAGATAAGGGGTTACCTTCTTTCAAGGCGGTTATTAAAAAAGATATAAAATCAGCAGAAGTTTTGTCTCCTTTGAAGATAAAATTCGTTTTCAACGAGGAGGTTCCAAAAAGAGATTTAATAAACACGGTTGGTGGCCTACCAATTTTCTCAAAAGATTATTATCTCGATAACAAAATTGATTTTGAGGCTTCAACATTGACCCCATCAGTAGGATCCGGACCTTACGTTTTAGAGACCGTAGATGTTGGAAAACAGATTGTCTATAAAAGAAACCAAAATTACTGGGGCAAAGATTTACCCATAAATAAGGGGCGCTATAATTTTGATAAATTTAGAGTAGAATATTACGCAGATTACAACTCTGCATTTGAAGGCTTCAAGTCTGGGAGCTACACGTTCAGAAACGAAGCCTCTTCAAAAATTTGGGCAACCGCTTATGACTTTCCTGCTTTAGCAAATGGGTGGGTTAACAAAAAAACGATAAAACATGGAAACTTATCTCCCGGCCAAGCATTTGTCTTTAATCTTCGGAAAGATAAATTTAAAGATAAAAACGTTAGGAAGGCTATAGGTCTTATGTTTAATTTTGAATGGTCTAACAAAACTTTGTTTTATGGTTTATATGAGAGAACTAACTCTTTTTGGGATAATAGTGATTTAACTGCCGTAGGTTTGCCAAAAGGTGAAGAGCTCAAAATCTTAACGTCTCTGTCAAATATTCTTGATGAAAATATTTTTTCTGAGCCTGCTTTTTTATTCCCTAAATCAAATATTAAGCAACTAGATCGAAAAAATCTAAGAGAGGCTTCGAATTTATTAGACGAGAGTGGTTGGCTTATTGGTGATGACGGCGTTAGGAGAAATTCTAATGGTGAGACACTAGATTTAGAAATATTAAATGATAGTCAAGCTTTCGATAGAATAATTAACCCATATGTAGAAAACCTAAAGCAACTTGGTGTGAATGCATCTAATATAAAAATCGATAATGCTCAAATGACTGAGAGAAAAAGAAACTTTGAGTTTGATATGTTAGTAGGATTTCTTAGTACAAGCTTTACTCCAGGGAGTGAACTAGAGCAATATTTTGGTTCAGCATCCGCAGATTTTTCAATTTTTAATCTTGCAGGAGTTAAAGATGAGGGTATTGATCAACTTATTAAAATTGTTAGAGCTGCTAAAACACGACAAGACTTAAATATTGCAATAAGAGCTTTGGATAGAGTTTTAAGAGCAGAAGTAATCTGGGTGCCGCAGTGGTACAAAAACAAACATACAATTGCCTATTATGATATGTTTGACCATCCTGAAAATCTACCACCTTATGATATGGGTGTACTTGATCTATGGTGGTTTAATAAATCAAAAAGCGAGAATCTAAAAGAAGCTGGCGCGCTACAATAATTCTAGGTTTTAGTGAATGACGGGTTATATATTCAGACGTCTACTTTTGATTATTCCTACACTCTTTGGGATTATGCTTGTCAATTTCTTTTTGGTTCAATTTGTGCCTGGTGGACCAATTGAACAGATCATTAATGACCTTCAAAATAATTCAAGCTTCCTTGATAACATCGGAGGTGGTGCAGAAGAGGTAAAAACTAACTCTGAAACTAATAACTATAAGGGTTCAAAAGGTTTGCCAGAAGAATTTATTAAGGAACTAGAAAGTCAATTTGGCTTTGATAAAGATCCTTTAGAAAGGTTTTTTTTGATGTTAAAAGACTATTTATTGTTTGATTTTGGAGAAAGTTATTTTAGATCAATTTCTGTTATTGATCTTATTATTGAGAAAATGCCTGTTTCTATCTCTTTAGGTCTTTGGTCCACTCTTTTAGCCTATCTAATCTCTATTCCTCTTGGAATTAGAAAGGCAGTACGCGATGGTTCTCAGTTTGATAATTGGACGTCTTCATTAATAATAATAGGGTATTCTATTCCCGCGTTTCTTTTTGCTATTTTTCTTCTGGTTTTACTTGCCGGTGGTTCTTATTTTAAAATTTTTCCAATCCGTGGTTTAGTATCAAATAATTTCAGTGATCTTTCCACTTTCGAGCAAATACTTGATTACTTTTGGCATATTGCGTTACCTGTCCTAGCTTCAACTATTTCTGCCTTTGCTACCCTTACATTACTTACAAAGAATTCCTTTTTAGATGAGATAAAAAAACAATATGTTATAACCGCAAAAGCAAAAGGTTTAAGTGAAAACAAAGTTTTGTATGGACACGTTTTTAGGAACGCTATGCTCATTATCATAGCAGGGTTTCCTGGAATATTTATTTCGGTTTTCTTTGGATCATCTTTAATAATTGAGACCATTTTCTCTTTGGACGGATTGGGACGAATGGGTTTTGAGGCTGCAGTGGCACGAGACTATCCTGTTGTTTTTGGCACGCTTTATATTTTTGGCTTATTAGGCTTAATAGTAGGAATACTTTCAGACCTAATGTATGTCTGGATTGACCCTAGAATTGATTTTGAGGTTAGAGGATCATGACTAATAAAATCAGTCAACGTCGTTGGATTAACTTTAAAAAAAATAAAAAAGCCTTTTACTCAGCAATTATATTTTTGTTATTGTTTTTGGTCTCTCTATGTGCTGAATTCATAGCAAACGATAAACCTCTGTTAATAATATTTAAAGGCAAATATTACACTCCTGTTTTTAATTTTTATTCTGAAAAAGAGTTTGGGGGAGATCTTAGAACTGAAGCGATTTACAAAGATGTAGAGGTTCAGTGTTTGATTATTAGTGGCGGAAATAATAATTGTTGGGAAAGCCCAAATAAAATTATTGACAGATATAATCAGTTAGATGACACAAGTGAATTTCAAAAAGGAAAAATCTTTTGGGCAATAATAAGGTATAAGCATAATACAATTGCAGACCTTGATGAGCCAGCGCCTTCTCCGCCATCTTATGAACACTTTTTAGGAACAGATGATACGGCTAGGGATGTTATGGCAAGAATTATATATGGCTTTCGTGTTTCTGTAATCTTTGGCCTTCTAGTAACCATAGCCGCAAGTTCCATTGGGGTTTTAATTGGTGCATTGCAGGGGTACTTTGGCGGCAAGGCTGATCTTTTTGGTCAAAGAATAATTGAAATTTGGACAGCCGTTCCTTCATTGTATGTCATAATTATCATATCAGCTTTTTTAAAAATTGATTTTGTTATGCTAGTAATTCTGATGACATTGTTTAGTTGGACTGCTCTAGTTGGAGTCGTTCGTGCAGAATTTCTGAGAGTACGTAATTTTGACTATGTAGTTGCTGCAAAAGCATTAGGTGTACCACCTTCTACCATTATTTTTAAACACTTATTGCCTAATGCAATGGTCGCGACACTTACGCTAATTCCATTTATTTTGACAGGAGCTATTGGATCTTTGGCCGCACTTGATTTTCTTGGTTTCGGTTTGCCAGCCTCATATCCATCTTTAGGCGAACTTACTATGCAGGCAAAGCAAAATCTGCAAGCACCATGGCTTGGCTTAAGCGCTTTTTTTGTTTTTGCTTTAATGCTTGGTTTGCTAGTTTTTATTTTTGAGGGTGTAAGGGATGCATTTGATCCCAGAAAAACGTTTTCATGAAAAGAACAATTTTTGCCTTTGATAAGCTCACGTTAAGAGTAGAAAATCTAGATAAAAAATTCAAAGAGCTGGTAAACAAGATAAGCATTCAAGTTAAAGAGGAAGAAATTGTTTCATTGGTTGGAGAATCTGGGTCAGGAAAAACCCTTACAGCATTATCCACGGTAGGATTACTTCCACCTGGGATTAAAGCAATAGGAAATGCTAAATGGATAAACGAACCTTATGATATAAACGATAATCATTTTTTACAAAAATTAAGAGGGAAAGAGATAGGCTTTATATTTCAGGAGCCTCTGATTTCTCTTAATCCTTTGCATACTATTGGAAAGCAAATAGAGGAATGTCTAAAAACTCATAACTCGGTAAATAAAGAAAACTTAAAAGCATCAACTATCACGCTTTTGCAAAGCGTGAAACTGAGTGATGCTGAAAAACGCATAAATTTTTACCCCCATCAATTATCGGGAGGTCAAAGACAAAGAGTTATGATCGCTATGGCCATATCAAATAATCCAAGGCTGTTAATAGCGGATGAGCCCACAACTGCTCTGGATGTTACTGTTCAAAAGGAAATTCTGGATCTTTTATATCATCTGAAAAAAGAAAAAAACCTTTCGATATTATTTATTACTCATAACCTTTCTTTGGTGAAAAAATTCTCTGATAGATTGTATGTAATGAAGAATGGTTCAATTGTTGAAGAGGGATTAACTAAACGGGTATTTGAAAATCCAAAACATAACTACACCAAAAAGCTTTTATCATCTAAAATTGATATCAAGCTTAATAAATCACCTCTAGCTGATCCAATTTTAAAAGTTAGGGATTTAAGTGTGATTTACTCCTTAAAAAAAGGTCTTTTACGTAGAAATATTTTTGATTTGAAAGCTGTAGACAATGTTAGTTTGAGTTTATCCAAAGGTGAGACTTTGGGATTGGTAGGAGAGAGTGGTTGTGGAAAAACAACTCTTGCTTACTCACTATTAAATCTGAATAGGTTTTTAGGGAAAATTATTTATGAAGGCAAAGAGCTAGGTCATTTAAGGGGTAAGAATTTAAAAAGGTATCGCAGGAATATTCAGATTGTTTTTCAGGATCCATTCAGCTCATTATCCCCTCGCTTTTCAATACGTGATATTGTAGGAGAGGGAATAAAAGCACATAGATTATTGTCAGGAAAGGAACTAAATAAAGAAATAGAAAAGGTTATAGATAAAGTAGGTTTGGATGTAGGAATATTAAATAGGTATCCCCATGAGTTTTCTGGAGGTCAAAGGCAAAGAATAGCAATCGCTAGGGTTCTTATAATGAAACCTAAAATATTGATATTAGATGAACCGACATCCTCACTTGATGTAACAATTCAAAAGCAAATTATAGAGCTTTTACTTAAGCTGCAAAATGAAATGAGCTTGTCTTACCTTTTTATAAGTCATGACCTTAATTTAGTTTCTAAAATATCACATAGAATCCTGGTTATGAAAGATGGAAAAGTAGTTGAGCAAGGTAATACAATGGATATAATGAACAAGCCTAAAAATGTTTATACAAAAACTTTAATAAATAGCACTTTAAATAAAATGGTTTAATTTATATGAAATATGATGATGAAAATATTTTTGCAAAAATT
>MDSY01034313.1_pt1 | contig 13802 bp, 17 predicted proteins | sample 811131 | NCBI WGS metagenome assembly MDSY01 (sample SAMN05326643, study PRJNA326480) | marine metagenome | isolation source: seawater | place: Atlantic Ocean: South West | collected 2010 | reverse complement strand
TTGCTGATTTATATATACTACTGGGTATTAGTAATATAGCTCAGTAATTTAGCCAAGTAATTAGGCTTTTGTCACCTGATGCAGGCGTATGTCTTGCTGTGGGTAAGGTATCGAAATACTATTTTCGTCAAAATGTAAGTTTTATTTCACGAAGTTAGTGCCACCTTACGGCCCAGTAATCAGCTGAATTAACCCACGGGCGAACTACAAAATCAACACAGCTATCGGCCAGCTCGGCTACAGCAACGGTAGCCTCTGAATCTACCAAAATGCGATTGTCAGCTGCAATACATGCCAACAACAACTGTTCGGATTTTTGTAAATTATCCCCATAACCCACTCCAATAATGAGATCGATGCGGCGGCTAGGTTTGGCAGAAGCGTTAATGATGACTCCACCGTAAATGTGGCTATTTGGGACAATGATCTCTCGGTTGTCGCCAGTCGTCATTTGGCTGGAAAAAATGCCAATCTGTTCAACTACACCGGCTATAACGGCTATGACGGCTATAACGGCTACAACGGCTTCGCCTGCGGCTTCAACAAAGTCACCTATGGTAAACGGCTTAAATAGAATGAGCATCACTCCAGCTGCAAAATGGCTTAGGGTGTCTTTTAGTGCTAAACCAATGGCTAGGCCTGCAGCAGCAAAAATAGTTAACAAAACAGTGGTGTCGAAACCTAAGAAATCTAATGCACCCATTAAGGCCACAAAAGTTAATATGGCGCGCACAATAGCCACGATAAAACGTCTTAATGGTTCATCAGTGTTACATCATTCAAGTATACGGTTGATGAGGCCTAATAATGAACGTGCAATCCATCGGCCAATAAATAATATGACTAGTGCTAGTATCAGGCTAGTTAAGCCACTCAAGGCGGTATCTATCCAACCGCCAGAGGATTCAAAGTCTAGATCTATCATAAGGGGTTACTCCATAAAGCTTGATAAAGTGCGTTATTGAACACTTTTATCAGTGCAGGCAAATAATGGAGAATTACCGCAGGAAAGACTAATTAGTCCTTAAATAGCTGTGCCAGTTCTTTAGACCGATGATGGGCTGCAGCCATAGCTTGGCTGCAGAGCTTAATAAAACCGCCAGCCTTAAAGGTATTTATGGCCTGTTCTGTGGTGCCGTTGGGTGAGGTAACTGCAACACGAAGTTGGTCGGGTGTTTGATGGCTATGTGTGGCCATTTGAGCTGCCCCTAAAGCAGTTTGAAGCACTAGTTTCTGTGCTACTTCATTACTTAACCCAAGGTTTTCCGCGCCAGCAATCATGGCTTCCATCATTAAGAAGTAGTAGGCTGGTCCGCTGCCCGAAACAGCAGTGACAGCGTCTATATGGTCTTCGGTCTCCACCCACAAGGCTAGTCCGACCGACTGCATTATAGTAGTGGCAGTTTGTTCTTGAACTGAGGAAACGACAGGGGTAGCGAATAATCCTGCAGCACCTTGGCCTACCAATGACGGCGTATTGGGCATGCAGCGCACGATAGGGGCTTTTTGACCCAACCATGATTCTATACTGTTGGCTAAAATGCCAGCAGCCACCGAAACGATGAGATGTTTTGAGGCATCTACCGCAGGGGCAATGCTTTGTACTAAAGGCCCCATCATTTGTGGCTTCACGCCTAATACAATAACGTCTGCCAGGCTGCACAGGGCCAAATTGTCAGTGCTAGTGAGAATGCCCGTTTCTGCTGCCAACAGGTCTAACTTAGCTTGGGTGCGGCCGCTGGCGCAAATCTTATCTTGCGGGTAGCCCGCTGCCAACATTCCTTTGAGAATGGCCTGTGCCATGTTGCCAGCGCCAATAAATGCAATATGAGGAGTGTGTGTCATGGTGTTATCCTAGTTGTTATTTGTTTCTATAGCGCTTTGCTTATTTGTTAAAGCCTAGCAAAAAAACCTAAACTTCAAAGAGTATTACGTGCGCCAAAAATGTCTGTACCCACTCGAACCATGGTTGAGCCGCAAGCAATAGCTCCGTTTAGGTCGCCAGACATACCCATGGATAGCTGTTCAATGTGCGCATAAGTGGCTTTAAGTTGATCTCTAGCCGTCGCCATTGCATTAAAAGCCTGACTTTGTGTTGCTTCAGACTGGCCTGCTGCAGGTATACACATCAAACCACACAAAGACAGGTTGGGTAGCTGTAAAACTTGTTCCACAAGCTTGTTTAACTGCTCCAGTGCTACGCCATTTTTGTTAGCTTCTTGACTGATATTAACTTGTATCAATACTTTTAATGGAGGTAAATGAGCTGGCCTATGCTGGCTAAGAAGACGGGCAATTTTATCCCTATCTAAGGTGTGGACCCAATCAAAATTAGCAGCAATACTCTTGGTTTTGTTGCTTTGAATAGCGCCAATAAAATGCCATTCAATGTCGCCGTGGGGGCAGTGTTCAATTTTATCCAAAGCATCTTGTAGGTAGTTTTCTCCAAAATGGCGCTGGCCATGATTGTAGGCCTCCATTACGTCACTTAAAGGTTTGGTTTTACTCACTGCCAATAACAACACCTCTTTCGTATTGCGGCCAGATGCTTGGCAGGCTTCATTAATACGTTGCTGAGTATGAGCTATCGCTTGAGGAATGGTCTGTTGGGTAGGTGAAGATGACATAGGCAAACTTACGATAAAGGTAACGAGTAAATGGTAGTTATTATGGTAACAATTCTAGCGTGTTACTCATAGGGCGAGTTAACCAACAGTTGAGTAAATGTGACAGGTTAAAAAATTGCCATAGGCGGACTTAAAGTTAACACTGAGCGACCCTCTCTTAGGCCTAAGGAACGAATAACTTGAGGTAGGGGGTGTTAGCCAATAATATGGTGTATAGTTTTAATTATAATAAAAGCCCTACTCAATCTGGATCCACTATGACGCTAGCCCTTTCCATTACAGATCTACATAAAAGCTTCAACGAAAACGAAGTGATCAAAGGCATGTCGTTAGAAGCCAACAAAGGTGATGTGATTTCGCTAATCGGTGCCAGTGGCTCTGGTAAAAGTACCTTCTTACGTTGTATCAATTTGCTAGAGACTCCCAATAGCGGCGCAGTCAGTGTTAATGGTGAGTTGATTGAAATGAAGATAGATTCTAAGGGTAAACGTGTGCCGGCGGACCAAAAACAAGTCGATCGCATCCGCACTAAACTAGGCATGGTGTTTCAAAGTTTTAATCTGTGGAGCCACATGACCATTCTAGAAAATATCATGGAAGCACCGGTGCACATTTTAGGACAAAGCAAAGTCGAAGCCCAGATTAATGCTATGGCGCTGTTAGAAAAAGTAGGTATTGCCGATAAAGCCTATCAATATCCAGACCATTTGTCGGGCGGCCAGCAGCAACGTGCTGCCATAGCTCGCGCTCTAGCCATGGACCCAGAAGTCATGTTGTTTGATGAGCCTACCTCTGCACTAGACCCTGAATTAGTGGGAGAGGTGCTTAAGGTGATGCGGCAGCTAGCCTCAGAAGGCCGTACCATGATCGTAGTCACTCACGAAATGACCTTTGCTCGCGAGGTGTCATCTAAAGTTGTTTTCCTTCATCAAGGGCTAATTGAAGAACAAGGTACACCGGAAGAGGTGTTCCAACGTCCAAAATCAGAACGATGCCGCCAGTTTTTGGCTTCGAGCTATTAAATCCTAGCCTTTTTTGGCTAACTATAACCACAATAAACGAACGATGAGGTTTTTATGAAAAAACTAGTTGCTGCTGCACTAACCGCAGGCGCCTTGGCTATGTCTCTAGGCGCTGTTGCGTCGGATACAATTTTAATGGGTACTGAAGGAGCCTACCCTCCATACAACTACTACGATAATGACAACAACCTAATCGGTTTTGACATTGAAATCGGTGACGCTGTATGTGCTGCTATGAATGCAGAGTGTGAGTGGGTTACGTCTGACTGGGACGGTATCATCCCTGCACTGTTAGCCAAGAAATTTGACACTATTCTAGCGTCCATGTCGATCACAGACGAGCGCAAGCAAAAGATCGATTTTACTAACAAGTATTACAACACCCCCAACCGGTTCATCCGTGCAGTGGGTTCAAGCACTGAAACTACTTCTGGCATGATCGTTGGTGTTCAAAGCTCTACTGTTCAAGAAAATTACCTACGTGGTGAATTTGGTGATATTTTAGAAATCCGTACTTACGGCGCTCAAGAAGAAGCTAACCTAGATTTTGCTGCTGGCCGTGTAGACATACTGTTTGTTGACGTAATCGTTGGCGATGAAATGATGAAGTCTGCTGGTATGAAAGGTGAGTTCTTTGGTCCAGACATCGCTGACTCTAAGTACTTTGGAGCAGGTGCTGGTATCGGTATACGTAAAGAAGACACGCAATTGTGTGACCGCATGAATAAAGCCCTTGAGCAAATTCTCGCTGACGGAACTTACGATGCTATTAGCAACAAGTGGTTTGGTTTTAGCGTTTATGGTGGCTAATTAAGCTATTGAAAAGGGTGGCTCAGGCCACCCTTACTAACTTTTGGGCAATATATTTATGTTAGATTTGCACGGCTATGGCTGGCTCTTATTTGACGGTTTGCAATTAACTATCGCCGTTGGCCTCTGTGCTATGGTAGTTGCCATATTACTTGGATTACTTGGTAGTTGGGGCAAACTAAGTGATAATTGGATAGCCAACTTGACTGCAAATACCTACACCACCGTGGTTCGTGGTGTGCCCGAACTCATTCTTTTATTGTTGGTGTATTTTGGTGCACCAACCCTGATTCAATCCATCGCCACTAGCATGGGCTATGACATACGCGTAGACATTAATCCGTTTATCGCAGGCACTTTGACCATTGGTTTCATCTATGGGGCATTTGCTACAGAAGTATTACGTGGTGCATTTCAATCTATCCCTAAAGGTCAGGCAGAAGCAGCTAGAGCCATAGGCATGCATCGATTGAAGACGTTCCAGCGTATTCTGTTACCCCAAGCTATGCGCTTTGCGTTACCAGGCTTAGGTAATGTATGGATGGTATTAATTAAAGCGACATCGCTAATTTCTATCATTCAGTTGGATGAACTTATGCGTAAAACTAAAATTGCTTCCAACGCTACCCATGAACCCTTTACCTTCTATTTGCTAGCATCGTTTATTTATCTCGGTATTACCTTAGTGTCGATGATGGCACAGAAACGAGCTGAAACATGGGCTAATAAGGGAGTAACACGCTAATGGACTTTTCTATTGTATGGCAGTATCTGCCTTTGTTGCTACAAGGTGCATGGGTGACTTTATGGATTACAGTGGTTAGTTTGATTATTGGTTTAGCTCTTGCTATTCCTCTTGCTCTTGCGAGGTTGACTAAAAATCGTCTAATTTCATCACCAGCCTATTTGTTTGTATTGTACTTTCGTGGCACACCTTTGTTAGTACAAATATTTTTGATCTATTACGGCAGCGGCCAGTTTCGCTTGGAATTGACTGACTTAGGGCTATGGGGTTTCTTCCGTGATCCATGGTTCTGTGGCATTTTGGCATTAGTATTAAATACAGCAGCTTATTCTGCAGAAATATTTCGTGGGGCCATTACTGCCGTCCCTCGTAACGACATAGAAGCAGGCAGAGCTTGTGGCATGTCAGGGTTACTGCTGTTTCGCCGCATTACTATGCCCAAGGCGTTTCGTATTGGATTACCTGCCTACGGTAATGAGGTTATTTTCTTATTACAAGCCACATCACTGGTATCTACCATTACGATTTTGGACCTAACTGGTATCTCTCGCCAATTGATCTCTAAAACCTTTGCGGTGTATGAGTTTTATCTTACGGCTGCGGCAATGTATCTAGTGATGACCTATGCCTTGGTGTATCTGTTCCGAGTGTGGGAAAGAAGGATGAACGGGCACCTGCAGGATCGTGTTGTCACCGCACCTCGCTGATCGTCAGCTTGTGTGTGGTATGCAAGCTGCGATGAGGCTGTTATACACAGTCCAATCTTCACTATCCATGGGTCCTTTATCTTTTTTTCTTTGGGTGCAGTTTTATTCTTTTACCGCCTGCAATACTAATTCCTTTAACTCTTCTACAGGTATGGGTTTGTGCAATACAGACACAGTGCTTGGTAAATTACTTGCAGCCACTTCTGCTTCACTCACGCCAGTCACAACAATAGGTGTGAGGTGGTCATATTGGGAATCATTCTGTAATCGTTCTATTATAGCAAAGCCATCAAGTTGTGGCATTTGTAGATCAGTAATAAGTACAGTTGGTTTAAATTCGCCAATCTTAACAAGGGCATCAATACCATTTTCTGCTGTTTCTACTTGCAGGCTAGGGAACCAATTATTGATCAGCATCTTGTACAATAATAAGGTGTCTTTGTCGTCGTCTACAATTAAAACTGTAACAGGGCCTTTGGTGTTGGGCCTGCGGATAGGCGTCTGCTTTTCTTGCTTTTCATCAAGTAATTGTTGAATAGAACCCACGCTAATGCGCCGATGACCGCCGGCTGTTTTCCATGCCTGTAATACACCACTTTCTACCCAAAGTTGAACTGTGCGTACAGACACGTTTAGCAGTGTGGCAGCTTGGCGCGTAGTCATTTCAGACATGGTTGAGAGATCGATTCTACTCATATAAATTTTTCACCTAAAATGATAGTAGGTCTATTATTATCAAAATTACCAATTTTGAACACATAAAAAACGCATTAAGATGTTACCACAGGTAATTTTTAGTTACATTTGGTAACTTACCAAGCCCCTTTTGACGGTTAATTTTACCCGGGCCTTAAGATTTTGGTTGGCTAATGCTTGGTTGGTACCATGGCTTAGTTGGCTAGACGAATTAAGTGTCCAGTAATGGCTTGTATCGATCAAAGTAAGGTTAGCTTCTTCACCTACTGATAACTTTGGAGTTTTGCCAACAGCAATGGCAGCACTGTTATAACTCAAAGCTTGAATGGCCAGCGCCCAAGTAAGGTCTCCTGCATCCACTAACCCTTGGATGAGAGGAATCAACATATCATAAATAGCCATCCCTGTTGCTGTCGCTGCAAAAGGGGCACATTTGGCAGCAGACTCATGGGGTTGATGAGCAGAGCAAATCGCATCTATGGTGCCATCTTTAATGCCAGCGAGAAGGGCTTTACGGTCTGTTTCCTCACGTAAGGGGGGCTGTACATGATACTGGCTACGATAGCCGTCAATAGCAGTGTCAGTGAAGCAAAGATGAGCAACGCCCACATCTGCCGTAATATTCATACCTTGTGCCTTTGCTTGGCGGATCAAATTAACACCCTTGGCACTAGTGAGTTGATTGAAATGGCCACTTACGCCTGTGTGTTGCATTAATAGCAGGTGGCGGCTTATAGCAAGGGTTTCAGCGATCACAGGAATACCATCTAAACCCATACGGGTGGCTGTGGCCCCAGCATGCATGTGGCCATCACCCAGTTGCTGGTCTTGCGCCTGCACAAACACCTTTAAGCCAAATGTGGCAGCATATTCGTAACAGCGCAAGAGTATGTTGTTATCGCTGATGTCATAACTTGCATTGCTAAAGCCAATACAGCCAGCGCGAGCAAGCGCTTCCATATTACTTAATTGAGTACCCTTTAACTCTTTGGTCAGCGCTGCTACAGGCAATAAGTCGCAAAATCCAGCACTAACCACCTTGTTATTGACCATGCTAATAACAGAACCAGCATCGCTGCATGGTTGTGTATCTGGGCTAGCACACAGCTGTGTGAAACCGGCACTGGCTGCTGCTTGGGTTTCACTTACAATAGTGCCCTTTTGTATTTGATTTAGATCCCTTAGATAAGTGAGAATGTCTACAAAACTAGGGCTTAAAATCATGCCTTTAGCGTTGATTTCTGACGCCGCATTTAAACCAGTGAGGTCACCAATGGCCTCAATATTACCATTTTTTATATGTAAATCTGTTACCTGATCAAGTTGCTGGCCGGGGTCAATAAGGCGTGCGCCACGAATGATAATGCTCATGGTTGTGCCTCCCCTTTGAGGCTGGAAGATACCAGAGCCTGAGCTTGTCGCTGTTGCATTTGGCCACTCATGGCCATAGACATTACTGCCATGCGCAGCGCAATCCCATACCCCACCTGATTAAGAATCATAGATTGTGGGCCATCAGCCACTGCTGATTCGATTTCAATACCGCGGTTTATTGGTCCCGGGTGCATTACTATGGCATCAGGCTTAGCTTGTGCCAAGCGCTCTGTAGTAAGGCCGTATAAGCGAAAATATTCACCAGCAGAGGGTAAAAAGGCAGACGCCATACGCTCAGTTTGTAACCGCAACATGATTACCACATCGGCTCCATCAATGCCGCTCTCCATGTTGTTATGGGTGGTTGCGCCCATACTATCTATACCTTGTGGCATGAGGGTGTTGGGGCCCACTAAACGGATATCAGTGCAGCCTAAGGTTTTAAGAGCGTGAATTTGGTCACGAGCCACTCGTGAATGCAAAATATCGCCCACGATGGCAACTGATAGTGGTTCAAACTTACCCTTATGGCGGCGGATAGTGAGCATGTCCAGCATGGCTTGGGTGGGGTGAGCATGGCGACCGTCACCGGCGTTTATGATGGCCACATCTGGGGTCACTTGTTCAGCGATAAAGTGAGCGGCACCAGAATCACCGTGCCGAACCACAAACATGTCGCTGTGCATCGCTCGCAAGTTTTGTAAGGTATCCAGCAGGCTCTCACCCTTACTTGTGGCCGAGGTTTTGATGTCTAAGGTAAGCACATCTGCAGATAATCGTTTGGCGGCTAGTTCGAAGGTGCTGCGGGTGCGAGTAGAGTTCTCAAAAAATAAATTCACCACGGTGCGGCCCCGAAGTAGCGGTACTTTTTTCACCTCTTGATTACCCACCACAACAAAAGAATCAGCGGTATCTAAGATACGCTCAAGCATTAGGCGATCTAACCCTTCCGGGGTTAAAAAGTGGCGTAATTCACCATTTTTTGTGAGCTGTAACTCAGCTAGGTTATGCATGATTAGCCTGCTCAATAATTGACAGTTTTAGAGGGTCTGGGCCATCAAGTTTTAGATACTGGCCTGCTTTTAAGTCCAGCGTTAGTGCACAGGCATCCGGTTGGATAGGCAATTCCCGTTGATTAACACTGCACAAGGTAGCCAGCTTTATGCTGGCAGGGCGGCCGAAGTCAAACAGTTCGTTCATCGCCGCACGAATAGTCCGGCCACTCATTAACACGTCATCTATCAACAATAAGTGGCGATCATTAATATTAAAGGGTAATGAAGAAGGACTTACTTGGGGGTGAAGGCCATTTTTTGAAAAGTCATCACGATAAAAAGCGATGTCAAGTTGCCCAAGAGGTGCGTTAAGGTGTTCGGCAATCACCTTTGCCAACCATACGCCGCCCGTGTGAATGCCAACAACAAGGGGTTGGTCTAGCTTTTGAGTAATAATGAGATGATCGATCTGAGCTAATAAACTGCTGATGAGGGCGGGAGTGTCTGCCAGTTGTGGGTGTTGTGTGGCTCCCATTAGGCGTCCTTTTTGTTAGTGTTAGGCGTTTCTTGTGCAGTTTGAAAAGGCACATTTGACAGGCGGTGTTCAGTTTCCCTAAACCAGCTTTGAAGTATTAACCCTGCGGCGATACCATCTACCCCATGTTTTTTCCAATCGCTGCCACCCCCAGCTTGAAGATGCTCTTGTTTAGCAGCTTGAGTGGATAGGCGTTCGTCGACCACATAGCAGGGGCAATCAAAACGAGCGCTCATACGATTAGCAAATTTTCGCGCCCTGATCGCCATTTCACTGACAGAACCGTCCATATTATACGGAATTCCCACTACAAATGCTTGTGCTTGCCATTGTGATACCAGGCTTTCCAAGGTTTGCCAGTTAGGGATGCCGTCTTGGGCTTTTATAGGCGCCAAGACAATAGGCTGGGTATGGGGGTTACTGGCAAAGGCAGCGCCAATACGCTTACTACCAAAGTCGAAGCCTAGCAAATTAAGGGGTTTACCCATGGCCAATTTTGGTCGAAATTAAGTTGATATCGATGCCTAGTAAATTAGCAGCAGCCTGGAAGCGATCTTCTGGAGGCAGATTAAAAACAATGTCTGCGTCAAACGGGCAGCATAGCCAAGCATTGTCTACTAATTCTTGCTCCAGTTGGCCTGGGCCCCAACCAGAATAACCTAAGGCAATGAGGCTGTGTTCTGGACCATTTGCATGGGCTATATCGTTAATCACATCAGAGGACGTAGTGAGGCATAAGTCCTCTGACACCTGAATACTGGACTGCCATTGCTTATTACTTAAGGGGGTATGTAGAACAAAACCATGTTCTGGTTGCACTGGGCCTCCAGTAAATATGGGGTGCTCTACGTCTGTAATGTCGGCATCCGAAATATCAAGCTGCGGCAGAATGTCTGTAAAGGCGATGTTGTTTGGCCGGTTGATCACTAAACCCATGGCACCTTTTTCACTGTGTTCACAAATATAAACTAAACTGCGGGTGAAGTTTTCATCTTCCATTTGCGGCATAGAAATCAGCATGAAATGATGCAGGCTATTTTTACTAGAGTTGTCAGACATCAAGCACTCCTTGTCGCTAGTAGTTGGCTAATGTGCTGCATGAGGTCAACAGCAATATGGGAGCCTGTTTGATCATCAATTTCACGAATGCAAGTAGGGCTGGTGACGTTTATTTCTGTGAGGCTATCTCCGATAACATCAATACCTGCAAAATGAATTTCTTTAGCCCTAAGGGTAGGGCCTATTTGTTCACAGATCCAACGATCACGTTTGGTGAGTGACCTAGCTACACCAGAGCCGCCAGCGGCTAAGTTACCTCGAGTTTCGCCAGAAGAAGGAATGCGCGCCAATACATGGTCTACTGGATAGCCGTTAATCATTAAGATGCGTTTGTCACCATTTTTAATCTCTGGCAAATAACGCTGGGCCATAATTTGAATTTGGCCAAACTCAGTCAGTGTTTCAAGAATTACGTTGAGGTTAGGTTCGTCTTTGCGAGCTCTAAAAATAGAAGCACCACCCATGCCATCAAGGGGTTTAAAAATCACATCTTCATGCTGCGTATGGAACGCCTTAAGTACCGTAGCATTGCTAGCGACCAATACCTCAGGGCAGCACTGTGGGAACTTGGTAGCAAATAGCTTTTCGTTACAGTCACGCAAGCTTTGGGGTTTGTTGATGATCAAAGCGCCTGCGTCTTCAGCTTGGCTCAACAAATACGTGGTGTGTAAAAATTGGGTATCAAAAGGAGGGTCTTTACGCATTAAAATAACGTCTAGGTCACCAAGAGGTAATGCTTGTTGTTCGCCTAACTGGTAAAAATTCTTTGGATCGTGCATCACCTGTAACTGAGCCATTAGCCCCATAGCCACGCCTTGTTCGGCGTACAGGTGTTGTGGCTCCATATAAAACAACTGCCAGCCTAAATCTTGGGCGGCCCACAACATGGCTAGAGAGCTGTCTTTTTTGTAGTTAATGTGGTGGATCGGGTCCATCACAATGCCAAGGCGTATGGTCATTTGTATTATGTCTCTGTTAGTGGGTGTTAAAGATCGCCCCAAATGTATTGCAGCAAGGTTAAGGCTGCTAAGGGCGCCGTCTCTGTGCGGAGTATCCGTGGGCCTATATTCAGCCCAGTATAGCCATGTGTGTGTGCTTGCTCAACTTCTTGGTCCGTTAATCCACCCTCTGGGCCAATGAGTAGGGCGCAGCTAGAAGGGGTTGTTTGAGAAGCTAAGGGTTTAGTTTGGTGTGGGTGTAATACCAACTTAGTTTGGGCATGAGTATTTTCAAGCCAACTTTGCAGCGTTTGTGGACTATTGATGCAAGGCACTTCGATACGGCCACTTTGTTCACAGGCACTAATAGTGATTTGCTGCCAATGGGCAACACGTTTAGCTTGGCGCTGGTGGTCCAGTTTTACTTCACAGCGACTACTAAAAAGCGGTGTGATTTCATTCACCCCAAGTTCAGTCGCCTTTTGAATAGCATAGTCCATCCGTTCACCACGGGACATCACTTGGCCTAAATGCGTGTGTAACGGGGAGGCTTGTGGGCCAGGCAGGGCAGTGCTCACAAATACGCTAACAAACTTCTTGTTAACGCTGGTGATGTGAGCGTTTACTTGTTCTGAAACGTTGTTAAATAGAACTATATCCTGTTTAACCTGCATGCGAAGAACCTTGCCTATATAATGACTGGCTGCTGCTTCAAGCTCAATATTCTGCTCTAATGGTAGCGGCTGCGGGATATATAGGCGAGGTATACGCATAGTTTATAGGCCAGCAGCCGTACGCAAAGTTTCGGCCTTGTCGGTGAATTCCCAAGTGAAGTTTGGGTTGTCACGGCCAAAGTGGCCATAGGCTGCAGTGTCACGATAAATAGGGCGCTTTAAATCTAACATTGCTACAAGGCCGCCGGCATTAAGATTAAAGTGTTCGCGAACTAGATTTTCAATGGCGTCGTCACTTATTTTTCCGCTGCCAAAAGTATTAAGGCTAATGGAGGTGGGTTCTGCCACGCCAATGGCGTAGGAGATTTGAATTTCACAACGATCTGCTAAACCAGCTGCAACAATATTCTTAGCAACATAGCGACCAGCGTAGGCTGCACTGCGGTCTACCTTGGAAGGGTCTTTGCCAGAGAATGCACCACCGCCGTGACGAGCCATACCACCGTATGTGTCTACAATGATTTTGCGACCTGTTAAGCCACAATCACCCACAGGGCCACCAATCACAAAATTACCCGTTGGGTTAATGTGGTACTTGGTATCTTCTGTAAGCCAATGAGTAGGAATGACAGGGCGAATAATGTGTTCCATTACCCCTTTGCGAAGGCTTTCTAAATCAATATCGGGGCTATGTTGGGTGGAAAGCACTACCGCGTCTATGGATAGAGGTTTGCCATCAGCTCCATAACGGAAGGTTAGCTGGCTTTTAGCATCTGGCCGCAACCAAGGCAAAGTGCCATCTTTACGGACCTTTGCCTGTTGTTGCATCAAACGATGGGCATAATGAATCGGCGCAGGCATGAGGCTTTCGGTCTCATTGCTAGCATAACCGAACATTAGGCCTTGGTCGCCAGCGCCCTGTTCTTTGTTGTCATCAGCGCTTTCATCTACGCCCATAGCAATGTCAGAAGACTGCTTGCCAATAGCATTTAAAATGGCACATGACGCGCCATCAAAACCCATTTCAGAAGAAGTGTAGCCAATGCCTTTGATAACTTCGCGCACTAGTTCTTCAATGTCTACCCAAGAGTTAGTGCGTACTTCTCCAGCCACTAACACTAGGCCAGTTTTAATAAGAGTTTCTACTGCAACACGTGACTCGGGGTCTTTTTCCAGCATGGCATCAAGGATGGCATCAGAGATTTGGTCAGCAATTTTATCAGGATGTCCTCCAGACACTGATTCGGAGGTAAAGAGAGTGTATTGGTTCATAACCATGCCTCGTAATTGAATACTAATCGACGCTTTACGGACATCGTTAACAGTGACTTAATTACCAGCCTAGAACATTGTTCTGGCAAGTATCGATGGTTCTGCACAACCGCTGATATTATAGGCTATGGAACCATGGATTGACCAGTGAAATAAGGCTGTTTTGGTAGGTTTGATGCGGCTCTATAGGCATGTTTTTAGTGGTGCACCACAGTCTTGAATAGTTGCACCTAATGCCTCTTTTCTAGTAATTGGTAACTATTTAGAGTTAGAGCGTCGCTAAATAAGCAAGTGGGCTTTGGACTCCGTGCCACCTTTTTATAACAGGGGTGTATATTTTTGTAGTCT
>MDSY01009742.1_pt1 | contig 13808 bp, 4 predicted proteins | sample 811131 | NCBI WGS metagenome assembly MDSY01 (sample SAMN05326643, study PRJNA326480) | marine metagenome | isolation source: seawater | place: Atlantic Ocean: South West | collected 2010 | reverse complement strand
GATGCCGTATATGACCTTGATGCTAGCGGCAAGCATCTTCACCTCGATGCTGATGACGCCCAGGATGAGGCGACCGCCCAGGATCGAGATAGTTCTTTCCAGCGCTATATCTTCGGGGAGCTGGCAGTTAATAAGCCCATACCCCGTGAGAAAGTTAAGGCCATCCTTTTACGACGTGAATGTGTCGCGGAGCCAAATGAGGTGCTCAAATATTTGTCTTCGTTTAAAAAGGAGTTGGTTGAAGCCAGTGTTGAAGTTGCTTTGATGCGCTCCACCAAGGCGAAACTGGGTATAAACGAACCAACGCCACTCGGCACATGGCCCCTCGCAGTGGATGGGGACGAAGGTGGACATATTGGAAGCGCGGTAGGTTCTGGTCTTTTTGGCGGTAAGAATCTATCCATAGCTCTGGAAAGTGTGTCAAAGGATCTCGTAGTATACATGGATGCCTGGAATCAAGCTACACCACTCATCCAGAGGCTCAAGGAACTCCATGCTCTTAGATGGAATGGCAATGAAGAAAGCACGGGTTTGGCTGTGCTGCCCAATCCGAAAACTGTAAGGCGGCAGCTTGGGGCAATCGAAAAGGAGGCAACTAATCATCGGCCTCACCGTGTTTTCCTGAGTATTCGTGCTCACGCAGCCCAGCGGCAGCAAGCCATGCTGACGATACAAGACCTTATGAACAGTGACGCCATAAAGGCGCACCATCTTCGGAGGGTCCTTTCGTGCGCTGGCCGATGCCGCGAACGAGCCGACCACCAGGGAAGTGGATTTGAAGGCGGCTACGGAAGTTCTTTACTGGTTCCTTTGAAAGGCTTACCGCAGCGCCAAAGTGCACGAGACTCACAGGACGCCCGATATTCTGGACTTTCATCGGCGCCTCACCGGAATGTTCCAGCCATTTCATCGGGTGAAAAGACGATATCCTATATGCCAGAGGTCGATTTTGACCCTACATTGCTAACACTGGGCGACTTTAATGCAATTCGATTGATGCAGCGCGACGCGAAGAAATTTATCTCGGGCGTGGTGGTTGCAGCAACGGGCGAGCTCGCGCTTGAGTTGTTTTTTAAGGAGCTCGAAGAAAGCTGGAGAAAGTACACACTTGAAATGGTTCATTATCAGAATAGTGGCGTTCTGTTGCTTCGAGGCTGGGAGCAGCTCTTCGGCAAGTTTGAGAACGATCTCATGGGCCTTAGCGCTATGAAACAAAGTCCCTACTATCTGGAGCGGCGGCTATTTCAATCGGAGTGTGAAAGCTGGGAGTATCGGTTGGGTCTCGCACAGCAGGTGTTTCAAGTGTGGATGGAGGTGCAGCGTCGCTGGGTTTATCTTGGGGGGATCTTTCAGCTCGATGGCGCTGGAAGAGACATGCCGTTATCGCCCCGAGATAAGGGCAGCGATATCAAGCAGCAGCTGCCGAATGAAGTCAAGCTCTTTAAGGCAATCAATAGCGAATTTGTGGAGCTCCTGAAGAAGGCCCGCAACAACCCTTTGGCTCTTGAAATATGTACATTGAGACATACTGCAACATCCTCCGGTTCCTCTTCTGGCGATGACTCGGATCAGTGTACAAAACTACTGCGTCAGTTAGAGCGAAACGCCAACTCGATGCAGCGTATCCAGCGTTCCTTGGGCGAATATCTCGAGCGACAGCGCCTCGGCTTTAGCCGCTTTTATTTCGTTGGCGACGATGACCTGCTTGAGATTGTTGGAAACGCAAGGGACCCACGCAAAATATTGCCTCATCTTGCAAAAATGTTTGCGGGCATATCAGGTTTAGAGTTCGTGGCCGATGAAACGGTACCGGCAAATGTTGTTAGCAATGTCGGTATGGACGTTCCGACGGGGCTTGTGATGCGCAAAGACCAAAGCCAGACCTTCCTCTTAATAAAGTCCATGGTAAGTAAAGAAAACGAAGTGGTGCCTCTTACAGATTCCACGGCGACGGAAATTCCGCTCATCATTGCGCACGGCAACGCGAAGGCGTGGCTTACTAGTCTGGAGAAAAACATGCAAATAACACTTGCCGGTAGGCTTAACCAGTGCTTCAAATCTTTGAATGCACTCCCCCCGATCAAAATATCCTTTGCTGCGACTAGTGGGACCGGTTCAGAGGACGGCAGTCATTCCTACGGAACTTCCTTCGATTCGTGGCTAAAGCTGCTGCCAGTACAGGTGGCGTGCTTGGCGGTGCAGATGAAATGGACTCTCTCCATTGAACAGGCGCTCAGAGGGGGCACGCGAGAAGAGATGGATGCCCTATATGGTAGCGAAACAAGAGCGGCAGAAATTATGATCGAAACGATGGGATCCATTGAAGCGCATCTTGTTGCAAAGTTGAAGATCGTGGCTCGAAATATCCTTGCTCCCGCCATTGCCGCTGTCGGTGCTCCGGGTGGTGGGCCTACAGAATGTCCGCGTATGGGACACAATGCACGTCGACGCGATGGTCTTGGCAGTGACGGTTTGACGATGCCTAGATCCCTGCGACGTAAATATGAGCTGCTGATTGGTGGTCTAGTTCATCAGAGAGACGTGACGCGGCTGCTGCGTCTGGCTCGTGTTCTCAGCACCGAGGAGTTTGATTGGATTTCTCATCTGCGCGTTTACCCATCCGTATCGTATTCATCTATGACTGCCACTGCCCTTCCCACTGAGGGTGCGACTTCTTTGGGCCACTGCGAGTGCCGTATTGCGAATGTTACATTCTCTTACGGCTACGAGTACACGGGTGCTAGTGATCGTCTTGTTCAGACCCCGTTGACCGACCGGTGCTACTTGACCCTGACACAAGCACTGCATCTTCGGCTGGGTGGGAACCCTTTTGGCCCTGCGGGCACAGGCAAAACGGAGACGGTGAAGGCCTTAGGTGCTGCTCTGGGTCGCTTTGTCCTTGTATTCAACTGCGACGAATCCTTTGATTTTGCAGCCATGGGTCGCTTGTTTCGGGGGCTCTGCCAGGTAAGCCTTTTCCGAGCTACAATGCATATCTCTCACACCGAAAATGTTACTTTCGAATCGGCGACCAAGAACCCTCTGACCAGCTTTCATGCCTTGTGCATGATATCAGGTGGGAGCATGGGGTTGTTTTGACGAGTTTAATCGTCTAGAGGAGGGCATCTTGAGTGCAGTTTCGCAGCACATCTTAAGTATTCAACGCGGTCTTCAAGAGCAAAAGGACAATATCTCTCTGCTGGGCGTTGGAGAGACAGATCAAGGGTGTACTATTCAGACAAAGAACCGACTGGGTGGGCCTGGTAGCAGCAGTAGACGGGAGGCTTCGATCTCTGTCTCTGAAAGTGGTTTTGTTTCGATGGTACAACTGAACCCGAATGTGGGTATATTCATTACGATGAACCCGAGCTATGCGGGACGCTCTCAGTTGCCAGATAATTTGAAGTATCTCTTCAGGGCCGTGGCTATGGTCAAGCCGGATCTGAAGCTCATTGCGCAGGTGATGCTCTTTAGTCAGGGCATCGAATCAGCCGAAGAACTCGCCCTAAAGATTGTGCTGCTCTTCAAGGTTTGCGACGAGCAGCTCTCGCTCCAGCCCCATTATGATTTTGGGCTCCGTGCCCTTAAGTCCGTGCTGGTCAACGCTGGCGATTTAAAGCGAGCGGCACTTCACAATTCTCGGCCCTCCGTTCAGGAGAGTTGCATGGGGTTTCCCAGTAGTAATTACATGACTCTGGTTGAACGCGAGGTGCTAATTCGATCTATGGATAGTACGGTCATGCCAAAGCTCGTGGAGAAAGATATTGCACTTTACTCCGCGCTATGTGCTTCCGTATTTCCGCAACGAGGTGGAGAAGAAGACATGTCGGTGCTTGCTGAGCACCGCCTGAACTATTCAGCCAATGAATCGGCATCGTTACAATCCTCGGTGAGCAGTCCTTCGACGAACGCAGCGGCAAGTATCGCACTTGCTCAGAGCACTGCGCCATCAGCTGTCTTCAAAACTGAGGGAAATAATACAAGTCGCGATTTGCCCATGTATGTGCACTCGGTGCCGGCTCAAGGAGTTGACCCCCGGCGCATCGCTTCAGTCGTTCTCGGAAGGAGCAACCGCATGGAGGCGATGCGGCGGAGCATCGCGGCGGTTTGCCGGAGCCGAGGGTTAGTGTGTGGCACAGCCTGGATAGCGAAAGCCCTTCAAGTCTGGCAGACGGCGGAGATTCGTCGGGGAATCATGCTGGTTGGGCCCTCGGGGACAGGAAAAACGAGTTCTTGGCGGTGCTTGCTTGAGGCCTTCGAGCTTGTTGAGCCCGCCTCAAAGAGCAACCACTATGTGATTGACCCCAAGGCCATCGGCAAGGAAAGTCTGTATGGAGTGCTGGATTCCACCACTCTCGAGTGGACAGATGGAATTTTCACTACAATCATCCGATCTGTTCTGAGGGATATACGCGGAGAGCTGGGAAACGATCGACGGCACTGGGTAGTATTTGATGGCGATGTGGATCCAGACTGGGCAGAAAACTTAAACTCAGTACTCGATGATAACAGCCTTTTGACGCTTCCGAGTGGAGAGCGTCTGCAAATTCCTAACAACGTGCGAATCATCATTGAAGTTGATACGCTGAAACACACAACTATGGCCACAGTGAGTCGTTGCGGAATGGTATGGTTCAGCAAAGACTGCGTATCAGATGGAATGGTGCTTCGGCATGCTCTCGGTTGCCTTTTATCGCCTTCACTTTTGACACCCCTGTTGGATGAGGAAAGGAATTATTCCACAAATAAAAACGAAGATACTCAGATTTATGCGAGGGGTGCGATGTGTGATAAATACGATGCTGAAATACTGCGCGGAGGGGAGGAGTCAGATAATTCGGGATTTGATGCCACGGCAGCAAAAGTGGAATTTTTAGCGGTGCTGAAGCCTCTTTTTCTTGGAAAAGATCAAGCTGCTGGTGATGTAGATGTACAGGGGAAAACATCGAACGCCGAGACTAAATCGGATGCACTCGATCCGTCGGCACTCGTGCCGACAGCATTGAAATGGGCTTTGTCGGCATCGCCAGCTTCGCCCTTGCCTTTGGTGTCTCTCTACACTGGAAACGCTGATGGTGGGCCTTCTGATGATGACATTGTATTTGACGCCAACCAGGGGTGGCACGTAATGGATGCATCACGGGAAAGGTTGATTGGTACAATGGTTTCCCTTTTGCGGAGGGGTCTTGCTCTCCTTGATGAAAGGAATGAGATATTGAGTGCTTCGACTGGTTTAAACATGGAACGTAGTGTGGTTCGCGTCTTCGCGGGCAGATGGGCATTGCATGCGATTGTGAGCGCACTTAATTAATGTTTACCCTGTAATACTCGTGCAACAAGAGATCTCAGATAACACCAACAATTCAAGTGTAACATGGCCCTGATCTTCATCGATGGCGCATTTTAATTTTGTTGTGCACATTTTCGCTTTCATCCATCACCCGTCCTGCACTTCTCAGATGCACTTAACAAGCCGATGTCATTCTTTGTTCCTTTGTCTCTAATACTTTCTCCTTTTATTGAAGATATGGGGTTTTGGCGGTGATATGAAGTGGCCGAGACGACATGAGTTGGGTCAGCTGCTGCTTTGCCACCCGGATGGCATTGCTGCTTCAACCGGTGGCAAAAACGGGAGCACACCTTTCATCATCCCTTCCGGTTCAGGGTCGGGTGACAATACTACCAGCCTTGTGGACCTTCGCGTAAGAGTGGAGGACGGAGACTACGAGAATTGGTCAACATTGGTGCCACGTACGGATATTGACCCTCGAAACGTGACGAGTTCAGATCAGGTTGTTTCAACAATGGATACTCTTCGGCATGAAGAAGTTATCCGGGCATGCCTGTCGGCACACAGACCCTTAATCCTGTGCGGTCCCCCTGGAAGCGGCAAAACGATGACACTGACGGCGACACTGAATGCCCTTCACGAACTTGTGCTTTTACCGCTCAATTTTTCTTCCACGACGACCCCTGAGCTGATCCTCAAGACACTTCAACAGCACTGTGAGCTCGTACAAACGTCGAAACGTGGCACGGTCCTACGTCCTTCGCCAACTTTTGGACCCAACCGCTGGCTAGTGATTTTCTGTGATGAAATCAACCTTCCAGCTGAAGATAAGTATGGCACGGTGCGCGTTATTTCCTTCTTGCGCCAGCTCGTAGAGCAGGGCGGCTTCCACCGTGGTTTGCGGGGCGTACTTGGCCAGCAAAGTAGGCCGTCTGCTGCATCAAAAGCCCCCAGTGCAAGTGCCAGATCTTGGGCAAGCAGCAGCAGCAGCAGCAGCAGCAGCTGGGTGAGCCTTGAAAGAATCCAATTCGTCGCCGCCTGTAACCCGCCTACGGACTCTGGACGCATCCCATTGAGCTTGCGATTTCTACGACACGCTTCGTTGATATTTGTTGACTATCCGACGACAGAGTCGCTGAAGCTGATTTACGGTGCTCTCAACAGGGCGCTGCTGCGCGTTCCGAGCTTGAACCGTGGGTCCGGTGGCAACGAACTGCTGTCGTATGCAGACCCTATGACAGATGCTATGGTTGACTTTTGGTGGCGTAACCAAGCGAGGTTCAAGGTTGATGATGCGCCGCAATATATCTTCTCTCCACGGGAACTTTCAAGATGGGTAAGTAATCTTATTTAGTCTCGGATCAAATAGACGAAGTCGACCTTATTTTGTCCTCTTACTACTTATCTTCTTTCTGGTACGAAGGTACGTGCGATCTACATGGCGATCGAGCCACGTGATAAGGGCCTAACTCCAGTTGAGCTCGTCAGGTTGTGGGCACACGAAGGTCTGCGTCTATTTCACGATCGTCTAATTAGTGAGGACGAGCGCGCTTGGTGTCAGCGAAGCATCGACGAAGTCGCTGTTTCCTACTTCCATGGCCTTGATTTTGCCGCACGTCCATCCAGTGACATATCTGATTCAGAGCGATCAGGCAGTTCGAAAGATAATCCCCACGCTGAGGGGAGTCTGGCAGCGGTGGCACGGTCGTCTGTGCTGAAACGTCCGCTACTATACTCTACCTGGCTTGGCAATTCATACTTGCCCGTTGAGCAAGAAGAGTTGCGATTTTATCTAGGGGAGCGTCTGACGGTATTCTGCGAGGAGGAACTAGACGTCACTCTGGTCATGTTTGACGATGTTCTGGACCACGTGCTGCGTATCGACAATGTACTCCGCAATCCGATGGGGCACCTACTGCTAGTTGGTGAGTCTGGAACGGGTAAAAGTGTGCTCACCCGTTTCGTGAGTTGGATGAATTCGTTGTTTATATTCGAGATAAAGCCGAGTCGGCGATACACAGAGGCCAACTTCGACGATGATCTCCGGCATGTTATGAAAAGGGCTGGCGTAGACGGCGAAAGAATATGCTTTCTATTTGACGATGCGGATTCACTTTCATCAGCTTTTCTCGAGAAGATGAATGCCCTCTTAGCCAGTGGAGAGGTACCCGGGCTCTTCGAAGATAGGGATCAAATGGCCACTCTCATGGCAGCCTGCCGGGATGCTGCAAAGCGTGGGGGCGCGCACATGGGAAATGGAGACAACCTCTCTTTTCTGCCCGGAACGGCGTCCTCGGAGTTTTTGACTGATAATAGATCCGCAATGGACGCTAGCCGCTCCAGCGTCTCAGATGATGAATTATTTCGAATGTTTACAAGTGCTGTACAGAGGAATCTTCATGTGGTATTTACAATGAATCCAGCCGGAAGCGACGATTGGAAAGAGCGGTGTACTGCATCGCCGGCGTTATTCAACCGGTGTGTCGTCAATTGGATCGGCTCTTGGAGTGACGAATCTCTCGTCCAGGTCGCGCGCCACTTTATCGGGACAATTGATACCGCCGAGGTGAACGATGCACCTTACAAGCCACCGATCGGCAGCGCGAAGCTCCTCGAAGTGATATCTACGACGTTGCGGAACAAGTGTCACCCTGCGACCCTTCGTCATGCACTCGCAGCAGCCCTCGTCCACATACACAATTCAGTTAAGTTAACGTGCGACCGACTGCGGAAGCGGGGTGCAGCACAACACCATATAGGTGCACGGGACTTTCTCGAGATGATTCAAAAGTTTGTAGGGTTGGTGGAGGAGAAGCGCTCCGAATTAGAAGATCAGCAGCGACACCTGAACATTGGCCTGGAGAGACTGCAGATGACACAGCAGACGGTCGCCCACCTGAAGAGCTCCCTAGCACTGAAGGAGACGTCTCTGAAAGAAACAAAAGACGCCGCAAATCGGAAGCTCTCGTTAATGATCGACAAGCAAAGCGAAGCCGAAAAGGAAAAGGAGAAGCAGCAAGCGCTCAGCCGTGAACTCGAAGTTAAAACCACAGAGATCGGGCAGCGCCGAAATGAGGCGGAGGCGGAACTTTCTAAGGCGGAGCCAGCACTGGAGGCGGCGAAGAAGGCTGTTGGCGGCATCAAGAAGATCCAGCTCGACGAAGTGAGGAGCCTGCGCAAGCCACCGCCATTAGTCGCTCACACGATGGAGACAGTTTGCTGTATCATCGGTCGCGCCGGTCCTGGAAGTAGTGGAAGCGCGGAGGGTATTGCTTGGGATGATATTCGTAAAATTATCCGAGGTGACGACTTTATCCGATCGGTTCAGGAATTTGAAAGCTCTCAACTTTCGAGCACAAGAGTAGCGCACATAAAGAAGCGCTACATGTCTGGGGAGCATATAAGCGTGGATACGGAAGCGGTGTTCAAGTCGAGCAGAGCCTGTGGTCCGCTCTGGCAATGGGCGGAAGCACAATTGGCCTACTCAACTATCAACATCGAGGTTTTGCCTCTTCGGGAAGAGGTTGAAAACTTACAGGAGGCCTCGGAAAGCCTAAGGAATCGCAAAAATGCGGCAGACCAGACGATCGATAATCTTGCACTCGATATTGAACAGTACAAAGAGGAATATGCTTCTGCAATCCGCGACATCGACGCAATCAAACTAGAAATGGAGGAGGTTGAGACGAGGGTTAGGCGCGCTGAGCGGTTGCTCCGTTCCCTTGATAGCGAGGAGACGCGCTGGCAAACGAGTGAATCCACTTTTGTGTCTCTTATGCGTACTGTTGTCGGCGATGCGCTTCTCGGCGCAGCCTTTGCTACGTACGCCGCGATATTTGATCATCGAACAAGGACGACACTGAAAAACGACTGGCTTGATGTGGTTGTTGGACTGGGCATCCCTCACCGACCTGCGCTGGTGGAAAGTGGCCTCGTCGAGTACCTATCCAAAGCGGCGCGTCGGCTCGAGTGGCACAGCCTCTATGCGCTTCCGACTGATTCACTTAGCGTCGAAAATGCTATTGCCCTTGAACGCTTCCACCGATATCCCCTAATTATCGATCCAAGTGGGGCAGCAACCCAATTTGTTCGACTGAAGCTGACCGCGCGACGCGTGGTCGAGACTTCAACGCTTGATAATGTCACTTTCTTGAAAGTTCTAGCAAGCGCCGTACGATTTGGTACCCCTCTCATGGTTCACGACGCCGAGCAGGGAATCGACTCGTCCCTGGTGCCCGTTCTCAACCGCGAAATTCAAAGGACGGGGGGGCGAAGCCTAATTCGAATCGGCAGCGAATGCGTCGATTTTGCTGAGTCCTTCTGTGTTTTCCTGATTACACGCAACCCGACGGCTCGATTTCCGCCTGACCTTCTTTCGCGCGTCTCATTGATAAATTTTACGGTCACGCCAGCAAGCCTGGAGAAACAGGCTCTGGGCTACATCCTTACCTCGGAGTGCCCCGATGTTGAAAAGCGCAGAGTTGAGTTTTCACGGCTGCAGAACGAGCAGAATGTGCGGTTGCGGAGCCTTGAGGATGCTTTACTAGCTGAAATCAGCCGCTCCGATTCAAGCGATGGACGGATGGTGGAAAGTGACGGTGGGGCAATGAGCCTTCTTGAAGACGATGCCATATTGGATGCTTTAGAGCGACTTAAGCGCGAAGCTGCCGAGGCGAACGACAAGATTGCGCGAAGCAGTGCGACCCTTGCGGAGGTGGCAGAAGTGGCGGCTTTGTATTCACCCTTGGCCCAGGCATGTGCCAAATCTTACGTGGTGCTCGAAGAATTAGGGGAGGTGCAGCCACTTTACCGGTCGTTTTCAATCCAGTTTTTCCTGCGGCTACTCACCCACGCACTAAGTGTGGCTGCCCCATTGCAGTCGGATGCCCACGAAATTCACGGAAGTACTGCTGCAGGCAGTGATAAGAAGAAGCGCCTTGAAGACTTAAAGCGGCGGTTCTTTGCGATCCTCGCACAGCGGGTAACAAGAGGCTTGCTCGAGGAAGATAAACTAGCATTTGCTTTGCGGATTACTCGAATAAAGCTTGAATGTGACGAGGGTGCTACTGCTTCCTTAGGAACATTTGCACCGACGGATCAAGAAATGTCTGTTCTGCTCCAACCTGATCCATCAATGCTGCGACGAACGTCGTCAACTACGTCAGTTTCTTTCCCCTCGCTCGCCTCTTCTAATTCGCGCGCTGACCTTCGAGTGGTATCCAAGGGCGTGTTCCGTGCGGAACATGTGTCAGCGCTGAAGACGCTCGCGGCCGCTGTGCCTTCCTGCCAGCTTCTTGGCAGCGTGGCCACAAAAGATCCAAATTCCCAGGAGTGGAAGTGCTTCCTCGAGTGCGCAGCGGCTCGAGGCCATTCGTTTGGCGTTGATTCGACAGTTGGAGTCGAGGGGCAGCATCTGACAGCTGAGCAGTGTGTGCCCCGAGACTGGATGAGTGAGAGCGATGCTCAAAATCCTTGCCGCGCTGCCTTTTTAGATATGCTTATCGTCAAGACGCTACGACCTGACCGGCTTACTGCCTCTATGGAGCGTTTCGTTGCATGTGCTTTCCATGAATCTCCAATGGAGCAGCCGACTTCGGAAACGCAGCAGAAGACTGAGAGGCAGTGTAAGCAAAGTATGCGGGTTGCCAACTTTCCGTGGCGCGGTGATGGTGGCAACGGTTCTTCTCCCATCGTAGACTTAAGAAAGTTGATTGAAATGGAAACATCAAACAAGGACCCTCTCTCCCCCCCGTCAACGGATACTGCAGCAAGAACCTTGAGATCGAATGGCACCGGCCAAATCGATTCTAAGTCGTTTCTCTCTTCGTCGATTAACCACGGCTGTTTTGGGACAACGCCAATTCTGCTATGCTCCATAGGCTCTGGCCACGACGTGAGTGGTAGAGTTGACGCACTCGCAGCGATAAGTAAAATAGCTCTCTTCGCGGTCTCAATGGGTAGCTTCGAGGGTGTTAAGGATGCAGATCGCCTTATTTCGCACTGCGCCCGCGGGCTTGCTCTTCGCTCCAGTGGCAGTGCTCCCCGCAACGACGGTGCTGCGGATAACGGCGACAGCTGGGTGCTTCTACGCAATGTGCATTTGGCGCCCAGGGACTGGCTAGAAGCCCTCGAGAAAAAGTTGCACTCCCTGCGCTGCACGCCTGGATTTCGCCTTTTCCTTACGGCGGCGGTGCCTCGGCAATACAAACGTGGGTTGGACAAAGCGATCTTGCCTTCTTCGCTTGTGCGGTCCTCCGTAGTTGTCGTATCGGACATACCGACAGGCTTAAAAGCCACGTTCCGATCCACTCTCGAGAGCACCGCGCAGCGAACTGCCGCGATATCGTCCCACTCCGCAGAAAGAGTCTCCAGCCCCGAGCGAAATCGGCTATATTTGCTGTTATCCTGGTTTCACGCGATTGTGATGGAACGCCTTCGATACTCCCCCCACTCTGGATTCAGCAAACGACACGAATTTTCTTCCGCAGACGCTGCGTGCGCCCTAGATGTGATTGACCATTGGTACAACAAGGTGGTCTACGGCACCAACGATGTTGGAAGTCAGAATGGGAACAGCATGTCTGAAATGCATGTAGAACCTTCAGAGGTTCCATGGGGCACAATTAAGTCGGTGCTTCGCGAGTCAATTTATGGCGGACGAGTCGATAATGTATTTGATCAGCGCGTCATCTCGAGCTTTCTTGATGCTATCTTCGTTCCGGAGGCTTTCCATGCAGGATGGAAGCCGCCGCTTTATGCAGCCGACTTCCCATTGCTTCCACCGCTCGGAAGTTTAGCCTCCGAACTCGCATGGGTTGATGCCCTCCCCGAGAGCAATCCAGCGACCTGGATTGGATTACCGTTGAACGCTGAGGCAACTCTAGCGGAGCACGCAGGCAGGGCCGTCATCGCGAAACTTGCCTTATTACACGACGGCGGGCTCGCAGATGACGTGGACGATACCGGAAACGTTCAGCAGCAAACAAACGCCGACTCCTCGAGATTTGCCAACTTGGAGGAGTGGCTGTCGCTGTGGGCGGCACGGCTCTGCACTTCCGCGAACGGATCAAATTCTGAGCCGCCTTCGAACATGTCCGATTGCAGCGATACTGGCGGCGGAACTGGTGGGCCAGCGCGGCGCCGGCCGGGCTTAGCTGATGCGACCGCAGCTCTTGCCGCTGCTATGGACGTCGCAAGTGCTAGTTTCCAAAGTAGCATGCTCGGCGAAAGCAGCGAAAGTAGCGATAATTGCGAAACCGGTGTCTTATCGCTCGTTCGCTGCATTAATGCTGAGGTGTCTGAGGCCATGGGTATCTTTCAGAAAGTTTTGGGTGACCTGAACAATGCCGCATGTTTTTGCAATGGGATAGGGAAGAAAAGTAGACCATATTTATGTCAGTTGGTATGCGACCTCAGAAGGGGCCGAACTCCTCGAAATTGGTCGGGGAGCTTCGAATGCAGTACGGGTAAGTCGAGGCGACGTGATCGATTGGTTTCATGCATTTCCGTGACTGAATTGCTCACTCTGTTTTATGGCTGCGCTCTTTTGACATCCGTTGCAGACACTGCGCTGGCTGACGCCTGGTTGGGCGAATTTGATCGCCGTTGCAGCCACCTGGTGGCGCTCGCCGGGCATTTTGGTCAGAATATGGATCAATGCAACGCCCCGGAAACACCGTCGATCGAGGCGATGATTACAACTTCAGCCAGGTTTGGGTATTGGCTCGGAGGATTATTCAATCCGCAGGTGCGTGCGACACTCAAGATATCATTGTAGTGTGTGCAGCCAGTCGATAGTGCACCTCTCACTTGACTTCTTGCAGGCCTTTATCACAGCCAGTCGACAGTACACCGCTCACGTGACGGGCAGAGCTCTTGATGATCTGGTGCCATCACTCAAATTGAATCATGGCAGCAGCGACCATTTACGGGAGTCTTCATCCTCAACAGGGACCTCACCGTCCTTTCTACTCCACGGAATGTCACTAGAAGGGGCTGGATGGGACGATATTAGGCAGCAGCTTGTATTTGATGAAAACTTCGCGAACCTATCGGAGGGTAGCATCCTGCCAGTAGTTGCACGATTCGAGTGGATTCCAGCAGACGCTGCTGCTGCTAGAAGAAGTGACACATCAGTAGAAGTGCCGCTATACTTAAATGACAGCCGCAAGAATTTGCTTATATCTGTCGTACTTAAACGATGCCCACAGACGCATTCTGACCATTTCTACCAGCACGGAGTGGCGCTCATCGCCTGGCGGCCGTAACGGTATGAAGCGCATCAAACTATTTATTCGCCTTTGCCATAGCCCACCTCATGTGCCTAATTTATGCTCCATATTCTTCGTCCGTGATTACCAGATACCAGAATCAAAGGGAAAGCGCCGCCTGCGTTTTTCTAACTCGGCTCTAGAATCAGAAGAAAAGATTTTTGTTTCTTGTCAATGAGAGGAATATGGGGTTTGGCGCAAGTGACGCCCGGTGACGGCCCGGTGCCGTCACCACCCGTCACCACCCG
>MDSY01149358.1_pt1 | contig 13811 bp, 12 predicted proteins | sample 811131 | NCBI WGS metagenome assembly MDSY01 (sample SAMN05326643, study PRJNA326480) | marine metagenome | isolation source: seawater | place: Atlantic Ocean: South West | collected 2010 | reverse complement strand
CTGTCCGTAAGCAGAAGCGCAAACTGTCCTACTATGCCAACATCTATGTTGTGCAGGACAAGGCAAATCCTCAGAACGAAGGTCGTGTCTTCCTCTACAAGTTTGGTAAGAAGATCTTTGATAAGATTATGGAAGCAATGCAACCTGAGTATGAGGATGAGACTGCTATCAATCCCTTTGACTTCTGGGAAGGTGCCAACTTCAAACTGAAACTGAAGAAGGTTGCAGGTTACTGGAACTATGACTCCTCTGAGTTTGCTGCACCTGCTCCTCTGCTGGATGATGACGATGCACTGGAAGCAATCTGGCAGAAGCAGTATTCTCTGACTGCTCTGACTGCTGCTGATCAGTTCAAGTCTTATGATGATCTGAACAAGCGTCTGAAGATGGTCTTGGGTCAGAAGTCTGCACCTGCTCGCTTTGATGAAGAGACTCAAGGTGAAGACAGTGATCGTGGTTCTTACACTCCTGACTTCCAAGCACGTCGTCCTGAGCCTACTGCAGACTTCAATGCACCGGACATCACTCCTACTAAGTCTGCTGACTCAGATGAGGATGATGCTCTGTCCTACTTCCAAAAACTTGCTGAGGAATGATGAGATACAACCAGTTGTGTTTAACTCTTCTGGTTATCGCAGCATATATTAATCTACTAAAATAGTCTAATATTATCAGCAGTTTTCAAGGTTTCAGTCTTATATTGACTGGAACCTTTTTTGTATTTCATGATATCTTCAAGATCATCAATGATAATATTTAAATATCTTTTCTTTAGTAAATATATACTTCTCTTATCATTATTCAACTTCTCTTCATATTGATAGTTTGTGACCTCAACCACTGGTCTCTCTGTTACCATTCCAGATCCATCATAATATGTGAACGAATAATCAGAAGGAACTCTTAGACCTTTCTGAACCATGATAATTCCGTCATCATTTTTAATTTCAACAGTTTCATAATGATGGGTGTTATTTAAATTTTCATAGGTTTCATATTTTTCAAGTAGATACTTATCGAATTCAAATTGAGGCATGGGCCACTCACTTTGAATATTCAAAATGTTATTACTTGTCAACACAACCCAATCTAAATTAGATCTACCATACTCTTTGAATGCAACATTATCTGGTCTGTCATCACCATTGATTTCATACTTAGTGAAGAAAGACAAATCTTGATAGATGTCTTGCTTTAGAGTAACTCTCTTGAATAAATTTTTGACATTAATATAATCCGATATATTAGCATCGGGTAGTCTGCTAACGTATTCAAAATCTGGAACTTTACTAAAGTAATTTGACATCTTAGAAACCTATATTAGTATCATCAAAATCACTATATTCATCATTGTATACTGGTTCAAGTTCTTTGAACTGAAGAGACATCGCATATGATGACATCGCACCATCTTCATATGGCGCATAGTTTCCCTCAGGTGTATATTGAACATTACAAGATAGCAACGCACACTCCTTAAATCTGTTTAGGAATTTACTATCTGCACCCTGCTGCACATATTTGATTCTAAATGTGTGTGGAGTTTTTAGAAACAATCTCGATTCATCTCTGATTGGTGCCATCCCTTGTTTAAAAAATCTGATTATCTGTACAATTCTTGCTGCCTCAGCCGAACTCCTGGGAGACATTTTAAATTCAAAAGAAAACGGTCTTAAAGATGGTCTTTGAAATAACAACTCAAGGTTTGGATTAAGGATAACCCCTTGAGTTCTACCAAGTAATGAGTTGATGTCAGATCCAATTGCTGACGCTGCTGTGGCACCAGCGATTGCACCTTTAACTGCCCCGGTATTACTAACTACCTGGTTTTTCAAATCACTCAGAGCACCACTAAGTCCATCACCAATAACAGAACTATTATCGAGCATGGAAAGAGCCATACCTGCTGCTGCGATTTGTAGTGGATTCATTGTATCGCCGCCCCAGTCACATGCATTAGCATCAGAAATTCCACCTGGGATTGGTAGAGTGACTGAACCAATAGATGCTCTATCACTGTTTCTTTCTGAGAATCCAAACCCACTAACTTTTTTGGGTTCATACTTTAACATATCAAATTTGATGACATCTTGTGCCGAAGCCATATCCAATGGATACCTAAGACCTGTTGGAAAGGAGTCTCTTGTTTTTGAGTCTGCTTTAATTTTACTAGATGGTCGAGAATTATCCCCAGTTTCTGGTGGTTTTGTTGCCTTGTTTGGTTGTGCGTTTGCTCTATTATACTCTTCTGTTTCTTGAGACTTTGTAACGAAATCACCCCTCATAGATTCCATCTGATTCTTTGAGGCGGAGTTTAGTCGTCGTTCATTTTGCTTTACTTTAGTGGAGGCCAGACTATTAAAGTTCCAATTATTTACACCATCTCTTTCTGCGATGACTCTTCCACCCTGTCCTTGAGCATTGCTATACTGCAACATATCAACAGAATATGTTCCATCTGCCAGTTTTGTTGTTCTGGTGGCGGTATAGATTGTTTCTTTGTTTCTACCTTGCCCAATTACTACAGGACTAATTTTACTCGTTACAACAGTCATCTAAAGATGGTTTTTATTTATTTAGCACCAGTTTTCCATATTGTAATGAGAGTAGATCATCAAGTTCATCTTGTTGAACAATGTATACTTGAGTTCCTAATTCTTCCCAGGTATACTGTCGATATTCCTGGTGATGAAAGTTGATTCCACGAAATCCCCACTGAAATAATTCAGTTACTGCAACCAGTGGGTGTTGATCGTATCTGATGTTGGGAGTCTTTGCAAAGTATTTGAAGGTGCAGATGTTTCCTTCTTCAGGTATGGGTGTTACAGTATCATTCAGTGCATACATGATCAATTCCATTCTGTCATCGACATTAGTTTCTGATTGAATGTCTTGTCTTACTGATTCGATACGGTTCATTTGATTCCGAGTTCGTCTTCTGTGATTACTTTGAATTGAATTCGTCTGTCTTCGCAGAACTCAACTGCAGCTTTCCACTTTGCTTTATTGACTTCCCAGGTCTTACACTCATACAAATATGATTTGGTCACTCTCTTTCTCTGCTTTGGTGGTTGAGTTTGTCTCTTTGGTTTCACCTCAACCACATAAGTTTTAATTTGTCCTGTGCTTTCTTTGACCTTAATAATGAAATCAGGAAAATATTTATGAACTCTTTTATCAAGTGGTGAGACATATGGTATGAAAAATTCTTCACTACCCCACTCAAGAATGTTTTCGTTTAGATCGCAGTAGCGACAAAACTTGCGTTCCCAACTACTTCGACATATAATATTGTTAGGGTTGCCCTTATATTTCTTAGGAAATGATGGTTTGTATTTACTCTTGATACTTTCTGCCATACATAATATATAAGGTCAAAAAGTATTTATAGATGGCAAACACCGCCAGAGAAAAAGAAGTAGTAAAAAGAGTTAACGTCGATACAGTGAAGTCTAATCTCATGAGACCTTCACTGACTGCTTACTTTGCTGTCCAAATTCCTCTCCCAACTAATAATGGAGCAGAAACTGAGGTAGCAAAGAAGTTAAGAGAAGTTCTTGATACTTCAAAACAAGAAAAACTTAATCTTCTCTGCACTGATTCATCATTACCTGGATCTCAGTTGACCACGATGGAGATCACAAATGATCGCACTGGTGTGACTGAGAAACATGCTTATCGTAGAATGTTTGATGATAGAGTTGATTTCACTTTCTACGTTGATGCAGATAACTATCTTCCCATCAGATTTTTTGAAACCTGGATGAAAGCAATTATGAATGAGGGCAGTGAAGCTACTAACAAATCATATCATTACAGACCAACATATCCTGACGAGTATACTGCTGATCAAGGATTGAAGATTTTGAAATTTGAAAGAGATTATAAACAGGTCTTGACTTATGAATTCTTTAGATCTTTTCCTCTAAGTATTTCATCAATGCCAGTATCATATAGTGGTAATGATTTATTGAAGTGTACTGTTTCAATGTCATACATCAGATACATTCAAAGTGGTCCAACCAATATCGGTGGTTTCTTTGGGGACAATAAAGAAAGTCTACTTAGTAACCCAAATAAAAATCCATTCTCTTTTGATCCAATTAGACAAGGCACTCAAATACTTAATAATGGTATCAATGATTTATTTAATTCATTCTCCAATATTGGTTAATAAATAATCGTACTGAAATACATCTATAGGACATCATGCCTTTACCAAAGATTGCAACTCCAACATATGAGTTGGAACTACCTTCTAGTGGACAGACTGTTAAGTTTAGACCTTTCTTAGTAAAAGAAGAAAAAGTTCTTGTCCTTGCACTGGAGAGTGAAGATACAAAACAAATCACCAATGCGATCAAAGCAGTCATTAAAGGTTGCATTCAAACCAAAGGAATTAAAGTAGAGAGTCTTCCTACATTTGATATTGAGTTTTTATTCCTCAACATCAGAGGAAAGTCTGTTGGAGAAAAGATTGAAGTAAATATTATTTGTCCAGACGATGAAACCACAGAGGTTCCTGTTGAGATTGACTTGGATGAGATTCGTGTTCAAAGAAATGATGATCATACCAAACAGATTAAACTTGATGATACTCTTATGATGGAAATGAAGTATCCATCTCTTGATCAATTCATTAAAAATAATTTTGACTTTGAAGACAAGAATGTAATGGATCAATCGTTTGATCTGATTGCATCTTGTGTGGATAAAATTTATTCTGAGGAAGAGGTATGGGCAGCTGATGACTGCACAAAGAAAGAGATCAAAGATTTTCTTGAGCAGATGAATTCGTCTCAGTTTAAGGAAATTGAGAAGTTCTTTGAGACTATGCCTAAATTATCTCATAAGATTAAGGTGACAAATCCGAATACAAAAGTTGAAAATGAAGTTGTTCTTGAGGGATTAGCAAGTTTTTTCGCATAGCCCTGATACACATGAGCACGCTTAGTTACTATAAGCTTAACTTTGCGTTGATGCAGTACCATAAATATTCATTAACTGAGATTGAAAACATGATGCCTTGGGAGCGAGACATCTATGTTGCATTATTAGAACAACATCTTGAAGAAGAAAAACTAAAGCATCAACACGCGAATGGCATCTAGGGCGACTACCGATCCAATAGAAATACTCTTAGAGATGGGTGTAGACCTAGATAATCTCTCTGAGGAAGAGGATTATCTCAGTGCCTTAATGGAGGCGATTGCCACCATAGAATTTCAAACAAAAGGAAAGGGTGATGAGAGAAGTGCTGCCCTTAGAGAAGAAGTCATAAAGATTAGAAAAGAAAGGAAAAGACCACAGGCAAAGAAGACTAAAATATCAGCAGAGTCTTTTAAAAGACAATCTCCAGTTGTTAGATCTGGACAAAAGGCATTCCCAGGAACTGGGCCACTTGCTATGACAAAACCCTCAGAAGGAGGATCACTGGTTAACCAACCAGGTGAGGAAGAAAAAGAACCAAATATTTTAGAGAAAATTCTAGCAGGTGTTACTTCAATTCTTGAAACTCTAAATGAGCAACGGGAAGCTAATAAAGATCGTGCGAATCAACAAAGAAGACTTCAGGAGAGAAGAAGCAGGAAAGCAAAAGAAGATAAACTTGAAAGTGGGATCTTCAAAGGAATAGCAAAACAAGCAAAGAAGATTCTCAAACCTGTTGAGGGATTACTGAGTCGGATTCTTAAATTCATAGGAACAATCCTAATAGGAAAAGTTCTCATGAAGATTGTTGATTGGATGAGTAATCCTGATAATCAGGGAAAACTTGAAGCAATAGGCAACTTTTTAAAGAATACATGGCCTGCACTGCTTGCCGCATATCTTTTATTTGGAAATAGTCTTGGTAGATTTGCGGTAAAACTAATCGCATCGGTTGTAAAATTTGGTGCAAAACTATTAAAGGTGATTATACCTGCACTGATAAAAGGTGTTAAGAGACTAGGACTTAAAAAATCTCTCATGCTTGGTGGTCTCGCTGTTGGTGGGACAATGCTTGCAGGTCGCATGATGGATGGTGGTGAGGATGACAAACAACCAACCGAACCAATCACAAAAACAACTCCAGAGGAAGAAGCAAAACTAGGTGATACTGGTGTAACAGAAATAAGAATAGGTGGTCAACAATATGTTGAGGGTCAAGCCATGACTCCTCGACAAGTTGCCGCAACTCAAGCATCGATTGACATGGGTAATGACCCACCTACTGGACAAAGATTAAAAGATTTTCAGGCAGGTAAAGATGCCATGCCAAAAATGTCTGGCGGCGGCAGAGTTCCTGGATCTGGAAATAAAGATACTGTCCCAGCAATGCTCACACCTGGCGAGTTTGTGATGAGTAAAGGTGCTGTGCAGAAGTATGGTAGTTCAACTTTGAATGCAATGAATACGATGGGTGGTGGTTCTGGAAGACCATCATTTAAAGGTGGTTTGATGTATGCATCATCTGGCGGAGACGTACCTGAAAAAGAAGAACCAGGTGGGAGAAATAAAACAGAGTCTAAAGATGAGGGTGGTGGCTTCCTTGGTGGATTGATGAGTGGCATAGGTGGTTTATTTGGCGCAAAGAAAGAAAAGAAAGAACCCAGAAAAGGTAAACCCGAGGAAGAGACATCACCTGGTAGCAGTCTCACTGAAACCCAACAGAAGGCACTTCAAGTTCTTGCAAAGTATGAGTCTGGAGCAGCAGGATATGATGCTGTCAATCAGATTGGAACGAAAGGTGGTAGAGGTGTTGAGGGATTTTCTGGTGATATTAAGAAAATGCCTCAACACGAAGGCAGATCATTGACAGACTTTACTCTTGGGGAAATCAAAGCACTACAATATGATGATAAGTCAATGACAAATCAGCAGTGGATAGATGCAGGAAAACTCCATGCCGTTGGAGCATATCAGTTTATTGGAAATACTCTGCCTGGAGTTGCCGAGAGAGCTGGCATCCCTGACAGTGCTAAATTCTCTCCTGCTGTGCAAGACTTGATGGCACTTCAGTTAATGAAGGAAAGAGGGATTTCTCCGTGGGTGGGTCCGAGTGATAAAGCAACTGCTGCGGAAAGAGCGATAGTTGAGCAGGCGAGAAGTGTTCCAATTGCATATAACAAGACATCTGGTGGAGGTGCTGTCACTGCGTTTGGTGGAGGTGCTGTCACTGCGTTTGGTGGAGGTGGGACATATACTGCTAGTTCAAGTGGTAGTAAATCATCTATAAGCAAGAAGAGTGGTGGATCTGATCCCACTGGATTAGGTTTCCTTGCTAAAATTATGAAAGCTCAAAACAAGATGATATCTGGTTCATCTACCAGTGGTTTATCTGGCAGTGCATCTAGCAGACCTTCTGCAACTCTTGGGACAGCACCAAAAACACCTTCACCACCACCCCCACCAGTTACCGCACCACCAAAGGTTGAGGTTATGAACAGCACTGAACAGTCTCCTGGTCAAAAAATTCCAATCTCTGAAACTGCTTCTCATGTGCCAGTGATACCATCGGCACCAAGAGACGCATCTAAGATTACTGTTTTAGGACTCCCCGCATAATAAGATATGGCATTACCAGCATTATTAGGAGCAGGGGCAAGAGCAATCGGTGGACAGATGGTAAGGTCTGGTGGGAGAGCTGCTGCGTCAAAAATACTTAACCGTAAAGAAAAGAAGCAAAGGAGAGTTGTAAAAAAAGAAAACGGTCAACAAGCAACTGAGGGTGGCGGTGCTCTAGTTGTAAGACCTAAATCTACTATGATTCCTGCGTCTATAATAACGGCACCCGCAACACCTGAAACATCAACTGGAACGGGATCCAATATTCTTCTTGAAATATACAATAAAGTTATTGAAATAGATGGAGTGCTGAAAGGAACTCTTGCCGAAGAAAAAGCAAGATCCAGAGCAGAACTCATGGATCTTGAGGAGCAAAAAAGACAGAAACAAGAAGGGAAATTAGAAAAGAAAAAAACAAAAGATAAGAAAGAAGGGGGAGGAGGATTTCAACTCCCTCAACTAAGTTTCTTTGATCGAATAAAACAGTTTATTTCATCAATTATTACCGGATTTATTCTTCAGAAGTTAGTTGACTTTGCTCCTCAACTGGAGATGATTGGAAATATAATTGGAACTGGAATTGAAATTGTTACTGATTTAATTATCGGTGTAGTGGATGCTGCAGGTACATTCTTAAAGTGGGGACAAGATGCATATGATGCAACCAAGGGATTTCTAAAAGATAATTTTGGAGAGGGTGCTGCTAAGACTTTTGAAGGGTTCATGTCGAACCTCAATACAGCATTCAATCTCATCTCAATTATTGCATTAGGTGTTGCTGCATTCAATCCTTTTGAAGACTTGGGAAAGGATAAGAAGAAAGTAAAACTTGACAAGAGGGGGAGAGATGTAAAGAAGAGAAAACAAATAAGGAAAGAATTTGATAAAATTCGGAAAGAAAATCCGAAAATTTCAAAATCTGATGCTCTAAAAAAAGCAACTGAAGTAGTTGATTCTCCACCAAAACCAAAAGGTTTTTTTGGTAGAATTGGCCAAGGTTTTAAAGATCTTGCAACCAAAGGTGTCAAGGCACTTGGTGGTGGATTAAATTATTTGTCTGGTGGAAACCTTGGTAAACTAGGTAACTTCTTGCAAGATCAATACAAAAATGCATCTGAGTTTGCACGAAAACAATATGACAGAGTAACCGCAGTTGCAAAAAGATTGAAGGGTAAATTTGATGCTGGTATGAAATCGTTCCAAAGTAAACTTGGATCGTTAGCAGAGAGTGCAAAGCAACTTGTTGTTCAGAAAATTTTAGATCCACTCAAACCATTTCTTGATCCCATAATTGAAAAAGCAAAGAGTATTGGAGACTCATTATATAAAGCACTCCAGAAGATACCTGGGTTTGATAATATCACCAAAGTTCTGAAAAAATTTGGTGGTGCTGGTAGTAGTCAGATGCTTAAAAAACTTGGTGCAAAAGCACTTCCAGTTATTGGTGGTATATTTAATTTACTTTTTGCATATGATAGATTGGCATCTGGAGACAGCACAGGTGCCTTGATAGAAACCGTGTCTGCTGGTTTGGATTTTGGTGGATTAGCACCAGGATCAATGGCCCTTGATGCATATATGTTTGCCCGTGATTTTGTTCCCGCAATTCAAGAGACTGAAACTAATGTTATTAATGGAATGGGACTTGGTGGTCTTAAATCTGCGTTGGATACTGCTGGTTCAAAACTTCCAGATCTTGGATCTCTGGTCAAGATGATAACTGGTGGTGAAGACAAAAAAGAAACTAAAGAAACTAAAGTGACAGACCCTGCTGCTACTGGAGGAGGTCAACCTACAACTACAGAGAGTGGGTCAAAAATGGGTGAGATTAATGTTGAGAAGAGTAATAACATCGTTAACATTGGTAAGGATTTGATTAGTAAAGGATTCTCTGTTGCAGAACACCCAGACTTTACTAAGACACCAACAGCATCTGGTGGTTCGTATACTCCAGGTGAGGGAAGTGTTTCTGATGTTCACAGTGGTCGTGGACACTACGAAGGTAGAGCTATCGATGTCACAGACTGGAGAGGAACTCTTGAAGATTCAAAGGCAAGATATCGCAGCGTCTTGGATTCAGTTTATAATGATGGAGATATGGGAAATAAACTTCTCATCCACGACAGTTGGGGTATAGCAGATCAAACAGGCAAAGATGGTCCTGGAGCACATGGACACCCAACACACATGCACATTGAGGTAAAGGATAAGGGTGGTAAGATAGGTAAGGGACTCTTTGCAAACCTAGGTGGTCCTGAATTTGTCTTGGATTCAGACTCCTTCATGGCAATTGAAAACAAATTGCCAGGATTCCTGGGAGCACTCAATAAAGCAGATGGTGAAGAGGCATTGAAAGTTTTAGCAAGTTATGCATCATATGAGCAAGGTGGTAGTCAAACTGTCATTGTGAACAGAAATCAAATCATTGGGGATATGGCACAACAGAAACAAAAACAACAGGCACCAATTGTAATTCCTGTTGCTAGTGGGTCTGATGCAACTGCTGGACTCTATGCGATGAGTTAAATAGAGATAAGAGGTAATATTAAATGTCAAACCAAGTAACACTAAGGTCGTCCACGCAGTCTCTGCCAAGAACAATATTAATTACTTCCAATGAAGATCCTAGCAAGCAGGCAGATTTAGTTGGTGGTTTGATATCTATCGCATACTTTGAAAGTATATTGAGTGATACTCTCAGAGCTACGATCACTTTCACTGATACTGGTATTAATAATGTCAATGGTATCAAAGAGAGTATATTAGAGGGACTTCCAATCGTAGGACAAGAAAAAGTTCTATTGAAGTTTGAAGATAATAATGAGGTAACTATTGGTGATAAACCAGAGTTAGTGATGTACGTGAACAAGGTCACTCCTATTGCTGATGATACCAGGAAGACACAGATTAAGTTAGAACTGGTTTCGGCAGAGTTTATTCGTAATGAAAAAACAAGGATAACAAAAAGATATGATGGAAAAATATCGGATCATGTAAAGCAACTATTGACTGAGGGAAATAGTATTGGACTTAAGACTATAAAAGATGTCAGTGACATAGATGAGACATTGAACAATTACAATTACATTGGCAATAATAAGAAACCTTTTTATATCATCAACTGGTTATCTAGAAAAGCAGTATCAGCAAAATCTCAAAGTCTTGGAAAAAGTGCAGGATATTTTTTCTATGAGACATCAAAAGGATTTCATTTTAAATCTATTGATAGTCTGTTCTCTCAGGAACAGAAAAAATCAATCATCTATAATGATACCCCTGCAGTCCCCGAAGGGTATGATTTAAAAGCGTTGGAGTACAACAAGGACAATAATGTTAACGTACAAAACAAATTGAAGATGGGAGCGTATTCAACAAGAACTATATTGTTTGATCCATTTACCACATATTATGAGGTAATTACACCAAATGCAGCAGCTGATGAGGATGCTTTGAAACTTGCTGGTAAGAAATTACCTAAACTAAATGATGAATTTAATAATGAAGGTGCGAACAAAGAGTTCACTCGAACGACCTATCATCTTCTTGATAAGGGAACTTTGCCAACAGGCGATACAAATCAGCAGATAGACAAGTCGGAGGAAGAAAATTTTGAGTACAAAGATATTTTGAATCAGTCTATCATGAGGTATAATCAGTTCTTCTCTGCTATGGCAACTGTCACGATTCCAGGAGATTTCTCCCTAAGTGCTGCTGACATGGTATACTTGGATGTACCACAACTTGAGGAGGAGAGAGCAGAGAATACCAGTAAGCAAAATAGCGGTCTATATATTATAGCAGAGCTTACACACTACGTACATGTAACCGAGGGCACTTTTACTAAACTATCATTAGCAAGAGATTCATTCGGAAAGACTGGAAAACCAAGCAAATCCAGCATAGCAAACTAAGTATCAGTAAACTTAAATGGAAAGCATAGAAAAGCATATCGAAAAGGATAAGGAGATTCTTCAGGATCCCACAACCAATCCACAAATGCGTCGTCACATTGAAGGCGAACTGCATGAACTAGAAGAGTACGCAGAACATCATAAAAAAGAAATTGAAGCTGGAGATCATCATGATCCCAGTTACTTAGAACTTTATTGTGATCAGAATCCCTCAGAACCCGAATGTCTGGTTTATGACGACTGATGGAAGCAAGTACATTATTTAATCCTGGTTTTCTTGGAACAAACTTTTCATGGTGGGTTGGTCAGATAGCTGACGACTCCACATGGAGAGACAATATTAGTTCGGCAAAATATTCGGACAAGAATAGTGTACCTGGTTGGGGAAGAAGATACAAAGTAAGAATCATCGGTCTTCATGATCAGGGACAAGAGACAATCCCAGATGATCAATTGCCATGGGCAAATGTTATGTATCCCATCACTGCTGGTGGTGGACAAACTAATGCAAGTCAAACACCAAATCTCCGTCAGGGAAACATGGTGTTTGGTTTCTTCCTTGATGGTCAAGATCAGCAAGTCCCTGTTATCATGGGAGTTCTTGGCAATAACTCCCAAACAAAATTAAGTCAAAAAATTGGAACCAACAGAGTTACTAATACTACTGCTGGAACCTTAGCAACATCTGGATATGCAGATGGTGCTGTTGCTAAATCTGGAACTGCAAGAGAGGTTCCACCTGATGAGGACAAGAGTGTCACTCAACCAGGATCTCCTGGTGCTGCAAATGAAAATGCTGATGCAGTTCATCAAATAAGTGCTGCTGATACAAAACGTTCAGCAAAGTGCAAGGAAAAAATTGTGCTGATGAAAGCAGATCCTGCAGAGATGATTCCATCAGCAATCAAAGGAATTCAAACAGCGATTGAGAATCTAACTACTAAATTAGATTCATATCTCCAGGCAATCACAAGTTATGCAGATGCTGTTACCAATACTATCTCAAATGTTCAAAACTTAATGCAAAGTTTTTCGCAAGAAATTGCGAAATACATGAAGGTGATCTTTGATAAGGTCATGGAATATGTATTGAAAGTTTTGAATAAGGCAATGAATTTAGTTGTTGCGGCTCTCCCATCTAGTTTTAGATATCAGTTTGCCGACATGAAGGAAATCCTCACTGATCTGACTCGTTGCTTATATTCAAAATTGACAGATGGTCTCCTGGGATTGGTTTCTTCTGCATTAAATGATGCAATAGATATTCCTGGACTTGAAAAGCAGGCTAGAGATAGGGCAGCAGCGGGTCAGGATGAGAATGGAAATCCTGCTGATGCAACAACAAATCCAAATGTACCCATGTGTACTGCAGAGTCACTCACTGCTAGGGTATTAAAGACAGCAAAACCAGATATAGATTCTGCCAATAATAACATCGTAAATAATTTAAATTCCTATATGGAAGATATTAACGATACTCTTGCAGGAGTTACCGGATCTTTTCCTGATATTAAAAATTTAATTCCAGACATTGGTGGAAGTGTAACCTCTGCACTATCTTTCGCTAATATCAAACTAAGTCTTTTTGGATGTGAGATAACACCAAACATAGCACAATCAGATTTCTATACTTTCTGCTCTGCAGGAGATTCGCAACCGGATTCACAAGCACCAAGTTCTAAGTCTATTGATGATAAGACAGCGGTGGCGGATGCTGCTGAAGGAGAAGGACAAACACCATATGTTGAACCCACAAGAGCAACAGCAGATGTAAATAATCAAACTTCTGGACTTGAAATTTATTAATAAATATCATTACGGATATGAGAATGTAGTATAGAAACGCATGTCATCTTTTAATATCTTTGGACCTGCCACTAAGAAAGACATCCGCGTTGGATATGTTGATCCTGATGTGGGATACGTACAAAACGTAAGCATACTTGAAGCTAATAGGTATGCTGCGCTCAATCCTGGAACTGTTTTTATTCTCTACAATAGAGATAAAACTAGATACCTCACAATTAATGAGGTAAATGCATTAACTCCTGACGTATTGGAAGTTGATGGTAATGTTTGTGAAGGTATTCAAGGACTAAAACCAAATGAGAGACCACCTTTTACGACACCATTTGGGTCTGGTGGTGGTACAGATGGTGGAACTGGAACCACTGGTGGCACTGGTGGAACTGGAGCGACTGGAACCACTGGTGGAACTGGAGCAACTGGAACCACTGGTGGAACTGGAGCAACTGGAACCACTGGTGGAACTGGAACCACTGGAGCAACTGGAACCACTGGTGGAACTGGCGGAACTGGAACCACTGGTGGAACTGGAGCAACTGGAACCACTGG
>MDSY01137732.1_pt1 | contig 13818 bp, 7 predicted proteins | sample 811131 | NCBI WGS metagenome assembly MDSY01 (sample SAMN05326643, study PRJNA326480) | marine metagenome | isolation source: seawater | place: Atlantic Ocean: South West | collected 2010 | reverse complement strand
GTCGTAGCTGCCTCACCAGCTACTTCCCCACCGGCCTCACCACCGGCCTCACCACCGGCCTCACCACCGGCTTCACCACCGGCTTCACCACCGCCCTCACCACCGCCCTCACCACCGGCTTCACCACCTCCCGCTCCTCCCGCTCCTCCCAGGCGAGAGACGATCCGCATCTGATGAGCGAATGGGAAGGCTTCGTCGGCGGCGTGCGTCCTCTGTTGCACTCTCGAGTACACCAGATGCTTGAGCGCTTCCTCTACATCAAGCGGCGTCAGGGCTCACATATTGAGCGCGATTTGTACGGTCGGATGGGCGTGGCAGATCTCCTTACACGTCTCCTCACCAAGCGTCCCCTCGCCTTCCTCAACGCGGAAGACTCGTACCTGCTCAGGAATGGCAAGGCGGCCGCGGGAGGCTTCGAGGCGATCGGCACCGCCGAAGAAGGAGAGCTTCGGCTAGCGGATCTCATCTCGTACGACGAGATGGCGATCTCGGCACTCTTGGGCGTCTCCACACCGACCCATTTCATCAACAATGGCTCGCGCTTCAACCGCGCGGAGCGCGCGCAACCGGAAGCCTTTGCGCCATCCGGAATCTACACGGGACTCGTCGGCGCCAGGTTCGAGAGGCCGATGGTCATGGAGTGGATGCACCTGCTCATTTCGGAGGAGCAGAACTCGGCGGAGCGTGGCTACGGCGCCACGCCCCAGCCGGGGGAGCGCGCTGAGCTCCTACGGCTCTGGGCGCGACTCTACGGCGTCGACCACCTGCCGACGTTTGAGGAGGCCCAGCAGGCGTACGAGAGGGGTGAGGGCAACTTCCTCGCAGTTGATTGCGGAGGCTCGCGCGGTAGACACCTGCTGAATGGGCGCTTGTATAAGGCGAGGCTACGGATCGTACTCGAGCCATTTCTCCTCGACGCTGACGAGCGTGCGGCTCATGCGCGCACCAAGGCCTACGTGCACGCGGTGGGCATCGGGCTTGGGGAGTGGATGATCCACGAGCGGCAGGCGCTACTCATGATGGAGGTGTACGCCGAGCTCTTCGCCGAGCTCGAGCTGAGCAACGTGGCCGTCGTCGACTTCTCTTGGTTTCCCACAGAGTGCGAGGGCCACGCGGGTATCGGCCACGAGACAAGCGTTGGTCGCCACGCGCAGATCACGACGAGGTTTTCGAAGCGGAACCCCGCCGACCCGCTGCCCCCGGCGGAGCCACCGCTGCTGCTCGTCGCCATGTATGCGTGGGATAGCAACTCATGGCCGGGTAACGAGTTCTGGATGGGCGCGCTCGCAACGAGCGGCGACCCTGCTGCCGCGTGCTGCTCAATGATCTCCGTCTTGCAGAACCCCGACGTGAACGGCGAACGGCTCACGGGGCAGGCCACGTGTGTACTGGGCGACCCCTCGGCTTCTCCGCTGCGACCAATGTCAACGAGGACCAACGCCAGCTGACGCCCGTCATACTGTGCACGTACCTCGGGTGTATTCAATCTGCTATGCTATGAAATCAGAATTATTAAACGTCGCGGTCGACCGTGGAAATCAATGTTATCATTCCAATTCGAATATGCAATATATTCATATTGATATTCATATTCCTGTAAATATATTAATATTTAATAAGAATAGAAAATTATTTTTAAAAAATTGAAATACCGTACAATAAATGTTGAAATATCAATATCTGAATATGTTATATATACTATAGTATCAGTATGTATCTCACAACTAGAATTTTGAATCATCAGTAACAATATATGGATCTGCATCTGGCACACCAACTCGTGCAGGCGCTAATCTCCAAAGTATTGCTTCGCATCCCACCAGCGGAAGATCCTGAAGGCTGTTAGCGCCACTGCTGAGGCGGCCACATCGACCACAAGCTCGTTGGCGATATTGATCAGGCGCACATCCACTTCATGCGACGCGCCGAGATATGGATCGAGCCCCTCGGCACTGAAGGTGACGAACGTGACCCATTGGGTACTGAGCAATAAGAGCCCTGTAGAGAAGGCTCCACCCCGCCACGTGCGCGAAAGTGCTTCAGCTAGGGTGCCGCGGAAGGCACCCGCCTCGAAAGCATTCGCCGAAAGCGCACCGAGCAGCCAGCAGCACGCTAGCATCGAGCCGTGGGCGAGGGCGGGGAGCACGTATGGGAGTGCACGAAATTGAGGCACCCCCTCGAGCGGGTATAGCCAGCTCGGATACGGCAGCCCTAGGCCGATGGTGAGCACGGAAACGACGAGCGTCGCAGTGATCACGGTGAGCACGTCAGCATACGGCAGCCCGGGGTCTGTGATGACGGGCTTTGTGAAGCGCTCGCGCAGCTGGTTGCCGTACTCGCGCCCGCGTGCGAACTCCTCGTAAAGGTCCTCCTTCTCGACGCTGTCAGGGTTAGGCAGCTCCCCGGGCTGCGACGAGAGCGGCTCCTGCTGCTGCTCCTGCTGCTGCTCCTGCTGTTGCTCTGGCTGCCGTTTGCTCATCGCGAGTGGCCTGCTGCGAGGGAGTGCAAGCTCGGGCATCGCCACGCGCTGCCACCGCGCGTTGACGCGTGGCGAACCGAACGCAGCCGCGCCTGCGGCCGCAAGGCACACCAGCACTGCCGAAGGGTGCATTGCTGAGCTTTTTCCGATGCGTTTTCGGCAGTAAAAATAACCAGGAACCGATGTGGTCTTAAAAAAACAGGGAAGTGAAAAAAACCCGACTCATGGCGGCTCGTGCCATGGCCGCCGATGTGTTCGGGTTTGTGCGACGGACGGCCCCGACGGTCCCTGTGTTCATTGCCGTGCACGACTACCTGGTGAGTGTCGCATGGGTCGGTGGCCGCAGCATGCAGCCCACCTTCAACACGAGAGGCGAGAGGCATAACGACGCCGTCCTGCTCGATAAGTACAGCGCGAGGACGCAGCGCTACCTGCGAGGCGAGGTGGTGGTGGTGCGCTCGCCGAGTAAACCCAACGAGCTCCTCACGAAACGGGTCATCGGCATCGGAGGCGACTGGATCCGCACGCGAGAGGGGCTGCGAGAGCTAGTGCAGGAGCGAATTCGAAAAGAAAACAACTCTTCTTAAAAAAAGCTCCACCTGTGCACACCTAGGCTCAGAGACCTGGCGATCCGGTCTCCTCGTGTCTCACTTGTGCGTCGTTGATCTGCGCAGGTGCCCAGGGGACACCTCTGGATCGAGGGCGACAATGCGCGAAATAGCAACGACAGCAACCTCTTTGGACCTGTCGCTGCGGGACTTGTAGAGGCACGCGTCATTGCAAAGCTGTGGCCACTGCGAGAGGCTGGTCTGGTAGAGCGAAAGGAGCCCCTTAGAGATCGGCTGGTGTATGCCGCCCGCAGTGAGACGCCGGCAGACGAGGCCAAGTCGTATGGGTGAGTTGTGGTATGTAACTGTATTGTGGTGTTCTTAACCTATGTCTAATAGAACCTTCAAAGATATTAGCGCCAAAAATGAGCGGATCGCAATGCGCTGCTTGCGATGAAGTGCCAATGTGTGCTGGGCGCTCACCGGTTTCAGTCTCCTCGGTGAGTGAGTGCGATAGATTTCGAGCTGTTGCAGCCGAGCGTGCCACATTGTTCGCCACCTTTGCTGGGAATGAGGGCGGCGATGCCAGCAGCAATGCAAGCAGCAGCAATGCGAGCAGCAGTGGCGTGAGCAGCGACGTGAGCAGCAGCGATTCCGGCAGCAGTAGCAGTAGCATAAGGATTGCGAGCGGTAGCAACGTGAGCAATCCGGAATGCTACGACTCGCTTGCCTACTTTTTCTGTGCGCAACACCCCATCGAGGATGAGACTCAAGCGACGCCACCGAGGGCCTCGAGCTGCTCGAACCACCAGCGTCCGCTCAGCGGCCACCTCCATCAGTGCTATGGCTTCTGCGAGCCTCTCCTTCGGGCATGCGGCAGTGATGCGCATTCCGTGCGTGAGCATTGCTTGACAGAGTGCCGCCAAAATCACGGTGGGAGCATGTGCTCGGTGCTGCGGATCGACGGCGTCCCAACCTCCTACATTGATCGGCTACAAGACATCAATGGCAAGTTCGGACTCAGTCTCGAAGCACAGCAGCCTGTGTTTAGGAATGGACGGCCATTGTACCGTTCTATACCCTCGCGCCGCTCCGACGGCAGCTCCCGGATCGATTACTTTTTGTACAGCACGCGTGCACGTGGCTTTGACGAGTGGATTCTTGATCAGGATGGAGTCGAGGCTGGTGGGGCCGAGGCTGGTGGGGCTGTCGGCTTCGTCGCCTCGTCAGACTTGCATCCCGATTCGATCACGTCGCGCTGGCTGCTCGGCGAGCACAACGACGCGATCGTTGCGTCGCAGCAGCGCCTTCCAACAGGGAGCTCGCCGATCTTTTCGAGTGAGGAGATCACGATCACGTGCATTGATGGCATCGAGGAATCGTCGGCGAGCGCTCGCGTGCGCGGCTTGGGCGCCACCTTGGCACCGATGATCACAGCCCTGATGCTTGTGTGGTGGGCCATGCCCAGGGCGAGCACGAGGGCGCGCCGTCCGTTCGTCGATACATGAGTATACTCATACTCGATACTCATACTGCGTGGTAGATGAAGAAAAAGGCGCGATTGGATTTATATTAAAGATCATCCATATTCTAATTACTAATAATATATGATCTGAATCTCTTCAATCTATCTCATATAATACGTTAGGTTTAACTAGTTCAAGTACTTACCCTGGGTAAATAACTTTAACTTAATAAATAATATATATATATATATATATTATATTAACAAAACTTAATAACTATATATAGATCTTAATCTTTATGTTTATATACTAATATATGCTCTGTGCCCATTTTCTAGCGTTACCACCATTTAGCGGAAGTGCGTGACACGTACGTACGCCGCCTGCATCCTCGCGAGTGCACTGTGTAATACTCGAGTATGCTTATGCTACTCTGAACTTAGCTCTAGCTTCTCTTCTCGAAGGTATAGTAGCCAATCATGAACTCGTAGCCCTTGTTGGCGGCGAAGGATTCGGCGCAGCTGATATAAAACATGCGGAAGCCTTCATAGAAGGCGGTGCCGTACCGGCGGACCATCACCGAGCGCTGAGGCTCGAGCTGATATAGCCACGCGAGCAACGTGAGCGAGTAGCCGTCTCCACTCACTGGCTGTAGGTCGACGAGTCGCATCGAGTCGGGGCAGAGGTGGAAGTACGAGTTGAGCGAGAGGATGGAGCCGCCGGTGAAGAAGTTGCGCCCCATCCACGTGGACTCATCGAGAAGGTACGAGGTGCTCTGGTGGAGCAGGCTCTGGACGAAAAGCTTGGCGCCCGGCTTGAGCCGCCCCGCGACGGCTTCGAGGAGCGCGGAGATATTCTTGGCATGCTCGACGGTCTCGATGGCCATCGCCGCATCGAAGCACGCGCGCCCAGCCTCAGACACCTTTGAGCTGCCGCCGACGAAGTCTGCATAATCCTCAACGTGCAAGGTGAGATTCTCCAGCTTTCGCTCGGCGGCCTGCTGAGTGATGTACTCGATCTGCTGCGGCGAGTTGGAGAAGCAGGTGAAGGCGAGCTGAGGAAAGCGTTCGGCATTCGCGAGTGAGAGCGATCCCCAGCCGCACCCCAGCTCCAATACACGGCTCCCAGCAGGCAGCTCAGAGAGGCCAGCGAGCTCTTGGTACTTGCGCAACGTGAAGGTCTCCGCTTCTGCAAGCGAGCTCTGCGGCGTGGGGAATTCGCAGGCGGAGTACTTGAGCCTGGGCCCGAGGTGGGCCACGAAGAAGGCCGGGTCGTTGCCATAGAGCTCCTCGTTGACCACGTCCACGTCTGTCGTCACCGGGAGCGACTTGCGTGCCTGGTCCACCGCGATCTGCCGGACGACGACGTCGCCGCAGCGCGTGCGCAGGCCCTCGAGGCGCATGAAAAGGCGCACGGCGAGGCGCAGGAACCATGTTGGGAACACGAACTGCATGTACTCGACGAAGACCTCCATGGCGTACACCATCGGCTCGGCGCTGAGCTGTCGGCGCTGAGTCAATTTCTAGTAAATAGTCGCGTAACTTTAAGTACCAGGTACCTCGGTACGTTTGTGTCACAAAGCCTCGAAAAACGAGAACTATTTCGCGATGCGCTTGGATTCTTTTTTGCGGGGAGCCGCGGACGCCTGGTAGACCGCCAACCTCGACTCCCACCACCGCAACCACGACGCCCCACGAAGCGTTCGTGTGCGTCGCGCCCCCAAGCATGACCACGCCATACGTGGCAGGGGGCGCGCGGCGGGGCGGCGGACCTGTCTACCCAAACTACGGTCTCGCACATGCTGGCGCGATGGGCATGCAGCAGCAGCCACCGCCGCAGCGGTACGGCGTCAACAAGAAGGGTGGTAAGCACGGCAAGCACGGCAAGCACGGCGGCAACGGCCATGTGCACCAGATCAGCCAGAAGCAGCTGCGCAAAGCCGCCGCACTCGGCCAGGTCGACGTTGTGCTGCGCGCATGGCAGCCCGGGGTGCAAATCGACGCGACGAGTGCTGGCCTCGCGCTGCAGCTCTTCGTCAAGAGCGGGTTGATTATGGAGGCTGTGGCGCGGCTACAGCACCTTCGAATGCGCTTCAGCCTGCGCGAAATCATGCAAACACTCGCGCTCGTGCGCCAGACACACGTGCTCCCAGCCGACGAGGTGATCGCATTCGTCTATGCGATGCTCTCAGTCGCCGAGCCGGGCACTGCCAACCAGCGCGTCGCCGACTTCCTGCTGCGGCAGACGATTAAGGTGATGGTTGAGTTCACGACGGAGGTCAACTCCTCGCTCCAGGAATGCTCCTCTCAACCTTTTGGTGCTCTGGTCTACGACGGACGCACGCAGCACGTGATGGCGTCTCCTGGCAAGAGGAAGGGCGAGGTCTTTTGCACGAGCGTCGCGGGTGGCGACGGCAGGAGCAGCGAGCGCCGAGGGGCGCAGCCAGGCGACTCGGTTGGAATCAGCCTGGCGCCCCCGCCCGGATCCCCCGGCTTCCTCGGACTCGACGGCGCCTCACGTCTCATCGAAGCCGAGGTTGTATTGAAGCAGCCGCTCATCCTCCGGATGCCGACCGCCGAGATGGCGAAAACGATGGCCACCTCTGGCAGCTGCTGGCGGATTGACAAGCTGGCGAATCGGATCACATTCAACCGCGAGCTCATTGCTCTCCGCATGATCGCCGAGGCAGCAGGCTACGCCAATGATACCGCCGGCAAGATGCAGGTAGAGAAGCGCCCCGGGCAGATTCTCGTCGAAGCACTCACCGGCTGCACCTCGTCGTTTGGCAACGCGCCGCTCGCGCAGCTGTGCGCGCAGTGCGTGGCACCGATGGCAGCACCAGTGGCGAGCGCGGTCTCGAGGCAGCTCAACGAGAGCCAACGCGCCGCTGTCGCGCTCGGCAGCACCCAGGCTCTCACGCTCGTCCAAGGGCCACCGGGGACGGGGAAGACAAAGGTTGCACTGACCATCCTGCTCGCATGGGTGCACTCGAATTGCTACCGCGAGCCGATCCTCGCAACCTCGGGCTCGAACATTGCGGTCGACAACCTCCTCGAGGGCCTCGCCAATGCGGGCGTTCGCGTCGTCCGCCTCGGACGGCCCGACTCTGTGCGTCCGGAGCTCATGCAGCATTGTCTCGACATGGCGCCTGGCGGTCCCGACTTGGACGCGGCTGGCCAGCAGATGGGGTACGAGCAGCGCATGCTCCAGCTGCGCCGCGCGCAGGTGATCTGCGCCACGTGCGTGGGCGTCGGCTCCGACGTGCTCGATCGCATGCGCTTCCCGGCCGTGCTCATAGACGAAGCCACCCAAGCGTCCGAGTCGACGTCGCTCGTCGCGCTCTGCCGCGGAGCGCAGCAGCTCGTCATGCTGGGCGATCAGTACCAGCTGCCGCCCACGGTGATTGCCTCGCACCCCGCAGCCGCAGCCGCGGGTCAACCGCTCTTCAACCGACTCCTCCACGAAGGACTCCCCTCACACATGCTCGATACGCAGTACCGCATGCACCCCGCGCTCTCGCAGCTCCCATCGGACCTCATCTACGGCGGCAACCTGCAGGATGGCGTGAGCGCCGCCGAGCGGCCGACGCCCCCTGGATTCGCGTGGCCTCGCCCAGAGTGGCCCGTGGCGCTCTTGCCAGTCCAGGGCAGCGAGAGCAGTGAGGGCTCCTCAAAGCTCAACCGTGCGGAGGCCGATGCCATCGCACAGGTCGTCGCCGGGCTGCTCCGCGCTGGGCTCGCCGCCTCCGCCGTCGGAGTCATCACTCCGTACAGCGCGCAGGTTCGCGTGCTGCGCTCCAACCTGCGCAGCCAGGGCGTCCCTGTCGGCCGTGACAGCGCCCCCTCGCCCAATGGCGGCCCGAGGGGTATGGGCGTCGAGGTGAGTTCCGTCGACGGCTTCCAAGGGCGTGAGAAGGAGGTGATCGTCTTCTCGGCGGTGCGCGCCAACAACCACGGAGCTCTCGGCTTCCTCGCTGACGCACGCCGTCTCAACGTCTCCTTCACGCGTGCGCGCCGCGGCCTCATCGTCGTCGGACACCCTCCCACGCTCGCACGTGAGCAAGGCACCTGGGCGCGCTGGCTTCGCTGGGCGCGCGCCAACGGGCTCGTCGTCGGCGAGCACGCGAGCGGTACCTATGACGCCGCTGAGGTGCGCGCCGCGTCCCATGCGCTCATGGCGGCGCAGCTCAAAAAAGATGCAGAGCCGCCAGAGAACCGCTCCGCTCCTGGCATGGGTAACGGCATGGGTAACGGCATGGGCGACGGCATGGGTAACGGCATGGGTCACGGCATGGGTCACGGCATGGGTCACGGCGCGAGCAACGGCGTGAGCAACGGCGTGAGCAACGGCGTGAGCAACGGTGTGAGCAACAGCGTGAGCAACGGCGTGAGCAACGGCGCAGCCCCACCTAATGCTGCGAACGGGATGCTCATCACCGGATCACCACAGGCGCTCCAGATGCAGCAGCAGCAGCAGCAGCAGCAAGCGCAGCTCATGCAGCATCAGCAGATGCTCCTGCAGCAACAACAGATGCTCCAGCAGCATCAACCGCCACTGCCGCCTCAGCAGCAACAACAAGTGTTTCAGCTGCAGCAGCAGCAGCAGCAGCAGCAAGAACATCAGCAGCAGCAGCTCTTGCTTCAAGCGCAGCACCACACTCAGCAGCAGCAGCAGCAGCAACAACAACAATCTGCAGCACAGCACCAGCTGGCGCAGCAACAGTTGTTGCTCATGCAGCAACACCAGCAAACGCAGCAACATCAACTGCAACAGGCGCAACTCAAGCAGCAGGCACAGCTGCAACAGAACCCGACAAATCCCGCTTCTCAAAGCGAGGACGAGAGTCGTCGCGCCGCTTGGATCCAGCACTACATGTCGATTGGGAACCACGCCGAGGCGCAACGCCTCGCCGGAGCGGTTCCTTAGGCCGACCCAGTATAGTGGGTTGCGGTGTCGTTTCTTCGACAAGTCGACAGAAAGTGCCGCAATTTTGTACCAAAGAAGTCGGCGCATCGCCTCGCTGCTTGCGTTGCCATCGAATCCGATGTCATCGCGCAAGATGTCGTTTCTATGGCATATCCCATATCCATATCCACATGGTGCATGCTGCAGTTTTCAGCCTTGAAAGGCTGGTGTCAATTCGCATTCCGCGTTGTACTATGCTATTTGTAGCGGTAATGCCCCCGTAAGCATAAATGTTAATCTATTAGACGAGTATTGTACATGTATAACTACAAGTGACACATGTATCTGTCTGGCAAATGAAAATGAACTTTACTGTGTAACACAGTCGTGTCTTAAACACCTCGGTACGAGGTAGGATTTAAGGCATCACATCTCCGGGAGATACTCCAGAGAGATATACACCATGGTGATGGTCCGGCCAGTGGCCTTGCTGCTGCCGCTGCTGTCGCTGATCAGTTGCAGCGGCATCGAGCACGCAGCGCCACAACGCAGGAGTCGCCAGCCAGTGCCGGCACCACGCCGTGCATCGTTGCTGGCTGCAGCTACGCCGCGGCAGACTAGCATAGACCAAGCCCGGGAGGCAGCAAGAGCGGTGCTGACCAACTGCCGGCTCGTTGCATTTTCGAGCGAGGTTGGGGAGGCGTTCCGGCCAGTCTGGCAAGTCTCGCTGGTGCGAGCCTCACTGCAGCCAACAACCCACTGATACCCAAGGGCGCTTGGGTGCACACATAGCCCTTTGAATATTGCGCTGCCGGCGGCTCAATGCGATGTGCCCTCTCAGGTGAACTTGTCGTACTTGATCAGCATCATGTATTGCTGTGGCGACGTAGTTGTGAGTGCACTCGAGCAGCATGCCGCAACGCCAAACGAGCTGCGCAGAATACTGCGCACGGCGCTGCATGCGGTGCTCTTCGAGGGGTTTGCTACGATGCTCTTCCCTGCCATATTCATGCATACTTTTGTCCACCTTGTTCACGACGCGGTAGCCTTCTATCGTCTCAGTGGCCCATTGTGGCGTTGGCTTCCGACCACGCTAGGACTCGCCTTGATCCCAGCGCTGCCTTTGCTTTTCGATCATCCTGTGGAGGTGGCAGTAGATGCTCTCTTCTCATTTATAGGAGAGGTGCAACTGAATATGCAACCAAGGCTCAGGCTGCAACAGAATGCGAAAAAGAATCGTTGACCGAGCTCAAGTTGATACCAGATTCAACCCATCGATACAGTGCCACGGTGTATTCACGCGCTGGAGCGTCGGCGTCGAGCGTGTGTTTTTATTCGTCTCGAATTCGTCCGCCACGCCCATGCGCATGCACTGCCAGGCTAGCCGTACCTCTACCTGTTGGTGTATAAGCTGAAGCTATAACCGTATAACGTGATGCTAGATGAATAGGTAAAGAATTAGGCCAATTGCAATTCGAATTACTATGAGTATAATTCTACATACTTATATATAAACTTTAAACTTATACGTGTATACGCTTTTGCTTTATTAATTTATTATTATAATTTAAAAAATTAAAAAACTTTAATTAAAATAAAAAATAGATTATTTTAAAATAAACATGACATCGTCATCTTGATTGATGATATAGATATATCATGACTAAAATCAAAATCAAAATTGAGAATGAAATTTAAATATATAACAAACGCGATAAAACTTCAACGCTTGATATTGATAAAGATATATCTTGAATTTACCTACTATCTTAGCTGAAGGCTCAAGCTTGAAGCTATATGTGCTATACTCATATAAATAACGTACGTGAGGATACTAATTCACAATGAGCTACAGACCGCGATCCTCACCCCGTGCGACCTAATATACGATTACGACCGGCAGCTGTACCTGCTACGTGCTAGCTGGAAATGATGCTCTAAGTTGATGACTTGATGCGCAACGCAGTGACACGGACGAGGATAGTTCGCCGTCCCATTGAGCAGTATGCACTCGCTGTAGGATGACGGGAGGCGCGCATGACATTCACATTCGACATTGATTCTGACAATGCTTACGCAAATCCTACACGCAAATATCGGATTCGTTCGCTTACTGGTGGCAAAACTAAGATGCGATGTTTTGTGGCCAGCTGGCAGAGAGTGCGAGTTGCACACTCTGCCTGAGCTCTCAAGTTGCCACAACCGGTCAGCGGCGCCCCTAGCTCGACCACTCCATGTGACCCATACTCACACCCACATCGCCCGCTTCGCTCGACGGCTCGCTGCCGCCTCGTGCAGAACGACGCCGGCCAGAAGCTGGAACAGGCGCCGGCTTGCGTCCTCCCGGCGTGTCCGGGGCATCACTGTCACTCTCGCTGGGCTTGGCGAACACCTCCCGCTTGTTGTACACCCCGACACGCTTACTTGCAGGAGTTGGAGGGTCGCCATCGGGAAATCCGTCATGCATGCCAAAGAACCAGCGGATCTTGGTCTCGAGCCGGGACGGATATTGCCACGCTTCGGGGGCGTTGTCAACAAGGTGTGGCCTCCGAATGATGCAGTAGTACATGATGAACATGCCGCAGGGAATCCAAAGCAGCGCGGCGCCGAAGATGGCCGCTGTTTGAGCTGCCGCCATGTTGCACTCCATACGAGGTGGCGGTGGCGGGTAGTTGCCCTTCCAGTGGCCCCACTCCTGTGTCCACCTGTTCTTGTAGCTGTTGTCAATGTTCCAGCCACTCTCATTGTAGCAGTAGCGACCGCTGCAAAGAGTGAAGTTGTCGCCGCCCCATCCGTCGTCTCCCCTCCACGAGCGGTGGCACTCGGCCTCTCGCTTGAGAAGATAGGTTTCCATGAAGGTGATTTGGGTATTCATTACGTTGACGGTCTCTCGCGCCATGGCAGCAACCGCCTCGTAGCTCTCGCGGTTGGGCACGTCGCACCCCTCACGTGGCCGCCACTCCTCGAGCCCCAGCCGGAACCATTCCGCCTCGGCGCCGGTCCACTCGCAGTGCTTCAGTAGCGTCTTGGCCATCGAGGCGGCTGTTTCCGCCTGCGGGATCATCTGTCGCATGAAGGTGATGACCGAGCTGTTGTCAGTGTGCACTGCCTTGTCGTGCTTGTTCTTGCAGGCGATGGCCGATAGACACTGGTGGAAGGAGTTGTTGACAAAGGTACTCTCCCAGGCCGCACTCTCGCCATAGCCATAGTCCATGCAGAGCCAAGACTGGTCACGGCAGGCGGAGTGGTTGAGCCAGCCGTCGTGATCATACGTGCCGCACTGCTGATCAAACTCCGCGAGCTGCTGCGGCACCTCGAGCAGCTGCGGATACGCGGGCATGAAGCCATTGGCATCTGCGCCCACGATCTCAATGACCGCAGACATCCTCTTGTGGTTGCGGCAGAAGTAGTAGATCTGCCTGATATCGGTACGGTTGACGTTGAGCTCAGAGAAGCAAGCAGAGCGAGGGCCCCGCTCGATCAAGAAGCGCCAATCTTGATTGAACCTCTTGTACGGGTTCTTGCCGGCCGCCACCTCGTCCATCTTGAGCTGTTCCTCAAAAAGGCGGCCATCACGCGCTCCGACGGCTTCGTCGAGCATTTGACGCAGCACGTCTTCGTGGCGGAGCGTGAACGGTTGGTTGAAGACGTTGTCGTTGTCTTTGCGGCCAAAGCGAATATCGTACTTCTCGGCAAAGTAGCGGATTTCTTCAAAGTCGACGCGGCCGTCCTCGTTGTAGTCCATCATGAAAAGGATCTTGGTGCCATTGCTGCAGCGCTCGTACCAGATGTCCTCGGGGTAGCGGAAGAAGGGCTCGTATGCGTCGCGACCGAAGGTAGAGAGGTCGTCCCGGATGGGCCGGCCATCGAGGAAGTATGAAACCATGTCAGCTTGGAGCTCCGGGCACTGGCACATATTGCACGACTCGCGGCATTCGCGATGCATGAACTCGCGACTCTTCTCCATCTCGCACTGGCCCTCCCGTGCCCACATCTGGCAACTCACGACCTTATCGCGGCACTCGAGGCCCTGCACCTGGATGCCGCCCCGTCGCAGGTTGGGGTCGGTGTTGATGGGGCAGTCATTGTGGTCGCCACCGGGTTCAAATGAGAACCCGATTGGATGGTACCAGTTGCTCGTGTCGTTCTGGACGAACTTGTAGGTGGTGAAGGTGCGCAGACGCAGGGTGGGGCTGACACCTTCGCAGCCTGCCACCTCGTACTGACCGGCTCCGCCAGCGTACATATTCCACCTCATGACAATGTTTGTGTCTGAGCCTGGCGCAGAGCGGTCACAGACGACTCCATAGCGGAGGTCCTCGCCACCGTAGCGGCTGTAGCCATAATCGTCGCTCATCCACGACTGCCTGACAAAGCTGTCGGCAGTCGCGCCAGGAGGCATGGGCGGTGGCGGCGGGGT
>MDSY01091260.1_pt1 | contig 13819 bp, 12 predicted proteins | sample 811131 | NCBI WGS metagenome assembly MDSY01 (sample SAMN05326643, study PRJNA326480) | marine metagenome | isolation source: seawater | place: Atlantic Ocean: South West | collected 2010 | reverse complement strand
GTGGTGAAATTCAATTTGTTAAAGCGCATGCAGTTGCAGAGTTGGGTGGAGCTGGTCAGGTAAAAGTATCACTGGCTAAAATGGATGATGCCATTGCTCAGGCAGGCTAAATTTTGAGAACTTGCAAACATGATTTTTTGAGCACAGCAGAGCGATATAATGTGGTCGATGCTTTTGGGGACGATAAAGGCTATTATCGTAAGTTATCTCAGAATAAATACGATAAGTAGCCCTTATCGAATATTAGAATTAGTGTTTCAAATCTATCTGATGTGTTTAGGCTATATAAAGGCACGCCTGAGTTTAAAATTTGGTTATTAATTAGATTCACAAGAGGAGAAATTCAATGCTCAATAATAAAACGGTCTTAATTACTGGAGGCACCGGATCGTTTGGGAAGAAGTTTATCGAAACTATCCTGAGCAGATATAGCAAAGTAAAGAAAATAATCATTTTTTCGAGGGATGAATTAAAACAATCAGAGCTGAGGCAAAAATATCCTGAATACGAATATCCGCAGCTTCGTTTCTTTATTGGTGACGTTAGAGATAAAGAAAGAGTTAAAAGAGCGTGTGAAGGGGTTGATGTGATAATTCATGCTGCTGCCATCAAACAAGTTGATACGGCGGAACATAATCCCACTGAGTGTATACGGACCAATATCGATGGTGCTGAAAACGTTATTCATGCAGCGCTAGAATGTGGTGTCAAAAATGTCGTTGCTTTATCGACTGATAAAGCCTGTGCTCCGATAAACTTGTATGGTGCAACTAAGCTTGTTTCGGACAAATTATTTGCTGCAGCGAATAATATTAGAGGGAGCAAAGATGTTCGGTTTAGTGTTGTGCGTTATGGAAATGTTATGGGGTCAAGAGGTTCTGTAATTCCATTTTTCTTAACAAAGAAAGAGGAAGGGTTTTTACCGATTACACATAAAGAAATGACAAGATTTAATATTTCCCTTCAGGATGGTGTTAACTTGGTTATGTATGCTGTTGGAAATCATCTAGGTGGCGAGATCTTCGTGCCCAAAATTCCGTCATATAAAATACTGGATATTGCTGAGGCCATTGCTCCCAAAATGGAATGCAAAGTCGTTGGAATCAGGCCGGGAGAGAAGCTTCATGAAGAGATGATAACCGATACGGACTCTCTCAATACGATTGACCTCGGTAAATATTACGTGATTCTCCCCTCTATTTCTATGGCGTACTCTGAGCAAGATTTTTTAGATCATCACAAAGCTGTCAAGGTTCCATTTGGGTTTAAGTATAATTCAGGAACTAATACGGAGTGGGAAAGTGTCGAGACACTACGGAATCTAATCAATAGTCACGTAGATTCAACGTTTCAATCTTGATGAGTATGGAAAACTATGAAATTAGCTTTAGGTACGGTCCAGTTTGGTGTTAATTATGGTGTTGCTAATAAAAATGGGCAGGTTGACAGTAAGGAGATAATGTCGATTTTACAGTATGCAAAGTCGGTTGGTATTGATTTGCTTGATACTGCAGCTGCATATGGAATGTCAGAGTCGGTATTAGGTAACGCTGGGGTTGCAGATTGGAAATGTATAACTAAATTAGGGCCGATGCCTTCCGAGGTAACCTGCGTCAAAGAGTGGGTTACCGATCAGATAAACCAGTCTTTAAAAAAATTAAACATACCAAGCCTGCATGGGGTATTACTCCACAAGCCGTCGGATTTACTTGGCGAATTTGGGGAAGAATATCTTGCCGCGTTGCTGAGGCTAAAACATTCTGGTGTAATTCAAGGCCTAGGGTATTCGGTCTATTCACCTGATTGTTTGGAGGAGCTTACCGCAACATATTGGCCAGATATCGTGCAAACGCCATATAATGTTTTTGATCAAAGGATTAAAAACTCTGGTTGGTTGGAGCGGCTTTGGCAGGGAAATACTAAAATTCATGCCAGATCAATTTTTCTTCAAGGCTTGCTTCTAATGAATCATGGGAGTCGACCTGATTATTTTCAAAAATGGAGCGAGCAACTTTCATTATGGGATGAGGCCTTGAAGAGACATAAGATGAGTCCAATTGAAGCCGCTTTATCTTACGCACTGTCCGAAGATCGGTTTGAAAAAGTAATTGTCGGCGTTAATAGTGCCGGGCAACTGAAAGAATTGGTGGAGGTAAAGGGAAAAGTAATTGAATCGATGCGAGAGTTATCATCGTCAGATCTTGAACTTATAGAGCCATTTCGGTGGAATTTAACGTGAGAGTTGTGGCTATTATCCAAGCTAGAATGGGGTCAAGTCGCCTTCCGGGCAAAGTTCTTGCAGAAATCGATGGCCAGCCTTTATTAGGAATATTGATTTCACGAGTCAAATCTTCTAAATTCCTTGATCAGATTGTTATTGCGACAACGACGGAAAAAGCAGACGATATTTTGTGTGATTGGCTAATCAATGAAGGTGTTGAGTATTTCAGGGGAAGTGAAAGGGATGTGCTTGATAGGTTTTGGCAATGTGCCAAGTTATATCGGGCAGATATTATTGTCAGGATAACAGCTGATGACCCGTTAAAAGATTCGGAAATTATTGATAAAGCTTTAGGGATGCTGAAGCGATCTGAATCTGTTGATTATGTCTCAAACACTCTAAAACCAACCTATCCTGAAGGTCTCGACGTTGAGGTTTTCAGATTCTCTGCGCTAAAAAAAGCGAACGCGGAGGCTACTCTTGCGTCAGAAAGAGAGCATGTAACCCCATACATCTGGAAAAACAGGGCGAAATTTAAATCACTTAATTTTGAGATGACTCCTAACTTAAGTGATTGGCGGTGGACCGTTGACAAGTCAGAGGATTTAGAGTTTGTAAGATCACTTCTTCGTTTGGTGGGGAATGACATGTCCACGGGATATCAAGACCTTATTGAAACCGTAAATAAAAATCCATTATTAAGAGATATAAACTCGAGTACTGTTCGTAATGAAGGGTATCTTAAATCAAGGGCAGAGGAAGCAATAAATGAATAGCCAAGTAATGGACCGGATCAGTGGAAGAGAGCTCGATTATGTGAGGGAGGTCTTGGCAACTCAATTTAAGAGCTCAAGTGGAGCTACTTATATGCGTAAATTCGAAGAAGCCTTTGCTAAGCGCTACGAGTCGAATTTTGCAATTTCATGCGTGAATGGAACAGCGACAATGCATGCCGCCCTAGAGGCCTTGGGAGTTGGCGCCGGTGACGAAGTTATTGTGCCCCCTTTAACAATGTCGGCAACGACCTTCGCTGTACTTCAGGCTAATGCGACACCAGTTTTTGCTGATGTTGATCTAGACACCTTTCAGATTTGCTCTGATTCGATTGAAGAAAAAATAACGCCCAAGACTAAGGCAATTATTACTGTTGCGCTTTACGGTCTGAGTCCTGATATGGACCCAATTATGGGTTTAGCCGAGAAGCATGGACTTAAGGTTATTGAAGATAATGCAGAATGCTTTTTAGGCGAATATAAAGGTAAATTGGTTGGCACGCTCGGACACTGCGCTAGTTTTAGTTTTCAAAGTTCAAAGCATCTTACCAGTGGTGAAGGTGGAATTATTTTAACTAATGATGTTGAGCTTGCTGAAGGGATACGTAAGGTACAGTCCCTTGGTTACGCTGGAGTAGGCGCAAAAAAAGCTAAAATTTCTAAAGCAGATATTCAAAATCCAGACTATTCGCGACATGTGAGTATGGGGTGGAATTACAGAATGCCTGAGCTATGTTGTGCGGTTGCATTGGCACAGGTTGAAAATATAGATGCGCTAGTGGGGGTTAGGGTTAAATCGGCACAAATCTTTGAAGAGGCGACACGTGAATTCCATGATTGGTTTCGCCCGCAGTATGTTGGACCTGACTACAAGAATTCATACTGGACCTGGGTATGCAAGAATTTGCACGAAACTGCTAGTTGGGTAGAGATACGTGATGCGTTTGTATCTAATGGAGGTGATGGGGTTTATGGTGCATGGAAGCTTACTTATTTGGAGCCCATGTTTGAAAATATGAGCTTACTGGGAAGAGAGGATTTTATAGATCAGAAAAATACTCTTCGCTATAAGCGAGGACTGTGTCCAAATGCTGAATATCTTCAGGAGAGATTATTTCAGTTCAAGACCAACTATTGGGATTTGGCTGATGCCGAAAAACAGGCAGAAATTTTATATAAAATATTGAAAGAATTTAATTAATGATCGTGATTCTCGGTGCAGATGGGATGTTGGGCAGGGCATTCAGCATGTTTTATGGTAATCGAGCTCTATGTTTAACACGGAATGACTGTGATTTCACTGATTACTCAAAGCTTACAGAGCTGCTCAATTCTATTGAATGTTCCTTAATAATAAACTGTGCCGCGATTATCGATTTTGGATATATAGAAGAATTTGAAAGAAAAGCCTTTGAGGTAAATGCCCTGCTGCCATATCAAATTTCTAAATATTGTGAGAGGCGAAAATGTCAGTTTGTTCATATTTCCACGGATCACTTTTATGTAGATACACTGGAAAAGCATTGTGAAAGTTCGTCGATTGTATTGGTAAATAAATATGCTCAGCAAAAGTTTGTTGCAGAACAGTTAGTTTTGAATGCGAACCCAACCAGCTTGGTAGTAAGGGCGAGTATTTTGGGATTCAAGGACTTAGATGGTGGCACTTTTATTGAATGGATTTTAAGGACAGTAAAAAATGAAAAATCAATAAATGGCTTTCATGATGCGATTACCAGCTCTATAGATACTGGCCTCTTGTGCGTCTATGTCGATAAAGCAACGGCTCAAAATTTGTCAGGTATATATAATATTGGAACGCAAAAGCCTTACAGTAAATACGAACTGATAAGCGCTATTATTAATACATTAGGGTTAAAAGAGATTGTTTTAAATAAACGATCGGTAAAGACTTTAGCGGTAGTGCGAGCAAACAATTGTGGACTAGATTCCAGAAAATATGCGGAAAAAACTGGGTTGGTATTACCAACAATGAACCAAGTGGTTAGTAATTTGAAAGTAAGGGAGCTTTATAATGAAATATAATTTTAGTTTTAATATTGGCTCAAAAAAAATTGATATTACAGAAAAACCATATTTTATTGCAGATATTGCTGCCAACCATGATGGTGACATTCAGCGGGCGAAAGATCTTATATATTTGGCGAAAGAATCAGGAGCTGACTGTGCGAAATTCCAGCATTTCACCGCGGGTAACATCGTCAGTGATGTAGGTTTTAGTTCTCTAGATAATTCAAAAATGTCTCATCAGGCTTCTTGGCAAAAGAGCGTTTCTGAGATTTATGATCAATATCATACTAAGAGAGAATGGAATGATATTTTGATCGAAACGTGTAAGGCGGCGGATATTGAATTTATGACTACGCCTTATGACATAGAGGCAATGGATGGGCTCCAGGATGCGGTGAACGCTGTAAAGATAGGCTCTGGTGATATAACCTATACTCCATTTTTGGAAAAAATTGCGAAATTAGGAAAACCGATTTTATTAGCAACAGGTGCTGCAAATATAAATGAAACGATTGCAGCGGTTGGTACTATACTCACTGCAAACAGTAGTGTTTGCCTCATGCAATGTAATACCAACTACACCGGCAGTTGCGATAATTTCAAATATGTGAATTTAAACGTCTTGAAAACTTTTGCAACACTCTATCCAAATATGCCACTTGGTTTTTCAGATCACACCAGTGGACATTCAGCTGTTCTGGGTGCTATTGCATTAGGAGCAAGAGTAATCGAGAAGCATTTCACCGATGATAATTTAAGAATTGGTCCTGACCATCACTTTGCACTTAATGCAGCTACGTGGAGGGCAATGATTGATTCATCACAAGAGCTGTGGAATTCTTTGGGTGATGGGATTAAAAGGGTCGAGGGTAATGAGTTAGATACAGTTATCATCCAAAGAAGAGCGATTCGGCTTTGTAGTGATAAACAAGCGGGTCATACTCTGAGTGCTAAAGATTTGGAATATTTAAGGCCCTGCCCGCCTGACGCGTTAATCCCATCTCAAACTGATAGTTGTATAGGCAAGACGCTTAAGGAGGCTTTGCCCGCCGGTAGTCACTTGACATGGGCGTCTTTGATAGATGTTTAAGAACTTAGTTGTGCTTATTCCTGCATTTAATGAAGAGGCGGAGATTGAAAGCGTCATTTCAGGAGTTAAAAAGTTCGCTATTCCGTTAGTTGTCGACGATGGTTCGACAGATCAAACTTGGTCGATTGCGAATGCCGCCGGAGCAATTGTTATTAAGCACGCTGAAAATGGTGGTTATGAAAAAGCTCTGGAGACTGGGTTCGAATATTTCGGAAACTCAAGCTATGATTATTTAATTACCCTAGACGCAGATAGTCAGCATGACCCGGAGATGATTGGCGAGTTTTATCGTAATCTTTGCAATGGAGCTGAATGTGTAATTGGTGTTCGAGATAAGTTGCAACGAACAGGCGAGTACATTTTCGCATACGTTGGAAAACTAGCGTGGGGAATTAGCGATCCACTATGTGGTATGAAAGCTTATTCAAAACGGTGTTTTGAATTTAAAGTCCAAAATCAATTTGATTCTATTGGGACCAAGTATGCAATCAATGCAGTAAATCATGGTCTGACAGTTACTCAAATCGATATAATTACAAATGATCGGTCAGACATGCCTAGATTCGGCACTGGCATCGCTGCAAATCTACATATTTTGGGTGCATTATTCAAAGTATTGTTTTGTTTAAAATAAATCGTCATCTGGGTGCTTTTGTAGCTTGCTGTAGAATTATATTATGCTTCTAATGTCAAAAAATAAAGCTCATAGCGCCGCCAAGCCCGCACTCTTTTTGGATAGAGACGGCGTTATTAATAAAGATTATGGGTATGTCCACGTTAAAGAAAATTTCGACTTTAAACCTGGTATTTTTAATTTGGTTTCTACAGCTCATGCAGTGGGATATCGGTGTATTGTAGTAACCAACCAAGCAGGTATTGGCAGAGGTTTATACTCTCTTGAGCAATTTAGGACCTTATCAAATTGGATGTGCGAGCAGTTTGAAAATAAAGGAGGCATCATAGATGCTATTTATTTTTCGCCATTCCACCCTACAGAGGGTCAGGGCAAGTATTTACTAGACGAAGATACTCGGAAACCGGGGACTGGCATGTTTCTTGAGGCATTAAAGGATCATAACATTGACTTAACTAAGTCTATTATGGTGGGAGATAAAATGTCTGACATGGAAGCAAGTGTGGCCGCAAACGTTGCTTATAACTACCTTTTATGTTCGCCCTCTGAGGTGAATGCGTCCAAAGAGCTAGATCAAAGAGTAACTCTGGCTTTTGATTTAGATGCAATTACATCTCAGCTGACTCGTTAGGATTTCTATGGACATGCTTGTTTTGGCTGGTGGATTTGGTACGCGCTTAAAAGATGCTGTTAGTGATGTGCCTAAACCTATGGCGCCTATCAATGGCGTTCCGCTGCTGCAGTTGCAGTTAGATCATTGGATAATTCAAGGACAACGAAGTTTTATTTTTCTTCTTTATCATCAAGCTCAGACCATAATAGAGTTGTTAATCCGGCAATCAAACTTCTATGGGAACTCTGTAAATATCGATTGGATCGTTGAAAATACTCCCTTAGGTACGGGAGGGTCAGTCTCCAATGCAATCTATCAGCGCGGGCTAACGGACTCAGTCTTAATCGCTAATGCCGATACGTGGTTAGATGGTGGGTTGCAAAAAATCAGCAGTAGTAAATCAGCTGCGATTGGTGTGATAAAAGTACAAAATACAGATAGATATGGCGCTATCTGTCTAGGCAGAGACGGCAACATTACAGAGTTTATTGAGAAGAAAGCACACTCCAATGTTAATGTTCCAGGCATGATCAATGCGGGGTTATATAAACTCCCAACAAGCGTCTTTTTTGGGGTAAGTGAGAGAGGGTTCTCTCTTGAAACTGAAATTCTACCGCAGTTATCTCGTAACAAATTGTTACGAGCAACAATACTGGAGGGGGAGTTTTTCGATATAGGAATCCCTAAAGATTATTATAAATTTTGTGACTGGTATAGATTGACAAAGGAAAATCGTGGATAAACTTAATTACATGATTTCGCAGTCAGCAACAATTCGTGAAAGCTTACTTAAGATTGATTCAAATTCAATTGGTATGGTTTTTATCTATGATGAGAGCGAGCGTATTGTGGGTGTTGCGACAGATGGTGATATTAGATCGTGCTTACTCGATCAATTTACCTTATCGGACAGTATAGAGCGGGCTTTTAATCCTAATTTTATATGGAGAAGGGATACCGATAGTCGGGAGTCAATTCTTAAGTTACTTGACTCTCAGATAAAGGCAATACCAATATTAGACAGTGATAGTCGGCTTGTTGATGTTGTTACCCCATCCCAATTTCCTTTACGAATCGAGCAAGATGTATTTGTAAGATCTAAGGCGCCGGTTCGTATTAGTTTTGCCGGTGGAGGTTCGGATTTAACTCATTATTTTCTGGCAGAAGGTGGAGCTGTTATCAACGTAACGATTTCGCTCTACTGCCACGTTACTCTGAGGCCTAGAGCTGACCTGAAGATAACAATTGACTCATTAGATTTAGCTGAATCGGTTAATTATGAGGATCTTGATGATCTTTTTGATAGGAGGGATAATTTTAACCTGTTTCGGTCATTATTCAAGTTAATTAAACCAGATTTCGGCTTTGATCTGTCCGTAAATTCCGATTTTCCATCGGGTTCTGGTTTGGGCGGGTCATCATCGGTAATGGTTGCAGTCCTTGGTTGTTTTAATGAGCTTCGACGGGATGATTGGGATGACTATGAATTAGCCGAAATGGCATTCCAGGCTGAACGCCTCAATATGGGTATTTCAGGCGGCTGGCAGGATCAGTATGCTACCGTTTTTGGTGGGTTCAATTTTATTGAATTTAAGAAAGGTAGTAATCTCATACATCCACTTAAGCTGAAACATAAAACTATTTTGGAATTGCAAGAAAGTCTAGTTTTATTCGAGATAACATCTGGCAGAAATTCGGGATCCATCCATGATGATCAGAAGACCACTATGCAGAATACGAAAGTAAAGAGCATGGTTAAAAAGAATGTCACCCATTGCTATGATATGAGAGAGAATTTGCTGAGAGGTAAACTGACTGATTTTGGCGCTGGGCTTAACTTAGCTTGGAAGTTGAAACGCCAATTTAGCAATAAAATATCAAATGATTATTTGGATGATATTTATGAGTATGCAATGGCAAATGGAGCCTTAGGTGGAAAGCTTTTAGGTGCTGGAGGAGGCGGGTTTTTCTTGTTTTACGTCAAGACGTTTGCAAAGAACTCTTTTTTGAGCGCAATGAAAAATAGAGGTCTTTCTCAAACTGTCTTTCATTTTGATCATGATGGAATGCAATCTTGGACTAATCGCGACATGCATAAATAAAGTTACTAAAAAGGTGATTGAGAATGAAAATTGGTAATTTAGAAATTGGCAAGTCGGATGTATTTGTTATTGCTGAAATCGGCAATAACCACAATGGCAGCGTCCAAATGGCTCTTGAAATGGTTGATTCTGCCATCGATGCAGGCGCGAATTGTGTAAAGTTCCAAATGCGTGATATGGCGTCGGTCTACAGGAAAAAGAGCTTTGAGAAGCAGGGAGAAGATCTGGGTACTGAGTATGTTCTAGACCTTTTGGAAAGATTTCAGTTATCAACTGATGAGCACAAGGAAGTAGCGGAGTATTGTGCTTCTAAAGGGGTTTTATACATGTGTACTCCATGGGATTCGTTGAGTGTTGATATTCTTGAAAAATTCAAGGTGCCAGCATACAAAGTAGCTTCAGCTGATTTAACGAACATTCCATTAATTGATCATCTCGTAACTACTAAAAAACCGCTTATCCTCTCTACTGGTATGAGTAATGAGTCGGAAATTCAGATTACCGTTGATTTTCTTAATAAACGGCAAGCCAACTATGTGCTCCTTCATTGTAATAGCACTTATCCTGCTCCATTCCATGATATCAACCTCAATTGGATTAAGAGATTACAAGAAATACATCCTTTAGTGGGGTATTCAGGGCATGAGAGAGGAACTGCGGTTACTCTCGCTGCGGTGGGGTTAGGGGCGCTAGTTGTAGAGAGGCATTTTACCTTTGATAGGAATATGGAGGGGCCAGATCATGCCGCAAGTTTGGAGCCTGCAGAGTTTAAATCCTTGGTGATTGGGATTAGAGAGATAGAAGAAGCTTTAGGCGATGGTATTGAACGCAAGGTTTCTCAAGGAGAAATGATCAATAGAGAGAACCTAGCAAAGAGTATAGTTGCAGCGTCTGACTTAAGTGTAGGAATTGTTATTGAGCCTCATCATCTTAAAGTGCGTAGCCCAGGGCAAGGGTTATCGGCTCAATCATATGAGTTGTTACTGGGGCGCAAATTATCAAGAAGCATGCAAGAGGAGGACTATTTCTATCCGTCCGATTTGCAAGATGGTAGATTAGAGCCTCGAGAGTATAGTTTTCGAAGGCCCTGGGGTGTCCCAGTCCGTTATCATGACTTTGCCGAGTATGAATCAAAAATACAGCCCGATATTTTTGAATTTCATCTTTCATACTCAGATCTTGACTTGAATATTGATGACTATCTGTCTGGCCAATATGACTGTGGATTCGTGATTCACGCCCCGGAACTCTTTTCCGGTAGCAGATTAATGGATTTAGCCTCCCCCGATAGCGAGTATAGGGAGTTTTCTATTGCAGAAACACAAAGGGTTATCAACATTACGCGAGCATTAAAGAAATATTTTCCTGCTACCGACAGGCCAATGATTGTAGCTAATGTAGGGGGCTTTACGATGGATAAGTTGCTGCCTAGCTCTGAGTTACCAAATTATTACGAAAGATTTTCTGAAAGCTTGTCTTGCTTGGATATGGATGGTGTTGAGCTAATACCGCAAACTATGGCGCCTTTTCCATGGCATTTTGGGGGTCAGAGGTATCAAAATATTTTTGTGCACTCAAAGGAAATTGTGCACTGGTGTACAAAGCTTAATCTACGTATGTGTTTTGATATTTCGCACTCTCGTTTAATGTGTAATCACTTTGGTCTGGATTTTTATGAATTTTCAGAAAAAATTGCTCCCATTACAGGACATTTACATCTTGGTGATGCTTCAGGTGTTAATGGTGAAGGATTACAAATCGGCGAGGGAGACATCGACTTTGCTCGTTTGCTAGCGATATTGGATCAGGGGTGCCCCAATGCCTCGTTCATACCTGAGATATGGCAAGGGCATAAAAATGGCGGTGAAGGATTCTGGGTCGCGCTGGAAAAACTGGAAACTTACTACTGAGTGACGATATGAATATTGATTTATTAAAGAGTGAAATAGAAGCATCAATAAAAGTTAAACAACAGTTGTTAGAAGATGAAAGCCTTTTGGATCAGATTTTAGATATTTCCAAATCTTGTCTTGCCTCTCTTCGAGCTGGAGGAAAAATTATATTTTGTGGTAATGGAGGCAGCTTCGCTGATGCTCAGCACCTTTCAGCTGAATTTACTTCAAGATTTTTGTTTGATCGACCAGCTTTGGCCTCAATTGCGTTGGGAACTAACAATTCGGGCTTGACTGCAATGGGTAATGATTATGGTTATGAGAATATATTTTCAAGGGAGTTAGAGGCATTAGGTAAGCCTGAAGATATTTTAATAGGGATAACAACCAGCGGAAATAGTCCCAATATTATAAAAGGTGTCGATGCGGCTAAAAAAATAGGGATTACAACGTTTATCCTAACAGGGCAATCGGGCGGCAAATTTAAAGATTTGGCCGATTGTGTTCATATGCCATCCAACGATACCGCTAGAATACAAGAATGTCATATTTTAGTGGGCCATATAATTTGTGGATTTGTTGAAAAAGCGATGTTTAAGAATAGTGGCAAATAAAGCGATTGTGATTTCATGGATCTAGATATTTTTTGTTACAGAAATTAAGTGTGCTATTAACAATTGAGATTCCCGCCGTTGCTTTAATAAAATTGTAGCTGAGGAAAAAGAGTAATTATTAGTGAATATATATAGAAAATTTTTGGGTATCTTGGATAAAAAGCAAAAAACTAGTGGTATTAGGGTAATATTATTGACTCTCGGTGGCGGACTATTTGAGGCTGCCGGAGTAGGCATAATTGTGCCGTTTATTTTCATTCTTACTTCTGAAAACTTTCAAGTTCCAATTTCTTTTGCAAACACTTTCCCCTTTCTTTTAGACTTAAGCTCAGAAGGGATTATTAATCTGGCGTTGGCTTCATTTGTTGTATTTTACCTTATAAAAAGTGTGTATTTATTGTTTTTGGCTGGAATGCAAACTGGGTATTACTATCGTCTGCAGCGGTCGGTGTCAACGCGATTATTTAACTCTTATCTTGCAAAGCGCTACACTTTTCATCTTCAAAATAATTCAGGGAAGTTGTTAAGCAATACGATTACTGAATCGATGCAGTTCGCAAATGGTTTCGCTGGGCCTGCACTTTTGTTTTTTAATGATCTCTTGATTACAGCAATGATTTTGATGGTCTTGTTATATATCGAACCAGTGGGGGCAATAGTAGCGTTCATTATATTTAGCAGTTTGGCACTGTTGTTATTCAAAGCTTCTAAGAAGCGCGCTGAATTGTGGGGTGAAACACGACAGGAAAAAGAAAGACTGCGAATTGAAAGTGCCCAGCAGGGGTTTGGAGGAATCAAAGATATAAAACTATATGGGCGCGAAAATGTCTTCCAAGATCGGTACTCAAAAGAAACGTATATCTCCTTGGAGGCTGGACGGAAACAGACAATTCTGCAAAACGTACCGAGAATATTTCTAGAATTCATCGCTGTAGCTGCTTTGTGTAGTCTAGTTGCATTTATTACTTTAGCTGGAGATAAATCAAACGTGATAGCTATCGTCGGACTATTTGCAGCCGCTGCATTTAAGCTTCTACCCACCATAGCTAGAATGGTACAAAGTGCTCAGGCGATGGTATTTACCAGTCCAGTAGTTTCCTTTATGTATGATGAGTTGGTGGAGAATGAGAATTATTCTTCCGATAGTGAGTCAGCTATGCCGCTTGATTCTCATGTAAATTTTAAAAAAAACCTTAGTATTAGGGATCTGAGCTTCGTTTATGATGGGGTTGATTTGCCAGCCTTAGATGCCATTAATTTGGATATTGAGGTAGGCAGTATGACTGGTTTTATTGGCGCTAGTGGGGCCGGTAAGAGTACGTTAATAGATTGTCTTTTAGGCTTAATTCAACCTCTGTCTGGCGAACTGAAAGTCGATGGTAAACTCATAACTAGTGATAATGTTTATAGTTGGCAAAAACAACTAGGTTATGTGTCTCAGGTGATATATCTGCTAGATGGATCATTAAGAGATAATATCGGTTTTGGTATTCCTCCCGACGCTATCGATGAGTTTAAAATTCGGAGTGCGGTTGAGAGGTCACAGCTTACGGAATTTATAGCCTCCCTCCCTGATGGCTTGAATACAAAGGTTGGAGAACGTGGCGTTAGACTTTCTGGCGGTCAGCGACAGAGGATCGGGATAGCCAGAGCACTTTATAACAATCCTGCCGTTCTGGTTTTGGATGAGGCGACCAGCTCATTAGATATAATTACTGAGCGCGAGGTAATGCGTTCCATAGAAGAGCTGCAGGGTAGTACAACGGTCTTAATCATCGCACATCGTTATTCAACGATAGAAAACTGCGACTATTTATACAAGTTGGAGAAGGGGAAGATCGTTGCACAGGGC